>Ga0209344_10005326_pt1 | contig 11155 bp, 9 predicted proteins | sample Cruoilmetagenom6_FD_187293 | JGI IMG/M metagenome (GOLD analysis project Ga0209344, IMG submission 187293) | Oil polluted marine microbial communities from Coal Oil Point, Santa Barbara, California, USA - Santa Barbara Oil Seep Sample 6 (SPAdes)... | ecosystem: Environmental > Aquatic > Marine >...
CAGCAGCTCGGCCCCGTTTTCGGGCAGATTGACATCGGGCAGCGATATGCCAAGTGCGGCCACCGGTTCACCGCCGGGCAGCACGATGGCGGCGCCAAAGCTGAGAATACGCTCGCGGAACTCGCCGGTGTCAAATGCATAGCCGAGCTTGCGTGCCTTGGCGACATCGGCATCAAGCGCGTCGATATCGGTGATTGTGCGATCAGTATAGCGCGTCAGTGAATCCGCGATCTGCTCGCGTAATTTTCCATAATCTGCGGCAAGCAGCGCCTTGCCGGTCCCGACACAATGCAGCGGAGCCATTCCGCCGATCGTGTTCCAGGAGCGGATCGGCTTCTGGCTGTCGATCTTGTCGATATAAACGATCGACAGGTTTTCCTGCACCGCCAGATACACTGCCTCGCCCGTCTCCTGCGACAGATGCAGCAACTCGTCGGCAGCGAATTCGCGCAGGTTCAGACTTTCCACCGACGCACGGCCAATTCGCCAGGTCTTGAGTGTGGCGGCATAGGACTTGTCGTCGCAATGCTTGACATAGCCCAGGGTGGTCAGCGTTTGCAGCAATCGGAAAGTGTTGGACTTGGTCAGCCCAAGTTCAAGCGACAATTCGGTCACGCCCTTGCCCTTTGCAGACCCCGCCAGAGTCTCCAGAATCGACAATCCCTTTGACAAGGTGGAATCGACGCGTGGCGCCTTGGCTGTTTCAGATTTCATGTCCATGGGCTTCTCCGTTACGGCCTCTTACTTAGATCATCCACGGGCTGAAAGCACGGCTGTTCATGAACTGTTATGTCAGGCACCGGACCGTCGAATTTGCGTATCTCTATCTGGGCGGAATGCGCCGCCGGGCTTTGGGTCAGCGACGATGTCCGGTGGTCATGGGTGAGCACGTTCGGATTGCCATGGCGGTCGCGCATCTGTTCGGCCTCGAAATCCGGGTCATACCAGGCGCCGGTCCACAGGAAGGCACAGCCGGCCCTCACCTCATCACTGATCCTGGCCCCGGCCAGACAGCGGCCGCGATCATTGAAAAGCTCGACCACGTCGCCCGTCTCTATGCCCCGGGCAGATGCATCATCGGGATGGATCAGCACCGGTTCGCGCCCCTTGATCTTGTGGCTGACGCTGTAGGCACCGTTGTCGAGCTGGCTGTGCAGGCGGGTCTTGGGCTGCCCCGAGAGCAGCGTAAGCGGAAAGTCTGCGATCTTGCCGGCAGACACATCCCTGGGCGCAATCCAGCTGGCATGCCCGCTGCAATCCTCAAGCCCGAACCCTGCGATTGTTTCGGAATAAAGCTCGATCCGGCCGCTGGGCGTTGGAAGCCGATGGGTTTCCGGATCAGCACGGAAATCAGCCAGAAACACCTGTTCGGGACTTGGGTCCGGCACGTCAATGACATCCCCACTGATAAAGCTTTGCCATTCAGGCAGGGCAACATCGGCTTCAGCGGCTCGTTTGCGGGTCACCTCCCAGATTTCCTCGAGCCAGTCGTCGCTTGTCTTGCCATCGGTGAAACCCTCGGCATTCCCCAGTCGTGCGGCAAGATCGGCGTAGATATCGAACTCGACCCGGGCCTCGCCCGCGGGCGAGACCAGCATCGGCATCGGCACCAGCGCATTGTCGGACTTTCCGGCGCCAAAATCCGTCCGCTCCTGTGACATCGCAACGGGCAGGACAATATCCGCATGGCGCGCCGTCGACGTCCAGTTGACCTCGTTGACGATCACGGTTTCAGGACGCTGAAACGCGGCGTGCAGCTTGTTAAGATCCTGATGGTGATGAAACGGGTTTCCCCCCGCCCACCAGACCATGCGGGCATCCGGGAAGGTTCTGGTCTGCCCCTGATAGCTGTAGCTGCCCCCAGGGTTGAGCAGCATCTCGCTGATCATCGCCACCGGGATGAAATCGGAAACCGGGTTGGTGCCCTGAGACAGCGTGCCCCACCGGAACGGGCGTTCGATATTGCCGATATTGGCATTGACGCCGTAGCCGATCACATAGCCTCCTCCGGGAAGGCCGATCTGTCCCAGCATGGCGGCAAGCGTCACCGCCATCCAGAGAGGCTGTTCGCCAAAATCGGTACGCTGCACACCGGCGGCCACCGTGATCATCGTGCGTCCTGCAGCCATGCGGCGCGCCAGATTGCGGATCTCGCTGGCGTCAATGCCGCAGATGCCGGACGCCCAGCCGGCATCTTTTTCCTGCCCATCCTGCTCGCCGCAGATATAGGCGCGGATATGCTCGAATCCGACTGTGTAGCGGTCGAGAAATGGCTGGTCGTGCAGCCCCTCGGCCAGAATCGTATGCGCCAGTCCCAGCATCAAGGCCGTGTCCGTGCCAGGCCGGGCCGGCAACCATTGCGCGGCCATGACATCCGGCGCATCGCTGCGCAGCGGCGAGATATTGACGAATTCGACGCCGGCATCGGCACAGGCAGCAAGATTGCCGGTCATCCGGTGCCGCGCCACGCCGCCATCACTGACCTGCGTGTTCCGCGCGGCCATGCCGCCGAACATCACCACCAGATCCGAATGCCTGGCGATGACCGGCCAGCGCGTCGCCTGCGCCACATGCGTGCGGAACGAGCCGACGATATAGGGCATCAGCCCCAGTGCTGCGTTGTAGCTGTAATTGCCGTCAGAACGGACAAAGCCACCCTGGGAATTGAGAAAGCGTTTCAACTGGCTCTGGGCGTGATGAAACCGCCCCGCGCTCGACCATCCGTAGGAGCCTGCGTAGATCGCCTGGTTACCATAGGCGGTTTTGACCCGCGACAGTTCTGCTGCAATCAGATCGAGCGCCTGATCCCAGCTGACTTCAACGAACGCATCGCGCCCGCGCGGCACATCACCGGGGCGTCCGCGCAGCCAGCTCCTGCGTATGGCGGGCTTCAACACGCGGGCATCCCCGTGCAGGCTGCCGACGATGTTGCCGTTGATCTCAGAACACGCCGGATCATTCGGGTGTCCCGCGATCGCCGTCACCCTGCCGTTTTCCACGGTCGCGACGCCGACGCCCCAATGGCTGGCCGTAATTTTCTTCACCGGTTCACTCCGTGTTTTATTGTGCCGATATATAGCACTTATATATCATATATTGACACAATATGAAGTTGCTGTCATGCACTCAATCGGAACCCACGCGAGATTAACATGCCGCACTCATCCGCAAACATCAGCAACGATCTGGTCCAGCTTGGGCGCCCTGCGCGGCGGCAAGCACGGCAGGTTAACCTGCCGATCGAGCTCGGGTCGACCGTTCTCTTCGATACGCTCGCCGCATTCGAGCAGGCACGCGACCAGCGCTACGAGACCGGGACACTCTATTATGGCCGCTACGGCACCACAGCCAGCTTTGCCCTTGAAACCGCGCTCGCTCAGCTGGAAGACGCCGACGCTGTCACGCTGACATCTTCCGGAGTGGCAGCCATCACCATGGCGCTGATGGCTGTGTGCACACCGGGCAGGCACCTGCTGGTCGCTGACCATGTTTACGGAAACACCCGCGCATTTTGCGAGAACGTGTTGACCCGGAACGGGGTGGAGGTCGAATTCTTTGACCCCATGCTGGGCGCCGCTGTGGCCGACAGATTTCGAGACACCACCTGCGCGGTCATGTTCGAAGCACCAGGCTCCGGCACATTCGAAATGCCCGACATCCCCGCCATCGCCGGTGCCGCGCGCAGCGCCGGAATCGCATCCATCCTCGACGCAACCTGGCCGACGCCGGTCTTCTGCAGGCCGCTGACGCTCGGAGTCGATGTGGTCGTGGCCTCGCTGTCGAAATATATCAGCGGCCATTCGGACTGCATGATGGGCATGATTGCCAGCCGCGGCGATATTGGAACCTCGATCCGGAAGACCACCTTCGCCTTTGGCGACAAGACCGGCTCGCAGGAAGTGTTCCTGGCGCTGCGCGGCTTGCGGACGCTGAAGATGCGCATCGAACATTTCGACCGCGCAGGGCGTGAAATGGCGGGCTGGCTTGGCGACCAACCGCAGGTCAAGACAGTCCTGCATCCGGCCTTTGAAAGCTGCCCGGGCCATGCGCACTGGAAGCGCGACTTTTCAGGCGCGGCCGGGCTGTTCGGGATCGTCTTCCACCCCTGCACAGACGATCAGATCCGCGCATTTGTCGATGCGCTGCATCATTTCGGGATCGGCGTCAGCTGGGGCGGTTATGAAAGCCTCGTGCTCCCGGTCAAACCGGTCCGCATCGCCGTCCCCTGGACCGAAGAGGGGCAGTTGGTGCGCTTCAATATCGGCCTCGAAGACCTCGATAGCCTGAAGGCCGATCTGGCTGCGGCACTTCCCCTGTTGAACCCATGAGCGGAGACACCGATGCACAACAAGATTGATCATTTCGCCATTGGCGCAGACAGCCTCGACCAGGCCGTCGACGCAATGCAAACAGCACTTGGCGTGCATGTCCCGCGCGGCGGCAAGCACGAGGCCATGAGCACCCACAATTGCGTCATGCAATCCGGCAATGAGAGCTTTCTGGAATTGATCGCGATCGATCCCGACGCCCCTGCCGACCCCGGCCGGGTGCGCTGGTTCACGCTTGATGATCCGGCGACACAAGCGCGTCTTGCGGAACGTCCGCGAGCGCTTTGCTGGGTTGTGGGCACCGATGATCTTGATGCCGTGATCGCCGCCAGTCCTGTCGATCTGGGCGAAGTCGTCCTGTTCACGCGTGGCGAGCGCTCCTGGCGGCTTACCGTGCCGAAGGATGGCAGCCTGCCAATGGGAGGGTTGCTGCCAGCCTTTATCGAATGGTCGCCGGGCCCCCACCCCAGCACAGGGCAGCAAGACCTTGGCGTCCGGCTCAAGTCTGTCCGTTTGCATCATCCGGACCCGGCGGCACTGCGCGCAATCCTGAAGGCGCTGAATGTCGATCATCTGGCCGATGTCAGCGAAGGACCGGCAGCCTTGTCCTTCATGCTTGATACGCCGAAGGGCCCGGTCGAGATCGACTGAGGCCGGCCTTCCGGAAATCAGAAATCAGGATATCGCAAGTCCGGGCGGAGCAGGAGCGTCCTGCGCTTGTCCGGACATAAGAGCGTGCCCACGCCCTGGATAACAATCCTAGTGCGCATCAGGCCTTTGTCCGTATCAGGTCCGTGTTCGTATCAGTCCACCCCGCATGATCGTGGGATGCCTCAGCGTTCGAAGATTGCCATCCGGCCTTTGAGGTATTCACCGTACTGGCCCAGGGAAAAGATAAACACCCAGTAGATAGCGCCGACGAAGATATAGACTTCGATGTAATGCGGCGCCCACTCTCCGGTGCCAAAGGCAGCTTTTGCGGAAGCCAGAACGTCGAAGAAGCCGATGATGATGACGATCGCGGTTTCCTTGAAGGTGACGACGACCATGTTGATGGTACTTGGCAACGCATGTCGGAACACCTGGGGCAGGATCAGCCGGGACATGATCGCCCAGTAGCCAAGTCCCAATGCCTTGCCGGCCTCGAATTGGCCTTTTGGAATGGCCTGAAAGCCACCGCGGAAAACTTCGGCCTGATAGCAGGCGAAGAACAGCGCGAAGGCGATGATCACACGCCAGATCTTGTCGCCTTCCAGCCAGCTGGGCAGAAGGATCGGCACCACGACAGCAGCCGTAAACAGCGTTGTCAGCAATGGTAGAGACCGGATGAAATCGATCAGCACCACTGCGATCAGCCGGACCACCGGCATCTCGGAGCGCCGCATCAGCGCCAGGCCCAGCCCCATAGGCATGCCAAGCAGCACAACCGAGGCAAACAGGAACAGGGTCAGTGACAGCCCGCCCCAGCTGTCTGTTGTCACTTGCGGCAGCCCAAGCAGGCTGCCATCCATCAGCAGATAGTAGCTGGCAAATCCCGCGATCCAGAGAGCCGCCAGGCGTCTGACGCTCCAGGCTGCCGGTATGCAGGACAGCACCACTGTCGCCACTACGGCCAGACAGGCAAGGGTGGAACGCCAGTGCTCTTCATAGGGGTACAGCCCAAACAGGATCAAACGGTGGCGGGCATCAATGACGGACCAGCAGGCGCCGGCTTCGGCCTTACATTGCGCGACATTTTCCGCTGACCAGACGGCGCGGACGACAGCCCAGTCAAATGCGAGCCACGCCCAGTAGGCGAGAACGCCATAGATGATCACAGACACAAGGCTGGCCAGCGGGGTGCCAAAGCCGCGTTTGAAGAAGGATATCGCACCAAAGCTTGGCAGCGGAGGGCTTTCAGCCTGTATCATGCTCATCTCAGTGCGCCTTGAGTTGCAGGCGCGCGTTCAGCCAGTTGACCGACAGCGCGATTGAAAAATTGACCAGCAGGAACGCCGCCATCAGCAGGAAGATCAGCTCCAGCGTCTGTCCTGACTGCGTGATCGAGTTCGAGGCGATGTAGAACAGGTCGCTGAAGCCGATGGCGATGCCGATGGTGGTGGCTTTCATGATGAAGATCCACTGATTGCCCAATGGCGGCACGATGCTGCGCAGGGCCATCGGCACCTTGATGCGGCCCCAGATCGAGGCAGGGCTCAAGCCAAGCGCCCTCCCCGCCTCGATCAATCCGCGCGGCACCTGGTTCAATCCTCCGCGCACCACTTCAGCAATATAGGCGCTGCCGTAGAGCGTGATCGAGGTGATCATGGCGACAAGCTCGATCGGGACGATGATGCCGCCGACAAAACGCAACCCCTTGAGTTCCGGAATCGAGAGGACCGGGGCATCGTCCGGTCGCATCAAACCCGTGGTCACGGCAATGAGCCCGGTTGACAGGACAAGCCAGAGCCCGATGCCGCGCAGCAGGGGCGTCTTGCGCACCACCAGCCCGGCAGCGATGGCGACAGTGCCGAGCAGCAAAGCCACAGCGGTTGCGCCGGAAAGATTGAGACCGGGCATCATCAGCCCGCGATTCGACAGGAAAAACGCGTCCGCCACGTTCATTGCCTGCCGTGGTCCCGGAAAATGGATCAGCACCGAGTACAGAAACACAGCCTGCAGGATCAGGGGAATGTTGCGGAAAATCTGCACATAAACCGTGGCCGCAGACTTGATAGCGGGATGCGATGAATCGCGCGCCGTGCCGATGATAAAGCCGAGAAACGTCGACAGCACGATGCTGATGAAGCCGACGAACAACGTGTTGAGAAATCCGATGAAAAGCGTGCGGGAATACGGGTCGTTGATAGAGCGCGCGATGAGAGAAAAACTGTAGTCCCAGCCGGTGGCGCGCGTGAGGAACCCGAAGCCGCTGGTGATACCAAGTGCTGCGAGATTGACCTGGGCGCTGCGGATTGCCGCCCATACGGCAGCAATCGTCACGGCGATCAGGAGGCCCTGGATAATCAGCTTGCGGCGCACGGATCGGGCGCGCAATTGTTCGGTCGTGGACATATCGGCACTACCCATCAAAAATATGGGGCCCGCCTCGAAAGAGGAAGGCCCCGCTTGTGTCAGGATCAGTCGAGTATGGGGGCGTACAGGACGCCGCCATGGCTCCAGAGATTGTTGAGGCCACGCTCAAGCTTGTACGGGCTGTCCTTGCCAAGATTGCGATCGTAGATTTCGCCGAAATTGCCAATCGCCGCGATCATCTCACGGGCCCAGGTGTCCCGCAGGCCCAGACGCTCGCCCATGCCGGGCTCGACGCCTAAGAGTTTTGCAACCTTGGGATTTGGCGGTGTGGCGGCCATCTCCTCGACATTTGCCGAGGTGACGCCCTCTTCTTCGGCGATGAGAAGTGCGGCGATGGTCCAGTTCACCATGTCGACAAAGCCCTCGTCACCCTGACGCATGGCTGCAGCGATGGGTTCGCTCGAAAGCTGGTCATTGAGGATGACATGCGCATCGGGATCGTCGATTTCAGTCGCCCGCAGCACCGCAAGGAACGGGCCCCAGGCCGCAAACGCGTCGCAGCGGTTGGCCAGATAGGCAGCCTGCAATTCGGCGGCACTTTCATAGGAAACCATCTTGGCCTCGACCGAGATTGTCTGCAGGTAGTTGGCGACGATACGCTCAATGGTCGTGCCGGCTTCGACACAGATGGTGCCGCCTTCCAGACCGGTTGCGTCGGTTATACCTAGGTCGCCGTGGGCCATGAGCTGGGTGCCGCCGAAGAAATACGGCAGGCTGAACTGCAGCCCGAGCTCGGTGTCGCGGCCCATGGTCCAGCCGGTTGCCTTGATGATGACATCGACGTCACCAGACTGAAGCGCCGGAAAGCGCTGCGCCCAGCTCAGCGGGACGATCTGCGCTTTCGAAGGATCGCCCAGCACTGCGGTTGTCAATGCGCGGCACAGATCGATGTCGAGGCCCTTCCACTCGTTCTTGTCATTGACTTCGACAAAACCGAAATAGCTGCCGTTGTGGCCCGAGCACAACATCGTGCCGCGGTCCATTATTTCCTTGACAGTCGGGCTCTGGGCAGAGGCAACGCCTGTTGTCAAAGCTGTCAAAGCGGCCACTGTTGCGCCGATGACGATCAAATTCTTCATGCTACCCTCCGGATTTGTGCCGTATATCAGCACGTTTGTGTTGTTATTCAGAATGCATGACGATTTGTCGGTGTGTCAACAAAATTGTCAAGCCGAAATCATGTCGGTCATGGGTCAGCGGAAAGATGTGCTTGAAAAGGCCGCAATAATTCGTGGGTAGAAAATGTAGTCACCCGTCCCCGAAGTGGCCACCCAATCTATAGCTGGAATTCCGGTGTCTAGGATCACCATGCGCGCCTCTGCTCCTGATGGCCAATCGTGGTCGAAGGAGTATCGACTTGGGTAATGCACAATACGATACTGCCGCGCTTTGCAGACCTGCATGGAACGCCGGTCGAATGGTCGGCGTCAAGATCCCCCTGAAGCAGCGCCAGATCTGGGCGATCCGCTTCTATCTTGATCGCGGGGAGCGAACGCGTAATCGCGCACTATTTGATCTCGCCATAGACAGAAAGCTCTGGGGTTGCGATCTGATCAAGATCAGGAACGGTACGCTGGTATCAGAGCTGTCGATCCGGGACACAGCCAATGGTGGTTCTGCGGAAAACCGGTCGCCCAGTCCAATTCGAGATCACAGCTGACGTCAGAGCGAATTTGTTCGCCTGGCTGGATTGAAGGGGTGGAACGATTGACGACTACGCTTTCTCAAGCCGGGTCAATCCTGCCAGCCACCGGAGCACCCGGCAATAAGCACGAATGGTCGATGAATGGGTAACCGCAATCGGTCTGCGGCGAGAAGGCTATGGCACCCACTCGTTGCGTCGAACCAAGGCGGCGATGATCTACAAGGCCACCGGCAATCTCCGTGCGATCCAGATTCTGCTTGGTCACGGCAAGATCGAAAACACCGTCCGATACCTCGGCGAGGACGCCCTTGAGTTGGCACAGCTTACTGAGATTTGATAGTGTGTGGCCCTGTAGCAAGTGGTGCTGCGCTTTACTCAACACCATTCAATGCCGCGCGCTGCCGCAGCGCTTTGCGCCCTCTCTTCATGCCGTGGAGAGGAGTGTGACAGTCTCCTGTTAGCGGGCAGTGTATTTAAGCCTCTAAATGGATTGGAGATCGTCAATGGTGGAAGCTGAGAGCGATAATTCGCGATCATAGCGAATTGCAGGTCCCCTCATTCCGCCTATGCAATCATTAGCAGAGGATGCGGGCGCCACGGAGGTGGTGGCGCCCGTTTCGTGTCATCTCGTGGAGATCGATCAGACGTCGACGACCACCTTGCCGATAGCCTGGCCGCTTTTCAGCCGCGCATAAGCATCCCCGACCTGAGTGAGCGTGAAGCGTTGATCATCCAGCAATGGCTTGACAGCGCCGGCATCCACAAGCCCTGCCAGGGTCGACAGGATCTTGCCGTGCGCCTCGCGCCGGAAATCGTTCAGCATGGGGATCAGCATGAAGACGATGTGCAGCGACAGGCCCTTGAAATGGGCGGGCGTCAGGTCGAGTTCGAGAAGCGCGACCGTGGAGACGATGTGGGCGTTCAAGCCTGCTGCGGCGAAGGAATTTGTCAGGTTTGCACCCCCGACCGTGTCGAAAACCACGTCGAAACCTTTGCCGCCGCTATGCGCGGCGACATAGTCCTCGATCTTTTCCTTCGTAAAGTCGATCGGCTTTGCTCCAAAAGCCGAGATCGCAGTCAATTGATTGTCTCCGGTTCCGGTCGCCGACACCTCGGCTCCCATGTGCCGGGCAAGCTGAACGGCGATGTGGCCCACACCACCAGCACCGCCCTGGACGAGAACTTTCTGGCCTTGGCCGACACCCGCACGGGTCAGGCCCTCGAAAGCCGTGATCCCGACCAGCGGCAAAGCTGCGGCCTCACGCATGCTCAGGGATTTGGGCTTCAGTGCGATCAGGCGCGCATCAGCCAGCATGTATTCGGCCAGCGTGCCCTGCAGACCAGCCAGGCCACCTGCGCAGCCATAGACTTCGTCTCCCACCGCAAAACCGGTCACACCGTCACCGACCTCGTCGACGATTCCAGCGAAATCCATGCCGAGAACAGCGGGCAGTTCGGGCGAAAGCGGCAAATCCTTGCCCAGATCACGGATCATCGTGTCGATGGTGTTGACGCTCGTCGCCTTGACGCGAACGACGACGTGACCCGCCTTCACCGCTGGACGCGGCAGCTCAGCGACAGCAAAAGCGGCTTCGGGACCGTAGTGAGAAAGTGTCATGGACTGCATCGGTGTCTCCTGTTGAGTGTTGCTTAACCGAACAGATACATTCTTTGCTGCAAGAGATAATCAGCACGTGTTTGATTTCAGTTTTCGGATTTTGAATATAAAAAGACCGACAGCCGAAAACCTTGTCTCATCCGGATCTGCCCTGTCTCAATCTGTCTCAGGTGAGACACTTAACCCATGTGACGCGCTCCTGAGAGATCTCGGCGTTGATCGCAAACGCCATTGGCCACAGGCTTCTCCCAGCGTTTCAAGCGGTAACAACGCCACAAATCGAGCCGCGAACATGAAAAGGAGGAGTTCATGTCACCTACGCGTGAAGAGCAGCACTGGATGTATCGCAACATGGTCACGAGCCGCCGGTTCGAAGAGACCATCGCGAAAATCTATTTCGAGGGAAAAACGCCGGCCTTCAACATGGCAAACGGCCCGATTCCCGGGGAAATGCACCTGTCCGACGGACAGGAGCCAGTGGCGGTGGGG
>Ga0209344_10005327_pt1 | contig 11155 bp, 9 predicted proteins | sample Cruoilmetagenom6_FD_187293 | JGI IMG/M metagenome (GOLD analysis project Ga0209344, IMG submission 187293) | Oil polluted marine microbial communities from Coal Oil Point, Santa Barbara, California, USA - Santa Barbara Oil Seep Sample 6 (SPAdes)... | ecosystem: Environmental > Aquatic > Marine >...
CCTCGACATCGGACTCGGCCAGGCTCGTTAAGAAGGCATCGACATCGACATCACCGTCGGCGTATTTGCGCACAAACTCGTTGATGTTCTCTTCGAGGGCCAGCACCGGGCGGATCTCGAAGCCGGTGAGTTCTTCGAGCCGATCGATGGTCGGCAGGCTCTGGGGCTCGCACATGGCGACGGTGAGGGTGTTGTGCACGCGGAAGAGCGGGATGGCCTTGAGTCTTTCGGCTTCTTCTTCGCCGATCAGGGCCAGCAGGCTCGGGTCCATCAGCCCGTGGCGCAGCTGCACGCCGCGCACGCCCAGGCACTTGGCCAGGGATTGCACGAGGGTGCCCCCGGAGATCATGCCCTGATCAACGAGGACCTCGCCGAGCATACGCCCGGCGTTCTTCTGCTCAGTGAGCGCCTTAGAGAGCTGCTCCTCGGTGATGTGCCCATCGCTGATGAGCACCTCGCCGACCAAGCGTGGGCGCTGTGATCGACGAACATTGGCCTGGGCCTGATCCTGGAAGGCGGGGTCTGGATTGACTGATTCGGTTGGTGAACCCATTACAGGAAGCTCCTGACCGCGGCTTGCACATCCTCGAACTGCTGGAACTTGCCGGTGACATCGGTGATCGCCATGATCTCGCGGAGTGTGTCGCTGACGCCGCAGAGCTTGAGCGATTGCCCGCCGGCGCTGAGTTCTTGCGTGATATCCACAAGGGCCTCGAGCCCGTTGGAATCGACGAAGGTCATCTCGGTCACATCCATGATAAAACGCCCGAGCGTCTGCCCGAGCACCTCGAAGCTTTGGGTGCGGAGCTGCATCGCGTCGTCTTCGGTGATGACCGGCCCGGCGGGATGAACCACCGTGACGGCCCCGTGGCGGTTGGTGTCGATCTGCATCTCAATCCTCCCTTACGCGGCTTTGGCGGCTTCTTGTGTCCCGGGGATGGTGAGGGTGAAGGTACTGCCCTGGTCGATGCCCGATTCGACGGTGACATCGCCGCCGTGGAGGCGAGCGATCTGACGCGCCAGCGCCAGCCCAAGCCCCGAGCCGGTCACCTTGGCGATCCGGCGGTCATCGGCCCGGCAGAAGCGATCGAAGATCCGCTCCTGCTGGGATTCGTCGATCCCGATCCCGTTGTCCTGCACCTCTACCGTCAGCGCGTCGTTGTCGGCGAACGCCACGCGGACCTCGACCTTGCCGCCCGATGGGGTGTACTTGATCGCGTTGCCCACCAGGTTGTGGAAGGCCTGACCAAGACGGTCACGGTCGGCGTTGATGGTCGGGAACTTGGGGGGGAGATCGAACACGAGCTCGATGGATTTGTCATTGGCCTGGGCCTGATAGTCCTGCTCGAGCTCGGTGAAGAGCTGCTCGGTCCGCAATGAGTCGCGGTGGATCGAGAGCGAGCCGGCTTCGATCTCGGCGACGCAGAGCATGTCGCCGACGATGCGTTCGAGCCGGCGGGTCTCGGAGTTGATGACATTGAGGGCCTTCTCGCGGATCTCGCCATCTTCTGAACCTGATTCGATGGCTTCTTCGGTGTACAGACGGATCGTCGTCAGCGGCGTACGCAGCTCGTGGGTCGCCTGGGCGATGAACGCGTTCTGCGAATCGTCGGCCAGACGCTGCTGGGTCACATCCTCGATGAAGATCATCGCACGCGGGATATCCTCGGACTGCACACGGGTGATGACCAGACGCAGGACGGCGCCCTGCGTATCGATGTCCTTGACATCGCCGAGCTCGACGACCTGGCGGGTCGGGCCTTGCTCGTCGAGCACGCTCTGCACCGCGGGCAGGACCTGCTCGGCCACTGCGATTTGTTCAACCGTCGAATCCACGAAGGTCTCGCGCTCGACGCGTAAGAACACGCACGCGGCCCCGTTGGCATAAATTACCTGGAGATCCGAGCCCACAAGCACCACGCCCTGGGTGAGCGTGTTGCAGGCCGCGGGGAGCCCGATGGACTCGTCGCCGCCCGAGACCACGGCTTCGCTGATCTCATGATCGGTGGTGATCTGTTCGAGTTCGTCACGCTCGGAGAGCAGGGTGTTCCAGATCTCCGCTTCGATCCCGAGGTTCTCGCCCACGAGCAGGCACTCCGTCCGGCGTTCGCCCTCGGCGGCCACCTTGAGCGATTCGCCGATCGCGGCGAGCGCCCCGAGCCGATTGCGGAATCGGCGGTAGACCAGCAGCATAAGGACCAGCCCGACGCTCCCGATCCCGACCGATGACGCGCGGATCGAATCCGCCCCGATGACCTGCATGGACTGACGGACGACGACCTTGAGCGTCATGCCGGACTGGCCGTTGACGGTCAGGGGCTCGTAGATGATGGTCTGGTTTGAGCCCGGGTTGTGGATGAGACTCTGCTGAACATCGTCGGCGCTCTGCCAGCTTTCAGGGAGTTCTCTGATAAAATCCTGCGAAGTATTCGAGGTCGCGATCACGCCCAGATCGGGCACGGTGATCTCGCTCTCTTCGACCAATCCGGAAGCCGCGGCATCGATAAGCAAGCGGCGCACGCTCGATAGATCGCGATCGTTGAGCCGGGCTTCGGCTTGCGTAGCGATCAGGGTGCTGGTCTGGCGGACCTGCTCCTCGGCCTGCGCGATCACCGAGTCATCAATTGTTTGCGCACTGACCCACACTACCCCACCCACAGCGAACGCGAGGATGGCGATAAAGGCCATTCCGGTCGTGGCGACGAGCGATTCGCCGCGTACGAAGTACTGACGGAGATTAAATCGGGATGATGCTTTGGGTATATTCATAGAGCAGGTTCCAACTGGGGAATCACCAGTACCTGTCTGCTATCGGCCGATCTGGGGCCCACTTCAACCCAAACCCCCCAGCACCACCATCTCCAGAGTTCTCGGACTCTGGCTACCCACAATCTGGGGTGAATATCCCCATATCCAGTGAATTCTGTTTTACTCACTCGATAACAGACTGAAACGGATCGGCTCCGCCAGCGGATACATCCATGAAAAAACCCTCTCTATTGGCTAGAGAGGGTCGTTTCATGGAAGTGGGCGCGGGAGGATTCGAACCTCCGAACGAGTAATCGAGAGGATTTACAATCCCCGCCCTTTGGCCACTTGGATACACGCCCGTGTATGTGTCAGTGTTTCGTTGTCAGGCTCAAGAGTTCAAAGGGCCGAACCAATGAGCGAAAGCCACCTCTCGGACTCAAACCGAGGACCTGCAGATTACAAATCAGCTGCTCTATCAACTGAGCTAAGGTGGCGTGATCAGTTGTCGTCCCGCAGCGATTCAAAATGGCCGAAGAACCGAAGAACAACGGCCCCGCTGACGCGAGACCGCAAGTTCGAAAATGGGCTATACAGGGCTCGAACCTGTGACCCCCAGTGTGTCATACTGGTGCGCTAGCCAACTGCGCCAATAGCCCAAAGCGGGCTGATTGTATCCGCCCCACTCAAGAATGCAACTTTTCAACACGCCCAGAGTGACAAATCTCGGTTTGTCAAACCCCAGCACTGCCGATTCGTGTCTCTGGCTGGTTATCCGCCCAGAATCACGATCTCGACCCGGCGGGAGTCCTTCTTGGTCCCCTTGGGCTTCGAAGGCCCAAACGCGGCGGAGTAGATCCGGTCGTTATCGATCCCCTTACCGACCAGATAGGTCTCGACGGCCAGTGCCCGAGCGGAGCTCAGGTTCTCGTTGGTGCCCCACTTGGCTTTGGTCTTGACGAGCTTGTCGCTGTCGGTGTAGCCCTCGACGCGGATCTCGTTGCTGCCATAGCTCGATTTGAGCACGCTGACGACTTCGTTGAGTGATGCCTTCGCATCGGTCCGCAGGTCGCTCGACCCGGAGTTGAACAGCACATCGCCGGCGATGTTGACCACGATCTCGCCGCCGGCACGCATGCCGACATCAACGCCGTTGATGCCTTCAAACCCGGTCACCGGCTTGGCGGCCAGCGCTTCGTTGGTCCGACGGAGATCTTCGGCGAGGCGCTGGTTCTCGGCACGCAGATCCGCGTTCTGCTGCTCGTAGCCCTCGTTGCCCGAGTTTGCCTGGCGGACATTCTCTTGGAGCCCGGCGATGCGCTCGCGGAGCTGGGTGTTCTCGTCGATCGCGGCGTCGTAGTCGCGCTGCGAGACGGACTTACACCCGCCAAAGATCAGGATACTCAAGCTGCCCAATGCGATCAGAAATAGTTTCGGCGTGTTCATCCGTGCACCTCCCGGTTGTTGTGTTCTATTGGTTCTCTATTAGTCTATCCGGTTCCACCACCGGCGTGGGCTCCGCACCCACAGTTTCCATCATCCCGCGATTGCAACGCCAATCGCATGTACTGTTTAGGGCAGATTCAGCGGGGCACCCATCTTGAAAATCATACCCAGCCCCATCTCGATCACGGGCTTGCCCAAGACCACCATCATCGTGGCGACGGCCAAGAATGGCCCATAGGGCATCGCCCGGTTGAGCTTGCCGCTAAACACATGCGCCACAATCGCATACGCGACGCCGACGAAGGCCGCCAAGAAGAACGCGATCGTCGGATCGATCCACCCCAAGCACGCCCCCACAGCCGCCATCATGTGCACATCGCCCAATCCCATGGCTTCTTTGCCAAACGCCAGCGAGCCGCCGATCCGGATCGCCCAGACCACGCCCCCCGCGATCAGGTAGCCCATCAACACACCGCCAAGAACCACGAGCCACAACGGTGCGCTCTGCACGCTGCTGATCCCGGTGAGCGTGTCGGTCGTCGCCTGCCCAAAGAGCTTGACGAAGAGCCACCCGCCCCCGAGCCCGAGCAACACGGGCATGCAGAGGAACGCGAGCTCGCGCACCATCTCTCGACGGGCGTGCGGGTACATCAGCCAGTCCTGGATGCCGTCCTCAGCACTGGCTTGATGCTCGGCTTGGGTTTCAACTTGGGTTCCGGATTGTGCTTCTGTGCCTGCTTCTTGGGCCACTTGTTCTTGGTCTTCGTCGGTTGATATCGCTGTTTGTTCTGTGGAATGATGCGCATCGAACCATTCATCGAAGTCCGCAAAACTCCGCGTAAGCCAGCCGAGTTTGAGGAATAGGTTCGAGAGCAGGAGCCCGACGCAGCCGCCGATCCCGATGCCGATGAACTTCCAGCCGGTCATGCCGCCGGTGGCCAGGGTCCAGACCTCGCCGGGCGCGGTAATCCAATGCAATCGAGCATTCGGGACTGCCCACCACTCGTTGAATCCCGCGGGCATCTGGGTCGGGTTGCCGAACTTGGATTGGAACCAGATCGCGTGCCCCGTATGCAGCACGAGCGCGACGAGTGCCGGCACCCAAGTCAGCACGAGGGGGATCGTCGAGGTGCGCGCGTCGATGATGGTCATCGAGACCATGGAGCCGACCAGTACCAGCAGCACGACCATCGCGGGCCAGGTGAGACCTTGGCCATTGGCTGCCCATTCGGGAGCGATCTTGCCAAGCCCGAAGATCGCGTCGTCGGGGACCATGTACCACAGGGCGTAGATCCCGCCGAAAAGGACCGCGACGATGGTCTCGACGATCGGGTACTCGGGCGAGATTTTGCACTTGCAGAATCGGCACTTGCCCCGAAGCAGCAGCCACCCGAAGATCGGGATGTTCTCGCGCCAGCTGAGCTTGTGGTTGCACTGGGGGCAGCGTGAGGTTGGTGTGACGACATCAAGCCCCAGAGGCATCCGGTAGACGAGCACATTGGTCAGCGACCCGATGCACGCACCCACAGCCGTCACGAAGAGCAGGATCGTTAGTGAGGGCAGCAGGGTTATGAACCAGTCGGGCATCACGCAATCATCGGCTCAATGGGGCGGATCGCTCGAAATCTCGTGGGCGCGATTTTAGATCGATTGCCCCGGCTGAGTCAGGATTGGGGGTCGATCGCGTCGCCGTCGAGCTCGGTGATCCGCTGCTCGGCCCGGTCGAGGATTTCGCGGGCCCGCTTGACGAGCCCGATCCCCTGCTCATAGCCCTTGATCGATTCCTCGAGCCCGATCTCGCCCGATTCGATGCGATCGACGATGCCTTCGAGCTGATCGATCAGCTCCTCGTAACGGAGTTCGGTCGCGGATTCAGCTTTGGTCGATTTCTTGGCCATGGGAGAGGATACGCCTTTCGTGCGGGCGGGGCTTAGAAGAGCCCGAGCTGGTCTGGGTTTGGCTTTGTCTTTGATCTCGATCGTCGTTTGGGCGCCGGCGGGGTATTGGCCAGTCGCGGATCGGGGGCGGACTGGGCTTCAGGACCACCCTCGACGACCGAACGGACCTTGCCGTCGGCGAAGGTGCTCACAATGGTCTCGCCCGGGGTGATCTCGGTTTGTGCCCGCACAAGCGAGCCGTCGGGTCGGCTCGTCACCGTGAACCCGCGGGCGAGGACCTGGGCGGGTCCGATGGCGTGGAGTTCGCGTCCGATCGAATCGAGCTCGGTCCTTCTTTTGGTGATGACCCGCCCGAGCACACGCTGGAGCCGATGCTGGACCTGGGTGAGGTGTTCCTCGCGTCGGGCATGGACCGCGGCGGGCTGCTGGCGTGTAAGCCGGATCGTCAGGCGATCGAGCTTCGAACGATCTTGGGCGAACTGCCCGCGAAGAGTGCCCGACAGGCGATCGCTCAGGGCGACCAACCGATCGCGGTGGATCTCGATGACTTGGCGTGGGTCGCCCAAGGACCGGCTCGATGCGATGGTGTCGAGCCGCTGGCGCTGGTAACGCAGCTCGGAGCGCACGCTGCGATCGAGTCGGCTCAGCGACGAGGCGAGCTGTTCCTTGAGGGCCTCGCGATCCGGCGACAAACGCATCGCGGCCTGCGTCGGAGTCGCGCACCGTTCGTCGGCGACGAGTTCAGCGATGGTCGTATCCGTCTCGTGCCCGATCGCGGCGACGATGGGCAAACCCGACCCGTGGATCGCTTGAGCGACTTCAAGCTCGTTGAATGCCCAGAGATCCTCGAGCGAGCCCCCGCCCCGGGTGAGCAGGATCGCGTCGATCCCGAGCCGATCACTGTGGGCGTTGAGCCCCGCGATGGCCCGGGCGATCTGCCCCTTAGCCGACGGGCCCTGCACGCGGACATCCACGATCAGCAGCTCGATACTCGGGCATCGCTTGCCCATGGTGTCAATCACATCGGCGATGGCCGCCCCGTCCTTGCTGGTCACCACGGCGATCTTGCGGGCGAAGCTCGGCAATGCTTGTTTCTTTTCCGGATCGAACCAGCCGAGGGCGCGCAGCTCGTCGCAGCGCTGCTTGAACTGGGCTTCGAGATCACCCGCGCCCACGGGCTCCATCGAGGTGACGATCAGGCTGATGCGCCCGCTTGGGCCGTAGTACTCGACGCGCCCTTTAGCAATCACGCGATCGCCGTGCTTGAGCGTATACGACATGCGCCGGGCGGCGGACGCGAAGACCACCGCGCCGATGACGCTCTTGTCGTCCTTGAGCGAGAAGTAGTAGTGTGTGCGATGGGCCAGCGAGCTGATCTCGCCGACGACCTCGAAGCGATTGGGGAGCCCGGACTTGATCGCGTGATCGATCCGGGTGGCGAGCTGGGAGACCGTAATCGGCGAGTTGTTCTTCCCCGAGCCTTTGCTTGAGCCATTACCTGTGCCCAAAACCGACACAAGGGACGGATCGTCCCCTGCGCCAGCTCTCTTACCAGCTTGCTTGTTTTTCATCCGATCGGGATTGAAGGGGAGTCGTCCGGTCACACCGGACGATATCGCCGATGGCGATCCCCGTCACCCATTGGGATGGATTTTACTGATCGATGGCGACCTGTGTGGGTGCTGGCTATTCGTCAGCCTGGCTCACCTCTTGGGCTTGCTCGTCAGCTTGTGCATGCTGAGCATTCCGCTTGTTGATCCGGGCGACCACATCGCTGGCCATCATGTGCGGCAGCGAGACACGCACGGGCTCGTCGCCCTTGAGCATGGCCACAACGCCGGTCATCTTCTTGGTCGTTTCTGCCTGACCAGCTTGATCATCCGCATTGACCTGCTCACGCGATTTGGTGCGTGGCATGTCTGCCGGGCGCTCGAAGACGGCTGCGGGCTCGGGGAGCGAGTTGGCCTTGGCCTGTGACGCGCTCTTTGCCTGCGCACGATCGTTGGTGTAGACACGGACGCCGTAGAAACCGTTGTCGCGGAGCCAGTTGACACGGGCCTGCTCGAGCTTGCGGAAGAGTTCCTTCGTGCGATCGATCTGCTGGCGACCGTGCTGGGTGCGATCGGTCTCGAGGGTTGTCCCACGGAAGAGCATCGGCGCGGTCGCATCGGTGGCGGCTGGCAACGGTGAGAACGGATCGATGGCGAACACGCCGTCAAACATCTGAACATAGATCTTGGCGGGCGCATCCTGGCCGCCGAGCTTCTCGCGATCGCTGCTCGACCACTGGATCGAGCCGTCGCTGTTTGATTCTGCGACAACCTGGCCGCGGGTCTGGTTCGAGAACCGGATCTGCCCGCGCCGGGTGTCGGAAGTATTGATCATGCCCGGGTGGATCTCGATGATCTCCGGCGAGCGGACTTGGTCCTTGGCATTGTAGTGAGTCGCATGGTTTGGTCCCAACGCAGCGAGTGTCATTGCACCGATCAAAGTGGTCAGCATCATATCGGTTCTCCAGTCTTGAGTTTTCAAGCCCGCCCGAACGCCCCATGCGTCCGGCTCGGCTTCTTATCAAGTGTGCACGAAAACCGCTCGATCACCAAGTCGATCATGGATCGATCCTGCGAATCGTGATGATTTTTCTGGCGTATGCTCAGGAACGGGCACTGCATTCGATAGAGGATGATAATCTCGGACGAGCTTTAGGGGCTCGTCGGCTCGTGCTGGTCGCTCAGGCTTTGGTACGCGTCCAATATGGACTCGATATACATACCGGACCGGCGGTTTTTGGTGATGTACGCCCGCGATGCCAGGCCCGCTTCCCGCGTTTTCTCCGGCGAGTTGAGGCACTCGGAGAGCTTCTGGGCCCACTGCGCCCGGGCCGGGCGGTCGACAATCGAGACGCCCGGGGATTCTTGCAGGGGTGTAATGAACTTGTCGTTGCCGGCGATGATCGCCATCCCGGTGCCCATCATGTCGAGGAGCAGTGTCCGCTCTTCGTGCAGCGTGTCCGGGTACACCAATACATCGCAACGGAGCAGCAGGTCGCGTCGGTCCTCGCTGCGATCGATCACGGTAAACTTGTTCTCGAGCTTGCGCTCTTGCACCTTGGCCCAGAGCCCGGCCCGCTCGACGACTTCCAGATTCGCAAAGAGCATGACATCGTCTCGGTGCTCGATGGTGTCGGCGATGCCCTCGAAAGCCGCGACGCAGCGGTCCTTCTGACGCCCCGAACTCACGAGCACGATCGAGATGTCCTTCTGCTGGCGGAAGATCTTGTTGGTCTCGGTGGGGACTTGGGCTCCCCACTGGGCGAGGTGCACACGCTTGGCCATGCCCGCTTCGATCAGCTCGGATTCGAATGAGCGTTCGGGCACGCAGAACATCGCCCGGTCCGTATCGTCGAGGTGCAGGCCCTTGGCGTTGCCGATGAGCCCGGCCCGCCAGACCTCAAAGACCATGCCCGCGCCCAAGATCCGCGCCAGCTCGCGCCCCATGGCCCACGCGCCGCCGCCGAAGACATGGACGATATCGATCACGCCCTCGAACGAGCTGGTGTCCTTGGCCGAGTTCTCTTTGAGGACCTGCGTCGCGACCTGGCTCGCGCGGATCGAACGGGTAAAAGCCAGCCCGCGATCGGCGTACCAGATCGGTTCGGTGAGCAGGTCAAAGCCCTTGGGATCGAGCCTGCGGTCCTTGGGCAGAACAACCCTCGCGCTGATACCTTCATTGGCGAGCCCGACGACCACACGCTCGATCAGCGCCCGCTCATGGATCGCGAACATCGCATCAACCAGGATCAGTACGCGCATAGCGGTTGGTTCCTATTCTGCTCCGTAGGCATTCGCCTTCGATTCAACCATCGTCGGCGATGCGGAAGGTCAGGTCTGGCGGCGTGGACTCGTCGTCCTTAACTGCTTCCGTTCGCCAGACGCCGACCCAGTGGTCCTTGGCGACCTTGCGGAGGACATAATCGCCCGCTGGCTCATCACGCTTGCGCAGGTCCGCGGGAGCATCGTTCCATGGCCACCACGGCGTGATCCCCTGATCCGCCCCGGGGAGCTTCTTGAACTCCTCAGGATTGTCCACGATCTCGGTGATCGTGGTCAGGCGATCGAGCTTGGTGTGCACGGTCGGGATGCTGGCGAGCAAGCCGCGGGTGTAGGGGTGCATTGGGTTGGCGTACAGGTCATACACATTGGCAAACTCAACCACGCGACCGGCGTACATCACGCACACGATGTCGGCGTTCTCGGCGACCACACCCAGGTCGTGGGTGATGAGCATCACGGCCATGCCTCTGGATGACTTGAGGTCCTTGAGCAGCTCAAGGATCTGCGCCTGGATCGTCACATCGAGTGCCGTAGTCGGTTCGTCGGCCAGCAGCAACCTTGGCTGGCACGCCAGGGCCATCGCGATCATCACACGCTGGCGCATCCCGCCAGAGAACTGGTGCGGGTACGCCTTGATCCGTCCGTGCGGATCCGGGATACCCACGGCGTCCATCGCTTCGATCGCGATATTGAGCGCTTCTTGGCTCGACACATCCTGATGGAGCATGATCGCTTCGATGATCTGATCGCCCACGGTGTACACCGGGTTGAGCGAGGTCATCGGCTCCTGGAAGATCATCGCGATCTCGTTGCCACGGATCTTTCGCATGTCTGATTCGCTCTGCTCGAGCAGGTTGATCACGCTGCCGTCCTCAAGACGGTAGAGGATCTCGCCGCGATCGAAGCGACCGGGCGGGCGTGGGACGAGCTGCATCGAGCTCATCGAGGTGACGGACTTGCCGCAGCCGGATTCGCCCACGACCGCGAGCGTCTGGCGGGGGTACACCGTCATCCGCACGCCGTCGACGGCCTGGATGCGTGGGCCCGAGCCGTTATCAAACGATACGGCCAGGTTGTTGACCTGCATGATGGGCTGCTCGGCGATGGCCGCGTTGCCGGTCTTCTGGGTCTGTGCAATGGTCGATTCTGTCATATTCACTCCAAACGCGTCGAGCTTACACGCGTGCTTTCTTGAGTTTCGGATCGATCGCGTCGCGGAGCGCCTCGCCC
>Ga0209344_10005328_pt1 | contig 11153 bp, 11 predicted proteins | sample Cruoilmetagenom6_FD_187293 | JGI IMG/M metagenome (GOLD analysis project Ga0209344, IMG submission 187293) | Oil polluted marine microbial communities from Coal Oil Point, Santa Barbara, California, USA - Santa Barbara Oil Seep Sample 6 (SPAdes)... | ecosystem: Environmental > Aquatic > Marine...
GATTGGTGAGACGCATATGTTATGGTTGTTTCAAACAAAAATAGGCGTTAGTTACCTAACGCCTATTGCATGAAATCTTAAAGTTTATCTAATTTTTGTCGACCGTAAGCTTGGCTTTTTGCTCTTCAATGGTGTTTTCACCCATAGAAAGTGATTCTTCCAATTTTGCGATAAGACCTTCTGCATGCGAAATAGCAGCTTGTTTTTTAGCAATTTCAGCCTCGGTTAAATTCCCTTCCGCAATGGCAGCAGCAAGTCGTAGCTTACTATCAGCTACTTTCTCTTCGGCTTTGGCCACCAAAGAACGTTTACTGTTAATTGCTGTTTTCTTTTGATCTAATTTCGCTTTTGCGGCTTCAATTTTAGCCATTCCTTTTGCAACAGGCACATCTTTCTTATTAGCCGTTGTCACGGGCTTTGTTGCACTTGTTGCTATGCCTGAATTTGCAGCATCGACCTTCGAAGAAGCTTCTTTACCGATTCGGACCATTTCTTCTTTCTTTTTCTGAAGCGCCTCCATCATTTCTTCCTTTAACTTAGCTTGCTCTGTCAGACTTGCCTTCTCCATACGTGCGTAATAGTCTTTTTTGATGCTAGCGTACTCAGCCTCAAGACGCTTTAAAGCTTCTTTATTCGGATCAATATTTTGATTCGCTTTTTGTTTCTGAGCTTCTAATTCCTGTTTTTTCTTATCGACAGCTCCATTGACATCTTTCTGAACGTCTTTGTTTACATCCTTAGCATTTGTTTTTGCTTTTTCTTGCTCAGCTTTTGCCTGACGCTCGAGCTGTTCCTTTTTACCCATCATGTCCTGCTTCACTTTTTCGGAAGAAGTTGATTGTGCGTTAGCACCATGAACTCCTACAAAAAATACGAGAAGCACAGCAATGGCGAATTGTTTTATTGTTTTCATTTCTTAAAATTTACGATTAAATACTGTCTAATGCTTTTAAAGATTCCTCGAGTTCATTGGCATTGTTTTCAATTTCTTCTGAAATTTTCTCTGCTTCTGCCTCGATACTTTCAATTTGTTCTACAAGGGCTTCGGTTTCCTCAGCCTCTTTATTTGTATCGCGGCACGATGTTGCTGCTAATACAAATATACAAGCGAAAAGAGTTGCTATTTTTTTCATTTAAATTAGGTGTTTAGATTAGGAATTTTAAATGTACAAATTATGAACCATAGTTTGAATCCTACGTGCAATATTTTATCTTTGCAGCTTAATCAACGGCACTTATGAAGATCTCTTACAACTGGCTTAAACAATTCATAAATTTAGACTGGGAGGCCACAAAAGCAGGTGAGCTTCTAACCGATCTCGGACTCGAAATTGAAGGTGTAGAATCGTTTTCGTCTGTACCCGGTGGTCTTGAAGGCGTTATTGTGGGGCATGTGCTCTCTTGCGAGCAACACGCTAATGCCGATCGACTAAAGGTTACTACTGTTGATTTAGGCGAAAAAGAACCTGTTCAAATAGTTTGCGGTGCACCTAATGTTGCCAAAGGACAAAAAGTGCCCGTAGCAACGGTAGGCACTACGTTATATGATGCTGAAGGAAAACCGTGGCAAATCAAAAAAGGTAAAATTCGCGGTGAAGTAAGCATGGGTATGATCTGTGCTGAAGATGAACTTGGCCTCGGAAAAAGTCATGATGGCATCCTAGTCTTAGACGAAAACGCAACACCTGGAACTCCTCTTTCTCAGATTCTAGAAGTTGAAAATGACATTGTTTTCGAAATTGGTCTTACTCCAAATCGCGCTGATGCTATGAGTCATTGGGGTGTGGCCCGCGACTTAAAAGCCGGTCTTTTGCAACATGAAGTATCTTTAGAACTTATTACTCCATCAACGAGCAGCTTTCATATCGACAGCCGAACCCTTAAAATGGATGTTTCTGTAGAAGATAACGAATTAGCACCGCGATACTGCGGAGTTACTATTAGCGGTATCAAAGTTGAAGCCTCTCCGGCTTGGATCCAAAACCGACTTAAAGCCATTGGCTTGACGCCCATTAACAATATTGTAGACATTACAAATTATGTTTTGCACGGTCTAGGGCAGCCCCTACATGCTTTTGACGCTTCCAAGATCAATGGAAATCAAGTGATCGTCAAAACATTACCTGCAGGAACTAAATTTGTTACTTTAGATGATGTTGAACGTGAACTTCACGAAGAAGATCTCATGATCTGTGATGCTAAAAAACCCATGTGTATTGCTGGTGTTTTCGGTGGAAAAGACAGCGGAGTTAGTGAAAGTACCACGAGCATCTTCCTGGAAAGCGCCTATTTTAATCCAGTAAGTGTTCGTAAAACAGCCAAAAGACATGGTCTAAATACCGACGCGTCTTTTAGATTTGAACGAGGAATCGATCCAAATGCTACCGAATACGCATTAATGCACGCTGCTATTTTGATCACTGAAATAGCGGGCGGTGAAATTACTAGCGACATTGTAGATATCTATCCGAAGAAAATTGAAGACCACCAAGTTTTCTTAAACTTTGAAAATACAGCACGACTTATTGGAGAAGAAATTCCGAAGGAAATCATTAAAGAGATCCTTTCGTCCCTCGATATTAAAATGAACAACATAACAGAAACAGGGATCGGCATGACCATTCCTGCGTATCGTAATGACGTAACAAGAGAAGCAGATGTGATCGAAGAAGTATTACGTGTGTACGGATATAATAAAATTCAGTTTACCGAAAAGCTAAATGCTTCCATGGCGAAAACACTACCCATTGAAGACTATTTAGTTCAAGATAAGGTGGCCTCACAGCTTACCGCACTCGGATTTAATGAAATGCTAGCCAATTCATTAACATCACCAGCGTACACACCTTTAAGCGCTTCCTTAAAGGCCGAGCATCAAATAGAAATGCTTAATCCTTTAAGCAACGATCTTTCGGTGATGCGCCAATCGATGCTTTTTGGCGGATTAGAAGCTTTGTCGTATAACAGCAACCGAAAAATGAGCGATGTAAAATTGTTCGAATTTGGGAAGACCTATCATAAATATCCAAATAGTCGTGAAGAAAAGAAACATTTATCACTAATTATTTCTGGCGCCTTACAACCCGACTCGTGGATTGACACTAGTAAAAAGAGTGACTTTTTCTTCGGAAAAGGCGTGGTCAACACCATTCTGGAGCGTTTGGGAATAACAGATTACTCAGAGAAAGGACTTAAGAATGATGTGTTTTCTGAAGGAATTTCACTTACAAAAAACAATCAAACATTGGTTGAATTGGGTGTTCTGAAGAAAAAAGTGACCAAACATTTCGATATTGAAGCAGAAACTATTTATGCCGATTTTAACTGGGATGCAATGCTTTCTGAAATATCCTCTAAAAATTTCCATTTAAAACCCATTCCTAAATTTCCGAAGGTAAAAAGAGACTTCGCTCTGTTACTTGACAACACAGTAAGTTTTGACTCCTTAAAGACAGCAGCTTTTCAAACAGAGAAGCAATTGCTTAAAGAAGTATCCCTTTTTGATGTGTACACAGGCTCTAAACTACCAGAAGGCAAAAAATCATACGCCTTAAGCTTTACCCTGCAGGATGAACGAAAAACACTTACCGACAAACAGATCGATAAAATTATGGGCAAGCTCCAGCAGCGTTTTGAAAGCGATTTTGGCGCTTCGCTTCGTTAGGAGAACCATAAAACGTAAAAAAGCGGCTAATGGCCGCTTTTTTTGTATCTTCAATGAAAGGTGTTTACATCATTTAGCCAACGGAAAAAGAACTCCTTCGACAATATGAAAATAGCCTTTACTATGTAAATAATCAGTATCGGTTAGAACCGCGCTATTATTAGCAGTATCAAACATTACTACCTTCCCATTTTGTTTTCTGAACCCTATTTTCTCCTTCGTGAGTGTAGTATAATAAACAGTTCCATTGTTTCGCTGAATACCATCTTCTAAAGCATAACTATCTACACGTCCAGGAATAACATGTAATTTAAGTATGCTTTGCATCAAACTTTTATTGCCAACAATAGAATCCCGTTTTTCTTCAGGCATGTCGGTAAAGGTCTTATTACGTACTACAAAAACGGTGATCATTTCTGAAGCCGAAAGATCTTCAGCAAACTGTTCGTCGCTTATAACATTCGATATATAGCTAAAATCTTCAGATAACGACAGATTTTCGGCAAGTGACTTTTCCGAAGAAAAAACAACTTCTTTATACTTTTTGGTTGCTGGCTGAACCGAAGTAGACTCGTATTTTTGAGCATGTACAGCTGTTGTAGCAATAGCGATAACAAAAGCAGATAACAGTATTTTAAAACGCATAGGTGTGATTTTTCGGTATAAAAATAATCAAATACCCTACCAAAACGTTGCTTCCTTAGGATTATTTAATGATAGCTTCATTTTAACTTAAAAATTTTGCTTTCAATTGATCTAGCTTGTAATTTTATTAAAAAATGATTGCAGATGTTTGAGAAGACAAATATTGAGGTGAAATTGAGTAATCTTCGGAATAGAAGAAGCACGCCCTCACAACTTTTACTGGAAGTACACCAAATCTTAAATGACAATGAAACAGAGCGGACTGTCATCCGCGAGACCTTGAATAGCAGACCAACAGGAAGAAAGAATAGTTTTGATCTTGACTTAATTGCATCAGAACGTTTATTCCACATTGACGATATAGAAAAACTATGCGTGACGTATCGATTGCGCTTTTTAGATGCTCGATTTTTTAAAGGTCATTTTCCCGAAGAAGCTATTTCTGAAATACGAAACTTGGAAAAAATCCATGACACTACGTTAACCGACTTTAAGATCGTGGCGCCAGCTAAACTTCTTAAACTTGAAAATTCAGATGACCCTTTGCTTTTTGCTCCTATGGGCAACAACTATTATTATCTAATTCACAAATGGGGGAATGATCTTCACCCACTCCGAAAATGGCTTATGTGGCCCTATAAAAGTTTCGAGAATTTAGTGCTCACCATATTTCTATTGAGTATTCTTGTTACGTCAATAATACCTTTAGATTTGTTTTCGAAAACACATAGTCCACAAGAATACATTATGTTGTTGCTTTTTGTCTTTAAAGGCATGGCTGGTATCGCTCTTTTTTATGGGTTTGCCAAAGGAAAAAATTTCAACGGAGCTATTTGGAACAGTAAATTTTACAACACCTAATTATGACAGATAAAGCAAAACAAACAAAGCGAATTTATACAGGTCCTGCTATGATCGCACAAGGATTAGTAGCACGACTTAATGCCATTGGAATTTCTCCGGTGCGCCGTGACGACCATGAAAGTGGCATTATTAGCGGTTTCGCACAAGGTGTTCCGGGACAAGTTCAACTATTCATTAGAAATGAAGAAGTTGAAATGGCACAACCTGAAATTGATGCGTATTTAAACGAAATTGAAGAAAGCTAATTAAGCTTTCGCTGCGTACATAGCGTCACGCTGTTCTTTGATCTTTTTGTCATGCATATACTCATCAAACGACATATAACGATCAATCACTCCAGATGGTGTTAATTCGATCACTCGATTCCCAACCGTTTGAGCAAATTCATGATCATGTGTCGTGAGTAGCACCGTTCCTTTAAAGTTTTTCAACGAATTATTAAAGGCGGTGATCGATTCTAAATCTAAGTGGTTTGTAGGCTCATCAAGCATAACAACATTGGCACGCATCATCATCATTCGGCTAAGCATACAACGCACTTTTTCTCCTCCAGAGAGTACGTTACATTTTTTAAGTGCCTCTTCTCCACTAAAGAGCATTTTTCCGAGGAAACCACGAATATAAACTTCTTCGCGCTCTTCTTCTGTTTTAGCCCATTGACGTAACCAATCAACCAAAGACATATTACTTTCAAAGAAACTGTGATTATCGAGCGGTAAATAACTTTGGTTTGTTGTAACTCCCCATTGATACTCACCAGAATCTGCTTTTTGATTTCCATTAATAATTTCATAGAAAGCAGTAGTAGCACGTGAATCACGTGAAAACACAACAACCTTATCCCCTTTTGTTAAATTGATATTTATATCTTTAAACAAAATTTCACCATCTAAGGTCGACGATAAATTTTCAACATTTAATATTTGATCACCTGCCTCGCGTTCACGTTCAAAAATAATGGCTGGATAACGACGACTTGATGGTTTGATATCGGAAACATTCAGTTTATCGATCATCTTTTTTCTACTTGTCGCTTGCTTTGATTTTGCCATGTTTGCTGAAAATCGACGAATAAACTCTTCAAGTTCCTTCTTTTTATCTTCAGCTTTTTTGTTTTGCTGCGCGCGTTGGCGAGCTGCTAATTGGCTACTTTCATACCAAAAGGTATAGTTACCACTAAAGTGGTTTATTTTTCCGAAGTCAATATCACTAATATGTGTACAGACTGCATCCAAAAAGTGACGGTCGTGAGAAACTACAATAACACAATTATCATAGTTTGCTAAAAAATGTTCCAACCAACTAATAGTTTCATAATCCAGGTCGTTTGTTGGCTCATCCATGATGAGCACATCAGGACTACCAAATAACGCTTGAGCTAATAACACCCGAACTTTTTGTTTTCCGTCAAGATCGGCCATAAGGTTATAATGCAACGCGGCATCAATCCCCAAGTTTGATAATAAGGTAGCTGCATCGCTATCGGCATTCCAACCGTTCATTTCTTCAAAGATCACCTGTAATTCGCCAATGCGCTCAGCATTGGCATCGGTATAATCTTCGTAAAGCTTGTCAATTTCAGATTTAATACTGAATAGTTCCTTATTTCCTCGAATAACAGTTTCTAAAACCGTAAATTCATCATATGCATTATGATTCTGTTCTAGAACCGACATACGTTTTCCAGGCTCAAGATGTACATGACCTGAGGTTGGATCTTGTTTTCCTGAAATGATTTTTAAAAGGGTTGATTTTCCGGCGCCATTGGCACCAATAATTCCGTAGCAATTTCCTTGAACGAATTGTGTGTTCACTTCATCGAACAACACACGTTTGCCAAATTGAACCGATAGATTTGAAACTGAAAGCATGTAAAAAATAAGGTATTAAATTCGGCGCAAAAGTAACCAATAATGGGGGATTGAAGAAATATTAACGTTTATAAATTCCTTTTAACGCTCAATTAACAATATAACAATGCCATCTAGATTATTTTTGTTTGAATTATGAATCTAATTGTACTGAAGCGAACGGCTTGCTTAATAGTCGTGTCCCTGCTCCTATTTTCTTGCAATACCTCCAAGAAAGAAAAGACTAAAATTTGGATTGGCGGAGAAATCGTCAACCCCAAGTCGGACTTTGTAATCCTCTCAAAAGGAAACTGCGTCATTGATACCCTTCGTTTAGACGCCTCCAATCATTTTATGTATGCCACCAATTCATTGGAGGAAGGTCTGTACTCTTTCCGCCACAATGAATTTCAGTATTTCTATGTTCAACCTGGCGATAGTTTATTGCTTCGTGTGAATACGATCGATTTTGATGAGTCGCTTACATATACAGGTAGAGGAGCCGATCGCAATAATTTGCTGATGGAGTATTTTCTTTTGAATGAAATAGAAGATAAAAAGGTAGCAACCTGGTATAATTTAAGCCCAGAGGTATTTGAATCGAAAGTTGATTCGTTACAAGACATTCGCGAAAATATTTATGCTGAATATCAAGCAGACCACGAGGTTTCTTCCAACTTTAGTCAATATGTGGAAGCGAGTAATGAATACGATATCTACACCATGAAGGAGTATTATGCTTCAGTAAATATTAAGAATGGTAATGGTGGTCGCATTCCTAAAGAGTTTTTCGACTTCAGAAAAAATATTGATTACGGAAATGAAGATTTGCGCTTTTTCTATTCGTATTATACGTTCTTTAGTCCGCACTTTGACAATTTAGTTTACGAAAGCAATAAGAATAAAGATCAGCTTTACGACAAGCGTTCTTATGAGCACAATGCTGCGAAGATCAACTTGGTGAATGAGAAAATCACCAATGATTCCTTAAAAAACAATCTATTGCGTTCTATTGCCCGTCGTTATCTGCTGCACGAAACAAACTCAGAAAATCAGACTGAAATGGCCGTGTTATTTAATTCTTTAAGCACCAACAAGGCACACAAGCAGGAAATTGGTTTATTGTCATCAGCAACAATCAGCTTAACACCAGGGAATAAAATTCCTGAAATCATGATTGTCTGTTCGAATAATGAAACACAACCGCTAACGTCCATTCTCAAAAAACCTACGGTATTGTATTTCTGGTCGGCACGCTCGTCGACACATTACAAAGATATTCATCTAAAGGCTGCGGAATTAAAAGGAAAATATCCTGAATATGATTTCGTTGGAATCAATACCGATACGCACTTTAAGAAATGGCGCGCTATGGTAATTAGAGCTGGATTTAACAAAGAATTTGAATATCAGTTTGATAATATTTCCGAAGCACAGCGAAAACTTGTTCTTAATTCTTCGAACAAAGCGTTTATCGTCGATAAAGAAGGTGTGATCATCACCAGCAATGGAAACCTTTTCACCGATGAAATGGAATCACAATTGCTTGTTTCTCTCAATTAAAAAAGCCTCCCAATAGAAATTGAAAGGCTTAAACAATGTCTTATAAAGATCTAATTTCCCTTTTTATAGTCTGCCAAAAATTTAGCGAGACCAATATCGGTTAGTGGATGATTCAACAATCCTTCAATAGAAGAAAGTGGTCCCGTCATTACATCGGCACCTATCTTGGCACACTCTAAGACGTGCATGGTATGTCTCACAGAAGCTGCAAGAATCTCAGTTTCAAAACCGTAATTATCGTAAATGAGTCTAATTTCAGCAATCAGATTTAAACCATCTGTTGAAATATCATCCAATCGTCCAATAAAAGGAGACACATAGGTTGCACCAGCTTTGGCAGCTAATAGTGCCTGTCCTGCTGAAAACACCAAGGTACAATTGGTTCTTATCCCTTTATCAGTGAAATATTTTATGGCTTTAATTCCTTCTTTTATCATCGGAATTTTAACCACAATTTGAGGGTGTAATTCGGCGAGTGCTTCACCTTCACGAACCATCCCGTCAAAATCGGTTGCAATGACTTCCGCAGAAACATCGCCTTCAACAATGTTACAAATATTTACATAATGCTTTAAGATATTATCGTGCCCCGTAATACCCTCTTTTGCCATTAATGAAGGGTTTGTTGTAACCCCGTCAAGTACGCCAAGGTCTTGGGCTTCGCGAATTTGATCTAGATTGGCTGTATCGATAAAAAATTTCATGATGCGTTTTGATTAAGATTTCTACAAAAATAAGGAAGTCATTGAGCTATGAATGTATTAAACCCAAAAAGTTATGAGCGAAATGTTGATAAGGTTGAAGGCGTTGATAGCGAGAGGCATGTCTGGCGGAACCTATCATTTGAATATGACGTATAAAATATGGAATATGGAGTTTAACTCATTTATCCTATTCACCGTTCACTGTTCACTATTCACTATTCACTATTCACTATTCACTATTCACTATTCACTATTCACTATTCACTATTTACACTATTCACCGAAAACTACAACTTATAGTGCTTCATCAACATACGTTCATACACCTTGTCGGGAAGGATGCGCTTAAGCACAATTGAAAATTTTTGCAAAGAAGCTCCTACTTTATAATGAATGCGCGGTGAATCGCTAGCAATAACTTTGTAGATAGCACGCGCCATTTGACTAGGGTCTTCTCCTCCACTCACATGCTCATTCATCATTGCCAACGTATTTCCGTAGTCTTTTTTATACGGTGAATCGTCTAAAACCGGTGCGTGATACCTTCCTGCAGCGATATTCGTGGCAAAATCTCCTGGCGCTACATTGGTCATGGCAATCCCAAATTGCTTCACTTCCATGCGATACGCCTCTGTGGTAATTTCGAGCGCAGCCTTGGTGGCCGAATAGATGCCGCGATACGGAAGTCCCATATACCCTGCAATTGAAGTAATGTTAATGATATGTCCGTTGCCCTGTTTTCGCATCTGCGGAATTACCGCGTGCATTACGTGTAACGGACCGTGGAAATTTGTTTCAAAGGCCTTTTTGATCTCGGCATCGGGAGTTTCTTCGATCGGCCCCGTAATTCCAACACCTGCATTATTGATCACAACATCGAGCCTCCCTTCTTTGGTTATGATCGTTTCAACAGCTTCGGAAATAGAAGAAGGTGCTGTTACATCAACTTTCAGAAGAGAAAAAGAAACCTGTTCTTTATATTTTTCGGGACTCCTACTCGTACCGTAAACTGTCATTCCTTTTTCCTGAAGAAAACTTCCAATGGCTTTACCTATTCCAGAAGATCCTCCGGTAATAAAAACGACTTTCGACATATTGTTGAGTTGAAAGGCAAAGATGCATTTACCGTACTAGTTTTGCAAATAAAGTGTTATAAATATTGAAAGATGTAAGACAAAAGCTGGAAACACCATGTAGTATTTAGGTAGTTTTTACGGAAAAGAAAACCCAGAATTTAGCGCATAAAAAATGGCAAGCTACCTACATCACACCGCTACGACCATCTACCCTTGCTGTGTTCCCACCCTGGGGGATTCAACAGGAGCTGGTTGTGTAGGACTTGCCGCTGCAAATATACGTTCCTTTTAAACTTTTCGCAAGCATTTTAACCATCAATTAATATTAATTATCTTGCAAAAAAATGAGTGTACCTTATGAAAACAGCTAAGTTATTCGCAATTATCTGCTTACCTTTTTTAATTGCCAACTGCGGAAGTAATTCCGAAGCAAAAAAGAATCCTTTTAGTCTTAAAATCACCAATGCAAAGACGAAATATGAGACTAAAGATGTTCTTTCAGTAGCACTTAGCAATAAGAAGAACCTAGATATAGATTCGGTTGCTTATTATATTGACGCCGAAAGAATTTCTTCGGAAACTAGCGCAGCAGCGAAACAAATTTCGCTTGCAAACCAAAAGTTGGGAACGAGAACGATTACGGCTAAAGTCTATTCTGAAGGTGAAAGTTATGACACTGCTGACTCCTTTATTATTGTTTCATCGATAAAACCGAAATTATATACCTATAAAATCCTAGAAATATATCCACATGATATAAAAGCCTACACACAAGGAATCGAATTTG
>Ga0209344_10005329_pt1 | contig 11153 bp, 9 predicted proteins | sample Cruoilmetagenom6_FD_187293 | JGI IMG/M metagenome (GOLD analysis project Ga0209344, IMG submission 187293) | Oil polluted marine microbial communities from Coal Oil Point, Santa Barbara, California, USA - Santa Barbara Oil Seep Sample 6 (SPAdes)... | ecosystem: Environmental > Aquatic > Marine >...
GTTTACTCTTCGCATACGGATACCATTGTTGTGAAAAACCATCGCATCGTGAACCTTCTCTAAAATCGCAACCGCAATCGTCTTCATCATCACGTAATTGTATTTCTACATTACCAACAATACTTCTAGCATTCCAATTTTTAAATGTCTGAATGGTTTTTTCAGGTTGTGCGCAATAGCCTATAATATCGCCAGTGCAAATACAATGTTCTGGGGCAATACCTTCATATTCTGCCACAGCAATTAGTGCTTTAAGTGCTTGAAGGTTACTGTAAACACCACCAAAGAGTAGTACTTTACCTGAAAGTTTTCCTATATGATCTGTCTTTTTATCCATTTCGGTATGAAATATAAAATATTACAACTTAAAATTCCCCAAATATTCACCCAAAGTAAATCGGCATACTTACCTTCTGTAAAAATTAAGGCTTCCGGAAACACATTAAAAACTAAGGTAAATCCAAATATTAATCCGGTAATAACACTCAAATAGAAACTCATTTTGGGTACTTTGATATTCCAAAACAGAAAGATGGGTGTTAAACCAATAACCATGGTGCCAGATATGGTGGTTGCGGATAAAATTTCGGCTTCAAGAAAAACGGGTAGCGTGCCTAATATAGCAATAGCTGCCATAGATGCTCTTCCAAAGGTGATATCGTTAACCATACCTAAATCAATCGCTAATAATTTTGAAAATGATGAAAATGTTGAGTCTAATGTGGAAGCGGCTGAGGTAATCATTATAAAATTAATGACTAATAAAATAACCACGCCAAAGGCTTTACCAACTTCTACGGCGGCTTGACCTTTAAAGCCTTGGGTTTGTGCATAGATACCAATAACGCTAAATAGTATAATACAAATGGCACCTAATAAACTTGCCCATAAAAAACTTTTACGGGTGACTTTTGGTGAACTGATAAAGGCTCTATCGGTTAAAACCGGATCGTGAAACGGATAACTAAAGGATTGAATAATGGCCGCGAAAAATAAATTTAAACCTAATTCAAAGCTCCACGTACCAGAAGTTACCACATCAGTAACGCTAAAGGTTTCAATAGAGAAGATATTCCATAAAATTACTATAAGTAGAATACTAAATAATACCATTTGAATCACATCAGTAAAAATAGAACTACTTAAGCCTCCTTTTATCGCATACGCTAGAGTCAAAATGGTAAAAACGATAATAGCCCAATAATAGTTAGAACTGCCTGTTTCGCCAAAATAACTGCCAATAACCATCGTGTTACTCCAGACTTCATTAAACAACCTGATAGCAATCAATATCGAAAATAAAGCCATGGCTCCTTTTCCGAATTTGGCGGTTAAAAACTGATGAATACTTTTAAATCCGCCAACAACGCGTATTTTGTAAATTAGTAAACCAGCGACAGCAAACGATACATAATAACCAGCATAGGCAACACCACCAACAATACCAAAATCCAAACCTAGATTTGCGGCATTGGTAATGCTCTTGGCAAAAATCCAAGAAATGATAAGACTTCCAGTAAGCACTAAGCTGTTAGGTGCTTTCTTTTTATGAACCGCCTTAAAAAATTCGTCTGTAGTTTTTGTTAATGGTGATAATAGAAAGAGTAGTAAACTCGATACGATTATCAATGTCCATTGCCAGTTAATTATATCCATCTATGTTTATTCATTCCACCAAACTGGCACGTTTATACTATTGTTGTCTGTTGCAGTTGCAGCAACACTGTAATTTTCAAAATTTAAAGCTGCTTCTTCGGCAGGATAAGGCATTCTAATCGGAATTAAATCATTGTTTAAACTTGCTGAAATAGTTTGTAACTGAGGGAAACCTGTTCTTCGGTATTCTATCCAACCTTCGTAACCATTGATCACATTAGCAATCCATTTCTGCGTTAAGATTTGTTCCATCGGATTTGTACCAATTGCATCATAAGCCGCAGGACCAGTGAGGTAATCTGCCGGTAATGCTGTGTTCCAATATTCGAAAGCTAAAGTGATTCCGGCATTATAAAGCGTTTGTGCATCTGCATTGATAAAACCTTTGGCAGCGGCTTCGGCTAAGGCAAATTGCACTTCCCAAGCGGTAATAAAATTAGCGTCTAAGGTTGAGGTGTCTTCTCGAAAAGCAGTACTTGCTAGAGAATAATTAGCCAAAGCAATAGAAGTAGAGGACGCATCAATGCCATTTAATAAACCATTAAATTCATTGGCAGTTGAATTAGAAAACGGTCGGAATAAACTTGAAAGTCGTGTGTCATTCAAACCGACTAAAATCGTTTCCATTGTTTCGGATAAGACAAAATTGTTGAAATCACCAATGCGTAATTGAGCTAACCTAAAACTGTTTGGATCTGTATTGGTAAAATTGAAAATAGCATTCTCACTGTTGGAAGTGATATAATTACCTTCATCAAAAAGGGATTGTAAATCATTAGAAACATCAATTTTATCAGAAATACGCACCAAATGTTTAATTTTTAAAGCATTCGCGAATTTTATCCAAGCGTCTAAATTGCCATTAAATAAAATATCTCCTTCTAACGGAATCACATCAGTATAGGCTTCAATAGCCGCAATGCCTTTATCTAAGTTATCTAAAATGCCGTTTTCATTGAGGTAAATATCTTCTTGCAAATCATATGCTGGTGTTACTGTGCCGTTAACGCCATTAAAAGCTTCAAAATAAGGAACGTCTCCAAATAAATCGGTTAATCCAGCCGCCATATACGCTTTTAAAATTAATGCAGGACCTTCGTAAACGGCAAAGGTTTCTGTGGTTCTAGCTTGGTTGAGAATAATCTCATTATCTCTTAAGTTCGTATAAAAAATAGGCCAAGGATTACCACCTAATTGTGGTGATTTTAGCGCATGTCTATCAAATAAATTAAAATCTAAAGCGGTTCTGTGTTGCGCTAATAAATCGCCAGCAACAAAACCTTCGTAGCTCATGTTTTCGCCAAAATCATAAATCACTTGTCGCAGTAATAAGCTGGGTTGAACAGAACTTGGTGCATTTGGATTGGTATTAATGTCTTCAAAATCTTTGGTACAGCTTGTGGTGAACATCAAGCTTAAAACCGAAACGATATATATAATTTTTTTCATTGAAAATTTTAGTTTCATTCCCTTAAAAAAGGGAAGTTTATTATTTTGTTCACTATTCTTGAGATTCTCATTGTTGTGAGAACTAGAAATTAAATCCGGCTTTAAAACCAATACTTCGTGTGGTCGCGTAGCTCATATCTTCCACACCACTCACAAAACCATTGCCTTGAACGGCTAATTGTTCTGGGTCAAAATGCGGATTCTCAGTAATGGCAAATAGATTATTTCCAACTAAGGAAAGACTTAAATCAGCACCTTCTTTCAATCCTAAAAAGCCATCTTTTATATTGAAGATATAGCCAACGGAAAACTGACGTAGCTTTAAAAAGGAAGCGTCGTAAACGTTGTTTTCTTCATGATTTCTATCGTAAAACTGTCGGTAATAACTTTCTGCCGAAACAGCTATAGTATTGGCTTGTCCTGTATTTACATTAACACCTTGCGCTACAATACCAGTATCTGGTCTGTAACTGGTTTCTGCCAATTGACCACCAACATTTCCTAAAGCGCGTGTTCTCGAAACAATTTCGCCTCCTTGTCGCCAATCGAATAAAAAACTCATATTCCAATTTTTATAATTGAAATTGTTACTCCAACCTAAAGTGAAATCAGGATTGTAATTTCCTAATTTTTTTAAATCATTATCTGCGATAAATCGACCTTCATCATCAATTAAAAATTCACCATTGTCGTTTTTTTCATAACCTGTTCCATAGAAATCACCAACACGTCCTCCTTCTTCCACTTGAAACCAAACGGTTTGGTTGGCGCTATCATAAATTCTGCTGTAGGCTAGTGTTAATCTGCCATCGGCTTGCGGTAAATCTTTAATTACAGAACGATTCGTTGCGAAGTTAAAAGTGCTATTCCAATTAAAATGATCGGTTTGAATAGGTGTGATCCCTAAAATAATTTCCACACCTTGCGTATTTACTTTTCCGCCATTAACCACTTGCTGATTGTAGCCCGAAGAAATAGCTACAGGTAAAGAAATAATTTGGTCTTCGGTATTGGCATTGTAATAGGTAACGTCTAACCGCAATTTGTTTTCAAAAAAACGTAAGTCTGTACCAAATTCATAAGAGGTGGTATGTTCTGGTTTTAAATTGGCATTCGGGATAAAATTTTGGTCGCTAAATGTGGGTTGACTATTATAAGGTGTTTGTGATACAAACGCACCTGAAGTTTGATATGCACTAGTGTCATTTCCAACTTGTGCCACACTCGCTCTAAGTTTTACAAACGAAAATGCGTCTGGCAACTCCACAACATTAGATAGAATAAAACTCGATGACACAGAAGGGTAGAAGAACGAAGTTCCGTCCACAGAAAAAGGTGTAGCTAAAGCACTAGACCAATCGTTTCTTCCCGTAATATCTAAGAATAGATAATCTTTATAACCCAGTTTTGCAATACCATAAAATGAATTAATACGCTTTTCACTTTCAAACTGAAATACTTCAATTGGTGATGCTGCATTATTTAAGTTGTAAATTCCGGGTTGTGCTAAATTAACCGTTTGTGATTGCTTAGTTGATGCGGTTTGGTTCAATCTGTTTCCACCTAAAAAAACATCAAGTGAAAAGTCTTCAAACTGATTTTTGTAGTTGATGAGAACATCAGTATTAATCTCTCTAAACATCACATCATGCTCGGCATAAGCACCGTTACTGAAACGATTACTACTGTATGCTCTGCGTAATTCACGCTTTTCAGTACTATAATCCATTCCTGTTCTTAAGGATATGCTTAAATTTTTAGTCAGCTCTTGTGTAATGGAAATATTCCCAAAAATACGATCGCGATTAAAGGAATTGGTGTTCTCATTTAAGATAAAATACGGATTGTCAAAAAACGTGTAGTTAAAAGAATATTGTTGTGTACCTTCTAAACCCGGTTGCCAATAATTTTTAAGATTTTCAATATTTAAAGAACGTGGTCCCCAAGCTACTAAAGAGTAATTTGCATTTTCACTTCCATAACCATTGGAAGGTCTATTGTCGCTACTAGAATTTATGTAGCTAAAAGATGAATTGATTTTGGTATTGTCACTTGGTTGAAAGTTTAATTTGGCAGCAATGGTTTGGCGGTCTAAATTCACGTCAGGAATAATCGATTCACTTCTCAAGTCGGTAAAAGACAATCGGTAATTACCGAAATCAAATCCATTGGACACTGAAATATTATTAATGGTTGTAACACCAGTTTCATAAAAATTCTTCAAGTTATCCGGATTCGATTTAAAAGGTGTTGCTGTGATTTCTAAACCATCGTAAAGCGCAGTATCTCCACCTCTAACAAAAGTGCCATTTGGTAATTGCACAGGACTATCAAATTGCGGAATTAACAAACCTGTGTCTAATCGTGGTCCCCAAGAATAGGTGATGTTGTCGTTAATGCCGCCGCCAAGGCCATCAATATATTCAAACTGACCCGAATTTCCTTGACCATACGAATTTTGAAAATCAGGTAGTCTAAAAGCAGTGTCTACAAAAAGAGAAGAATTAAAACTGATGCCTAAACCTCTTTTGTTTTTGCCGTTTTTGGTTTCAATAACAATAACACCATTAGATGCTCTTGTGCCATATAATGCTGCGGCACTTGGACCTTTTAAAACGGTAACAGAGCCAATATCGTCTAGGTTGACTTCCATGGCTCCATTACCAAAATCAATTTCTTGAAATCCGGCTGCAGCTTCATTTGTGAAATTAAAAACCGTTTCATTATTTATCGGTACTCCATCAACTACAAATAAAGGATTGTTGTTAGAAAAGGATGCTTCACCCCGAATCGTAATTTTGGAGGAAGAACCAACACCTGTGGCACCTTGCGTTACGGTAACTCCGGCTAATTTGCCTTGTAAGTTATCTAGAAAGTTCACGGTTTTTACTTCTGTTAATTTTTTAGCAGAAATGGCTTGAACTGCGTAACCCAATTCTTTGGTGTCCCGTTCTAAACCTAAGGCAGTAATGACCACTTCGTCTAAAGCTGCGGAATCTTCTTCAAGTGCAATATTGATTATAGTTGTATTACCAACACTAATGGTTTGGGTTTTAAAGCCTAAAAAGGAAAAAGTGAGTTGTTCTGAATTTGAATTAACGACAATGCTATATGTGCCTTGTTCGTCTGTTGTTGTTCCATTGCCATTGTTAGATGAGATGTTTACAAACGGCAAAGGTGTGTTTGAAACAGCATCGGTGACGGTTCCAGTAATTGTAATTTGTCCATTGCCCAATAGACATAGGCATAGCAGTAAGCATGAGTAAATGTACTTCATATCACGACCACAAAACGTGGCGATTTTTTAAGATGTGAGAATATTTAAGCGTAAAAATTCTTGGATTTTAAGAACATTAAAATCCCTCTTTTATATATGAAGTGATATTGGTGAGCCTTTGTTGTATGGTGATTTAAAGACTGTAGCATATTGAAAAACGGAAGCAGACGTTACAATGGTCTTAATTGTTTTTCGAAGTATTAATAGTAATCGTTTGATTTTAAAATCTAAAGTTTTAAAACTTTCTAAAACGGAGTCGATATCGGAAACATCATCAATATCTGTTAGCATTTCTAAATAAGAAACACTTTCGTTTTGATGTTGTAATTCGGTATTTAAACGCTGTCTTAATTTAGGCGTTTGCCAAGGTAAATTCTGGAAACTAGTTTTATTAAAATGTGCTTTTTTAAACCCCATTAAATAAAAACCACCATCGGTTGAAGGCCCTAAAACATAGTCTGAAGTTGCTAAGTTTTGAGTTGCCTTTAGAATATGATTGGACCTAAGATGAGGTATGTCGTTTCCAAGAGAAATAACATGTTCAAAGCCTTTATTAAAAACGGCTTCAATAGCATTAGTAAAGCGCTCGCCAAATGAACTACCTATTTGCTCTTTTTCGGAAAAATGAAAATAAGGTAAATTCGTTTTCTTAACCGTTTTTACAGTATCAGAATCAAGCAAATTAAAGAAGTCAGAAGAAGAAATTGATTTTGAAGTCAATTCTTTTTCTGCAGAATTTGCAAAGATTAATATGGCGGTTTTGTTCTTCATTATGTATTCCTAAGAAGGCAGGAATTTTAATTGGTTTATGCTACAACACCCTGACAGCTACTTCCTGCGCCAGCAGTACAACCGTAGCAGTGTTGTGAAATGACGATGTTACGTCCTTCTAATAATTCTTCGTTAAATTCTGAAATATGTCTCGACTTACTATTAACGGGTAATTCTAGCATCTGATTAAAATCACAATCAAATAAATATCCATCCCAACTAATCGATAAGGTATTGGTACACATTACATTTTCTACAGCAGCCGGATTATAAGCTTCCACCAAAGAATACATATAATCTTCGTAGTTTTCTGAAGCAATTAAATAATCCAAGAATCGTGCGATAGGTAAATTTGTAATGGCAAATAGATTATGAAATTCAATTCCGAAATCGTCCATCAATGCCTTTTTGAAATCCTTTTCCATTGCAACTTGATCACCTGGTAAAAAGGCTCCAGACGGATTGTAAACCAAATCTAATCTTAGGTCACTTCCTGGCATTCCGTAACCCACAGCATTTAATTCTTGTAAGGCTTTTATAGATTTATCAAAAACACCATATCCACGTTGTTTATCCGTTTTTCCACGCGTCCAGTGTGGCATAGAACTTACCACGTGTACATTGTGCTTTTTAAAGAATTCTGGTAAATCGTAATATTTTTTATTAGCTCTAATAATGGTTAAATTAGAACGTACAATAAAATCTTTAATACCAACTTTAGCAGCTTCTTCTACAAACCATCTAAAATCAGGATTCATTTCTGGTGCTCCACCAGTTAAGTCTAATGTATGTGCTCCAGAATTTTTGATCACCTCAAGACATTGTCTCATGGTGTCTCTCGTCATAATTTCTTTTCTGTCTGGACCAGCATCTACGTGGCAATGATCACAAACCTGGTTACACATGTAGCCAACATTAATCTGTAGAATTTCTAGTTTTTTTGCTTTAATAGGAGACTGACTTGTTTCTGAAATCTTAGCTTTAAAGGTTGGTAATTCACCACTTTTAAAGATGCCATTAGAAAGTATTTCTAATTGTTTATTGCTTTGTGCTAAGTTATTTCCGAGTTTCTTTAGGGACTTTGTTGCCATATATTATTTTAAAGTTGTCTTTTCGAGTGCAGTTGAGAGGTTTAGGTCTCAATTGTACTCGACCAGACATTATCCATCAAGTTTATTAACCTTATTCATCATTTGTACGCCATGCACTAAAGTGGCACCGCTTTTTATCGCTGCTCCAACATGTATGGCTTCCATCATTTGCTCTTTGGTAATCCCACGTTGCAAGGTGTCTTTTGTATAAGCATCTATACAATACGGACATTGTTCTGTGTGTGCTACAGCTAAAGCGATGAGTGATTTTTCACGCGCTGTTAAAGCACCTTCTTCAAATACTTTTCCGTAATAGTCAAAGAATTTAGTTCCTAATTCTTCACTCCATTCGGTAATTTTTCCAAACTTGCGTAAATCCGCAGCATCGTAATATGGTTTCGACATAAAATTATTTTTTGATTTAGAAAAATCAATATAACGATTAAGTCGAAGTTAAATCTTAAAGATTACAGAAAATTTTAAAAGATTGATTTCTATTATAAGGTTTGACGCTAGTTTTAAAAATAGAAGAGCATTTCAATCAAAAAAACCTTACTTTTAAATTCTCTTTTTTTTTATTAGAAATGCAAAACTGGATTGAATTACTTTCTGAATTTAAACAAAAGCAAATACCTGTTGCCTTTATAACGGTAACGAAGTGTTTAGGGTCAACACCTTGTGTGGTGGGTTCGCGTATGCTTGTGACTGAGAACAAAGATATTCACGGAACAATAGGAGGAGGGAAGCTTGAGTTTAAAGCCATAGACGAAGCTATCGTTGCTTTAAAAGAGAATAGAATTATTGAATCCACCTATATTTTAGGTCCGGAATTTGAGCAATGTTGCGGAGGGAAAGTAGAATTTATCATAGAACCCATGAATCAATCACCAGAATTATTTTTATTTGGAGCAGGACATATTGGTGTTGAAATCTGCAAACTTTTAGTCGATACACCTTTTAAGGTGAGCCTTATAGATTCACGTGACGATTGGTTTTCTAATTTAGAATTAGACAGCAGTGTAACGACGCATCAAGCCAATGAAACCGATTTTAAATCGTTTAAAGATGCTGTGAAATGGGGACCTAATTGTTATGTTTTAGTGCTGACACATAATCACGCCATCGATTTTGATTTGATAAGTATGGCTTTACAAAATGAAACTAAATTTTTAGGACTAATAGGAAGCAAAACAAAAAAAGTAAGATTCAATACGATGTTGATTAAAGAGATGGATATTCCTGAAGGGATGACAAATGTGGTTTGTCCAATAGGATTAGATATCGGAGGCGATACACCTAAAGAAATCGCGATTAGTGTGGTCGCCCAATTACTTCAAGTGCATTATAAATGTACCATCGAAAAATAAATGTTATTTGAATAAGAATGTCCCCTTGAGGGGACTTTAGAGGTGTTTTTGAATAATGAAAAACTTAAAAAGATTTCCGTTTTCACGGGAAGTAGCATGAAAAACAACAAGTCCATCATAGAAAAACTAACAGCACTTTGGGCTCTAAACGAGTCCGGTTTAGGCGGTTTTTTGCATGTATTTAATTCTCCATTTACAGGATTGATTGTAGGAGGAGTGTCTATTTTACTTATAAGTTTAATTGCCTATTATGCCGAAAATAAATGGCAAGCCATCTTAAAAGCATTGGTCATTGTTTTAATTATTAAAATGGCAGTGAGTCCATATTCACCTTTCGGAGCTTATGTTGCTGTGAGTTTTCAAGCGGTTTTAGGCGCGATTTTATTTTCTAATTTCTCATGGAAAGGAGCGACGATAATGGTTTTAGGCATGGTGACCTTTTTAGAATCGGCCCTTCAAAAATTATTAATACTAACTATTGTTTACGGAACAAACCTCTGGGAAGCCATTGATATTTATGGAGCTTGGGTTCAGAAAAAATTAGATTTTGTTTCAGAAACCTCTACAACATCAGTTTTAGTCACCATCTATCTTTTGGTTTATGGGATTTGCGGAATTTTAGCTGGGATTTTTATTAAAAACACGATTAAGATTATTTCGAATAAAAAAGAAACTGATTTTTATCTTCATCTTGAAACGGATAAACTTGATAAGAAAACCAAAAAAGTAGCCTTTAAAACGAAAGTCATTTGGGTGTGGCTAGGCACTGTTGCGGTTATGGTTTTAGCCTTTTCAATATTTGGAAGTCCGCTTTTTGGATGGCAAAAAGCCATTTATATTGTATTACGAAGTTTCTTGATTTTAATGCTTTGGTATCTAGTAATTGGTCCTTTTTTGTTGAAAGTGGTTCAGAAATATCTTCGAAAAAAAGAATCTAAATATCAAGAGGATATTATGAATGCGATGGACTTGTTTCCGTATTTCCGTCAAATTATTGCATTCACATGGAAAGACACAAAACACTTAAAAGGCTACACGCGATTCCAATATTTTATGGCGAATAGCATTTCTAATTGTATTCATTTTAAAGTGCCTTCAGAATGATATATATCCTCAGAGGTACTATCCGAACAGGAAAAACAACAGCATTAGTCGAATGGTGTAAAAACCGAGATGATGTTGATGGAGTATTGTGTCCTGATAATGCCGAAGGAAAACGCTATTTTCTGGAAGTAAAATCTAAGAATGAATTTGAACTTGAAACTGAACTTGACACTGAAGCCATCATTGAAATAGGAAACTTTAAGTTTTTAAAATCGGCTTTTGAAAAAGCAAATGCTTATTTACTAGCTGTCGCTTCTGAAAACGAATCGCAGTATCTTATTATTGATGAATTAGGGAAGTTGGAATTGAAGAAAGAAGGCTTGCATTTGTCAGCAGAAAGGTTGATTCCTAATTATGAAACTAATGAAAACAAGCACCTCATTCTTGTTGTTAGAGATTATTTGTTGGAGGCTGTTTTGACGCATTATTCAATAGAGA
>Ga0209344_10005330_pt1 | contig 11152 bp, 10 predicted proteins | sample Cruoilmetagenom6_FD_187293 | JGI IMG/M metagenome (GOLD analysis project Ga0209344, IMG submission 187293) | Oil polluted marine microbial communities from Coal Oil Point, Santa Barbara, California, USA - Santa Barbara Oil Seep Sample 6 (SPAdes)... | ecosystem: Environmental > Aquatic > Marine...
AGCTGGAATCTTGATCCTAATCGATGGAGCCCATGCTCCCGGACAGCTGAATTTGGATCTGGGCCAATTAGGAGCGGATTTCTACACAGGGAACTGCCATAAATGGTTGATGGCGCCTAAAGGATCTGGTTTCTTACATATCAAAGCAGAACACCAGGATCTTGTTAAACCGCTGGTTGTCAGCTGGGGTTGGGGGGAGAATTGTCCCTTTGAAAGCGATTCCAGGCTCCAAGCTTTGCTGGAATGGTGGGGGACTAAAGACCCGGCGGCGTATTTCAGCACGACGGCCGCAATCGAGTTTCAACAAGAGCATCATTGGGATCAGGTCCGTATGGAATGCCAGGACTTATTAGCTAGTGTATTGGGAGAGATCGAATCGCTGACTGGACTTCCTTCAATTTACGGAGAAAACGAGAATAATTTCACCCAGATTGGCGCTGCTGAATTACCCGCTGAATGGAAACCCAAGTACATCCAATCCTGGTTATATGAAACGCATAAAATAGAAATACCCATCATTCAATGGGAAGACCATTGGTTGATACGACCATCGGTGCAAGGATATAACACCCAGGAGGACCTGGATTTTCTAGTCAAGGCACTAGAGGAATACAGTACCAAGGAAGTATAATCTTTCACTCTAACAAAAAAGGGCGACCCATCGCATCGCCCTCTACACATAATCGTTGATGGTGTTCAGGGCAATTCATATAATTCCACCAACACACCACCGGTGCTTTTGGGGTGGATGAATGCCAGTTGACGACCATCGTCCATAAATACAGGAAGCTCATCGATCAATCTAACACCTTTTTCCTTCAATTCGACTAATTTAGCAGTGATATCATCGGTCTCAATGCAAATATGGTGCAGTCCCGGTCCGCGTTTGGAAAGGTATTTGGCCAGACCAGAATCATCGGTTGTGGGCTGAACCAATTCAATTTCACTTTCACCCAGCGGGAGAAATGCTATCTTCACTTCCATGCTTGATATTGTTTCCACATGGTCGAGAGATAACCCGAATTGCTCTTGCCAAAAAACTAGGGCTTGCTCCAGATCAGGAACTAAAACTGCGACATGGTCGAGACGTTTAAGATTGGTCATGGGTTAATTATAGTGCAGAAGATCCTGGTTCGATCATCTACTTATCAATCTTTTGATCCGAATTATGCATCTTAGCCATAACATGGTAGGATATAAAAAAATAAAGTCATAAGGAAATAATATGGAAGAGAAAATTCAAGCAGTATATGAAGCAGTCCTCCACGGCGCTATGGCAGATACTACTGGATTGGTACAGGAAGCGTTGGATGCCGGCATTGAAGCAGACACCATTCTCAAAGAAGGCTTGATAACGGCTATGAGCGAAATCGGCCAAAGATTTGAATCCGGGGAAGCATATGTCCCAGAGATGTTAATCTCCGCAAAATCCATGAAATTCGGACTGGAGTTATTACGTCCTCTCCTTGTTGCAGCTGATGTTCAACCTATCGGCAAAGTAATCATTGGCACCATCCAAGGGGATCTGCATGATATCGGTAAGAACTTGGTCGGGATGATGATGGAAGGCGCGGGATTTGAGGTGATCGATCTGGGCGTAGATGTCAAACCAGCCCAGTTGTTAGAGGCAATCAACGAACATAAACCTGATATTGTCGCCATGTCCGCTCTGCTCACCACAACGATGGGCAATATGAAATCTGCTATCGTCGAGATGGAAGGAGCCGGTGTCAAGGATGGATTAAAGGTGATGATCGGAGGCGCAGCTGTCACCCAGGATTATGCTGATGAGATTGGCGCAGATGGGTTCGGCATAGATGCCAGCCAGGCCGCTACCGTGGCAAAAAAGATTATTTCCTGAACCAATAACTCCCATTAAAAGAAAAGACGCCCGGCAAAGGGCGTCTTTTTGCTATTTAGAAATGAAATTAAAAATACCCCGCCGGGCGGTATTCTCCCCAAACCTCACGCAGCGCTCCGGTAATTTCTCCTAAAGTGAGATCACCCTCCACACATTCAACTAATAGCGGCATCAAATTATCCGTGCCATACGCTGAAGTCTTCAGTTTTGCAATGAGCTTTTCTACTTTCTTTTGATCCCTATTCTGGCGGAGTTTCTTCAGGCGTTCCTTTTGGGCTTCTTCCAGTGTCGGATCCACAGAAAGTAGGTCCAGCGATAAATCTTCATCCATTTGGTAAATATTCACTCCTACCTGATGGGATTCTCCACTTTCCAGATCCCGCAGCTGACGATAGGCCGCATCCAGGATCTCTCCCTGGATATAGCTATTCTCAATTGCCGCAAGTGCACCTCCCTGGCGGTCGATTTCCTCCAGGTATGCCCTGACTCTGGTTTCGATCTCATCTGTCAGTTCCTCAACCAGATAGGACCCGCCCAGGGGATCGATACTGTTGGCTATTCCGGATTCCTCAGCCAAGATCTGCTGTGTCCGCAAAGCAATTTGGACAGCTTCCTGAGTTGGCAGGCTTAACGCTTCATCCATGCTGTTAGTGTGCAAAGATTGAGTGCCGCCCAATACAGCGGCGAGGGCCTGCAAGGCAACTCGAACCACATTATTATGCGGCTGCTGGGCAGTGAGTGTAGATCCAGCAGTCTGCGTGTGAAAGCGAAGTTTTAGTGCATCTGGGTGAGTAGCGCCAAACCGTTCTTCCATGATCGAAGCCCACAAACGTCGGGCTGATCGGAATTTCGCAATTTCTTCAAGAAAATCATTATGGGCATTGAAGAAAAAGGACAACCGCCGGCTAAAATCATCCACATCCAGCCCCGCATTTATAGCCGCTTCAACATAAGCTATCCCATTTGCCAGAGTAAACGCAACTTCCTGAACTGCCGTAGAGCCAGCTTCCCTGATGTGATAGCCAGAGATGCTGATAGTATTCCATTTGGGAATCTCCCTCTGGCAGTACTGAAACAAGTCCGTGATCAGTCTCATGGAAGGCTTCGGGGGAAAGATATATGTGCCTCGAGCAATATATTCTTTAAGAATGTCATTCTGAACCGTACCACGCAGAGACCTGGGATCAACCCCACCCTTTTTGGCCACAGCAATGTACATTGCCAGCAGGATAGCCGCTGGAGCGTTAATAGTCATACTGGTAGATACTTTATCAAGGGGAATGTCTTTAAAGAGAGTTTCCATATCCTTCAGGGAAGAAATGGGAACACCCACTTTTCCTACCTCACCGGCAGCCAGAGAATGGTCTGAATCATAGCCGATCTGCGTTGGCAGGTCAAAAGCCACAGAGAGTCCAGTTTGTCCCTGTTCCAGGAGATAACGGTACCGTTGATTGGATTCCTCTGCACTGGCAAAACCAGCATACTGGCGCATGGTCCACAGGCGTCCACGGTGCATTGTGGGATAAACACCTCTTGTAAATGGTTTTTCACCCGGAAATCCCAGTCGATCCTGGTATGAGATATCCTCATCCGGCAGCGATACCCGCGGAAGAGGGATTCCGGAACCAGTTGCAAAGTCTGTTTTCCTTTCTGGAAACCTTTCCAGGGACGGTTTCAGCACTTCCTCTTGCCATTTTTTATTCAGTTTCTTGTTTTTCATATCTTATTTATGAGTATACCCTTAATTATTAGGATTGAAATCCTACCTAACGTAGAGCCGAACATCATTTTATTGGAACGTTTCAATATCCACAAAATCTAAATATAAATTGAAAACTGAAGGTCGACAACGATCAATACCCGGCCGCAGTCAGGAAAGAGGAATTGATTCTTATAAATTTTTAAACATTCCTCTTACCTAACCCAAATCCTCTAAGGATATAATGAGGTGAAGAAATTCGATTCGTTGATAAAGGAAAAACTATGGAAACCAAAAACAAAGAAGTAAAATTGGAATGGCTGCGTTCACGCATGTTTGTAGGCACAGATCACATGGGGAATTCGATCGCCATCGGCTACCAACGGGAAGAAGAGCCCTTTGCAGAAGCCATCAATCCATCAGATATGCTCTTGCTGTCTGCAGCCTCCTGTTCCGCATACGATGTGGTTCAAATCCTAGAAAAAGGGAAACAGCCTCTCGAAAATCTCCGCGTAGATGTAACTGCTGAACAGAGTCAGGAACAACCCTACCCTTACGTTGCTCTTCATTTTAACTACCGTGTTTGGGGAGATGTTCCGGCAGATAAGATCCAGCGCGCCATGCAGCTATCGGAAGATAAATACTGCTCAGTATTGGCAACTCTCAAACCAGGACTGAAATTTACCAGTGAGTACACCCTCGAAAGCTGATACGCTGCATCCAGAAGCCCTCAAAGGGATCGAACTATTTAACCTCGGGGAATATTACAAAGCCCACGACCCGCTCGAGTTGGCCTGGATGAAAACCCGGTCACCTGAGCGGGATTTATATCAAGGCATCCTGCAAATCGGATTGGCGTATTATCAGATCTCTCGGGGAAATTATCGCGGGGCACTTAAGATGTTCAAACGAGGTCAGCGCAACCTGGATCCATTGGGAAAATCGCAATCAGGAGTGGATATCGCCAAATTGCGAGAGGACGCCAGAACTGTGGAAAAAGCTCTCCGACTCCTGGGACCTAATAAAATTTCCGAACTGGACATGGGATTGATCAAAGAAGTGGCCCTAACCAAATAACCCAACTATATAGCGCAATTTAGAGAAAATCTCTAATAATTTTCCTCTTCTCAGTTTTGTCAGTATTTTTTAAGATCCAACAATATCTCAATCTTCTTGTTACAATCATCTCAAGATATTCCAGTTGCGTGAATGTCAAGAATCCGTAACAGATCGTCCTGACGACGGCTCAGGACCCCTGTTGAACTATGAAAAAAAAGAAATCACCTCCAAGTCTGAAAAATATCGGTGTATTTATAGAACTGCCGACTAAGCGGCTGGATTTCTTGACGTCGAAACTAAAAGAACAGACTTTCGCTCCTGGAGAACAGATCATCCGGGCAGGAAGATCTGGGCACTTCCTGGGTATTATCGAAAGCGGTGAGATAACACTGGAAATGGGCCCTGGTCAATCACTGGCAGCAAGTTCAGGACAGGTTTTTGGAAGTGAGATGCTCCTGGATGGAAAACCCAGTGAGTTTACTGTCACTGCCCAAACCGAAACGACCATCTGGATCCTGAATCGCTCAGATTGGCAAGCTCCAAGTCCTCCAAGACCTAAATACCGCCCCATCCTCCAGGTGAAGAAAGCTGTCTGGATAACTCTTGTTGTTACATTAGCATTGGCTATATCAATATTGACTCTTGGCCCTTCTGTCCTTGATTGGGCAAATAATACACTCCCTGACAGGATGGTGGAAAAAGGACAGATTGACCAGGCGGAGGACTATCTTCAATTCGCAGTGCGTTTACAGCCCAATTCTGTCCGGTTATACGGTATGTTGGGAGATATTCTGTCACTTCAGGGGAAAGATCAGGATGCGATCGGAATCTATGAACAAGCGCTCATCATGGATGAATACCTTCCTTGGATCCATAATAACCTCGGGGTGGTATTGATGAGAGGAGATGAAATGGATTTAGCAATCGACCATTTCCAATCCGCCATCGATCTGAACCCTCTAAACACTACCCCCCACAGAAACCTGGGAGATGCCTACTATATCCAGGAGAACTGGGATTCTGCAGCAACTGCTTATCAGGATGCTCTAGAATTGGACTTTACTCTCTCAGAAACAAAAGCGGCCTGGGCTGGATTGATCCTCAATGAAAGCCGATTTGTTGAAGCAAGACTGGTCTGGGAAGATGTCCTGCGCGAGGATCCCAGGCATGCGCTTGCTCTGCAGGGATTGGGATTGGTCAGCCTTCTGGAAGAGGATCCCGGGTTAGCAATGTTGTATTTTGATGCAGCTCAATATTTAGATCCGGACGATATTAACATACATTTATATATCGGGATGGCTCTGGAAGCGATGGATAAACCGGAAGAAGCATCCGCTCAATTCCAATTCGTGATAGCAAGAGGGTCAGATCCAGATCTGATCAGCCTGGCAAACACACTTCTGGAAGTAGTTCTGGAATAAGCTTAATCTATGAAAAACGGCGAAATTGCACCTTACACCAATGTTTAGTGTTTTTTCGGGAAAATATGGATATAATCTTAAAAGATGAATTATAAGGAGAGTGCAGGATGAAAAAGTTCCGAAATATCCTATTAATAGCAGTATTTGCAGCCATGGTTGTTGGTGTTGTCCCTTCAGCGGTTAACGCCGCCGGCACATTCTACTGCAGCACAAGCGTTACAACTGGCGGCACAGGTACCCTTGATGACCCCTGGGCTTGCAGTGATGATACCCAGCTGGACACTTTGATCAGTGACCAGATCTGTGATATCTATAGTGGCGGAGATCTCTATCAGCTCTTCCCAGACTCCTACCGCTACCATGTCGTAACCTGGTACAGCGCAACTGATTGCCGAGTCACAGCCACCTACGACTATGCTGGTTACCCGCCCTATACTGGAGTTGATCTGGCTACTCCATATGTAATAGGTATTGTAGCCCTGGTCGGAGTAGGTCTGGTTGCTGCGGGATACATCATCCTCCGCCGCAGAAAACAGGTTGCCGTTTAATTGCACATTATTGCCTGCGTTTCGAACTATAAGTCACGCAGGCTTCTGCATTTCTTCACTTAATTATGATCACTCTGGTTGGGATTCTGCCCCTTTAAGGCAGCCCAACCAGCGATCATGATTCAAGGACTCCTTTGCCTAGAATTCCTTGGCGCCGTTGGTTGCCCAATCTCCTTTTAATAGTTGGCGGTTTAATGCTGCTCTGGGCAGCGCTAGTCTCGCTCAAACCGTTCCTGTCATCCTCTCAGTTGGATTCAGGTAACTATCTGCTCATATCCAATAAGATCAGCCTACCCCTTCCCCAATTATCTTCCATCCGAACCCCAGAAGCTACTCCGGAAGATGTCTTTTTCTCCCTGGTTCATAATCCCTACACACCAACTCCCACCCCTACACCTACGCCCACGCCCACTCCCATCCCCGCGGGTCCTGTGATCAGGTTGGTGATTCCGAGTATTAATGTGGATAGGGCTGTGGTTCCGCTTAGACAGTACCGCGACAATAATGGCCAGATCCAGTATGATACCAACTCCCTCTTTGCCACCAGCAGCCGACTGGATCTTGTCGGTCGGACGCTCACGTCTGGAGATCCTGGAGGCGGTGGTAATATCGTTCTTGTAGGCCATAATTACAATCGGGGCTGGTATGCTTGGGAAGGTGTTTTTGTCGAACTCAACAAATTGAAATCAGGCGCTAAAATAGTTCTATATACAGAGAACGGCGGAAAATACGAATATTTTGTTAAAAAGGTGGTTCAGGTCCCTTACCTCTACAAAACAGCAGCTGAGTTGAACAAACACCTGAATTATTTAGGACCCACCCACGATGAAAGGGTTACTATGGTTACCTGCGGTGGACCTTTTGGAGTTTGGTCCGCCCGGATCTATGTTGTCGCAAAATAAATTTTCTCTGACGATTTCCAGTATCCGATCTGATGGTTTAATTTGTAATAAGGCATGAAAAAAAGGAAATCTGATGAATGTTAATCTAGGAGATACAGCCTCCATTTCGAAAGTAATATCTCAAGAAGATGTTGAGAAATTTGCGCAGGTCAGTGGTGATTTGAATCCCGTCCACATAGATGATTCCTATGCGGAGAGTACAATCTTCGGCAAAAGGATCGCTCATGGAATTTTGGTTGGTGGCCTGATCAGCGCAGTAATTGGCACAGAATTACCAGGACCAGGGACAATCTACCTCAGCCAATCATTTTCTTTTAAGAAGCCTGTTTATTTTGGAGATACCGTTACTGCGATCATCAAAGTAATAAAAATCAAGGATGACAAGCCAATCATCACTCTTGATACGCAATGCATCAACCAAAATCATGAAGTAGTCATCACGGGTGAGGCTGTCGTTCTTATTCCAGGGGAGTAGATATTCCCATTTTATTTCTCACAGGAGCTCTTCGACCAACAAACCTCACTCACTAATCAGCCTTCAAGGTAATCAGTGATGAGATCGGTAAGGAAAGACCTGGTTATCGTCAACTTTCAATCATCCTTCTTCACGATATTGTTAACTGATTGATACTCCCAGTGAATAATTTTTGGCTATAATTTAGTCAACAGCATGCATGTCAACTATTGGTTTGAATTTTTGAGACTTGTTGGAGTGGAACATGGCACAAGATTTGTTAGGTAAACTGGATAGTGATGACCCAAAGGTTCGGGCTGAGGCCGTCAAGGCGATAGCATTAACGGGTAATAAAGACTATTTGAAGTATCTGATCGAGATCGCCGAGAAAGACCCGGATTCCAACCTGCGCGATTATGCAAAAAAAGCCGCGCAGCATCTTTATACCTCTCAAACAAAAACCGAATCCCCTCCTGCTCCTATTCCTGTTCCTGCTCCCTCTCCAACGCGCACATTTATACCGGAACCGGAGCCTGACCCTGAACCTATCAGCCCTCCTCCATCTGCTCCAGAAAAGACAGAATCTGAAATAGCTGCTGCTTTGGCCAACCCGATGTTTGAGAAAGAAGAAGATGATTTAACCAGCTCGGAAGTTAAGGAAGCGGCAACCAAAGTTCAGCGGGCCTTTTCCCTCCATTCGGGCGGCCAAACCAGAAAAGCTATCCAGATTTATGCTCAGGCATTTGAATTGAATCCCTTCCTGCATAAAGACACTTACGCCAGAAGCGTGGCTGCCGAAATCACAGGCCAATCCCCAGAAATAGCCTTGCAAACCCTTAAAGATCCGGAAAAAGTCCAGGCCATGGTCGAAGAATTAAAGAACAAGGGCAAGAAGGAGAAAAAAGAGAAAGCAAAGTCCAGTTCTCCTACCCGGGAGAAGAAACGCCCTCAAATGGATCGATCAAAGTCCGGCTTGATCCAGACCTGGTTAAGCTTTTTCACCATGACAGAGGATCTCTTTCTAGCAGAAGAGGAAAAGGCAAATACTGAAGACACTTTGTTATCAGTCCTGGTCTATACCATCGCTACCGTAGTGATATCCATGGTGACCGGATTTGTCCAATTCCAGCAAATCACAACCCTGATGGGAGAGCAGCTTCCCCAACTTGGATTTAGCCTAGGGACAATATTTTTCTTCATACTCATCGGCACAGTGATCATGTCCCCCATATCGTTTTACCTCTCTACAGGACTGCAATTCCTGGGCGCCCGGATCTTTGGCGGCTCGGGAGATTTTAAAACCCACACTTATCTGATGGCTTTGATTCTAGTCCCAGCCACAGTGCTGGGCGGGGTGGTCTCACTCCTAGCCTTCATACCGGTCATCGGTTTCCTGGCAGGCCTGGCGGGATTTGGTATATCGATCTTCACAATCATCCTCAATGTCCGGATGATAAAATCAACCCACAATATGACTACAGGTCTCGCCGTTGCTAGCATCATTGTCCCACCAGTCGTGCTTTCAGCCGTTGCTGGCTGCCTCCTGATGACCGTGGGATCCAGTCTGCTGGCAGGACTTTCCCAGCTGCAGTAATCAGGCATCCTTTATATACTTCTAGTTGAACAGACCAATATATACTCGCCAACGCAGAGTCTCACCGGTTGGGAGATTTTTCCTTTTAACAACTACGTTCTTGATCAATCTGGAGAGGCGGCGTGAAAGGAAGCCGTGCCTGCTATCGACATCCTTCCTTGAAGACGCAAAGATAAGGAGAATAACTGATTATGAAAATTCCGAAACTTCTTTATTGATTTAGCTCTTCGACTTTATCCCAATTGACAAAAGGTGAACCAGACAAAAGATCAACTGTCACTCCCATATATTTTATTTGAGTGTAATTCTCTTCCTGCCAATTTGTCAAATTATCACTTCCCCACACAAAACTTTGCACAAATGTTGGTTTGAGTGTCTTGATCGAATAATCCAAATCATATTTATTATGGCCTGGAACACTTGTCATCTCGTCCCACCCAACATCACCGCTCAGGTCTGGATCGAGGTTCGCAATATAGCTATCAGATTTTCCTAAGAAATCAATTGCCACCCTATCAAGATAGTACGGGATCGACCCAGCCCAGGTAACTCCAATAGTTGCTTCTTCGGTAGTGAGGCGATCTATGAGAATAGCACGATTGACATTGGACCAATTATTTCCTACTGTAAAAGCATCTTTCAGCAAAAAAGCTTCATAGAGAAATGGAAAATTCAAAATAAATAGTACCAGCACACTAATCAAAGACGCAAAAGATATAGAGAAGCTAGATTTGGATAACAAAGGATCCCTTTCAAAATAACTAAGGTAAAACGATGTTTGTTGAAATGCCGTGAACATATCAACTGACGTCAGTATGATCAACAACAAAAACAATGGCATAACAGGAGCGATCATCCTCCAATACCGCCATGGGTCTCCGCCAACATATACTTGGTAGGAGATAGCTAATGCAATTAGGGATAAGAAATACAACTTGTATAATTTCTTTTCAGTTAGATAATCTACAAAGATAAAAAAACCGAGGGGAATAATCTTTATCAGCAAAGGTTTCAAGAAACCAAACCCGTTGGACAACCTCACAAGCAAAGGCATACCAACTAACTTTAGCACATAGGTATTCGGTGCAAATTCTCCATAGTAAACATACCTGAATACAAATTGCCCAATAAAGAATATCAATAATATCCCGCCACTCATAAATATCTTCCAGAAATCGCTTTTAAATTTCCCTTGCTTGATTGCTATACCAACAAGAAATAATAAGCTGGTTCCTGCATAGATTAAAGAGTCATTTCTGACAATGAACGCAAATCCCCAATAGATGGAAGAGAGAATTAGCGGCTTTATGGTCCCTGTTTCAAAATACATAAAACCATAATAAATACCTAGAACAATGAAAAGTGCAAGTAAACCCGTTTCCATTCCCATCAATGACCAGAATGTTAAAGGATAGTATCCAAGGACACAGATAAAAGCCAAGGTTGGAATAAACTCATTCCTATTATTTAGCAAAATTTTGGATATTCTTCTCGTAAAAAATGCGATACCGATCATAGTAAGAACACCAAATACTTGTACAAATAAAACTGCATATGATTTATTGAATATGAAAGTTGCCAAAGACATTATTAGGGTCATCAAAAGGTTAGAAT
>Ga0209344_10005332_pt1 | contig 11150 bp, 12 predicted proteins | sample Cruoilmetagenom6_FD_187293 | JGI IMG/M metagenome (GOLD analysis project Ga0209344, IMG submission 187293) | Oil polluted marine microbial communities from Coal Oil Point, Santa Barbara, California, USA - Santa Barbara Oil Seep Sample 6 (SPAdes)... | ecosystem: Environmental > Aquatic > Marine...
GCCTGAACGTTAGCTGGCTCTATTCTGACTTTAGCGTATGTGGCCCATACTGGCGGTAAAGCGGCCTTGCGTTTCGGAAGGCGTTTGCATTGAGATGAGCGTGCCAGGCTCTTGTGGCCCGGTATTTGCTTTGCACTGAGTGTCCACTGTGAACGCCCTGAGGAACCAACCATGCCCGCCAGCATCTCCCGCGCCGCCTATGCCGCCATGTACGGCCCCACCGTGGGCGACAAGGTGCGGCTAGCAGACACAGAGTTGTTCATCGAGGTGGAACGCGATTTCACCACCTATGGCGAAGAGGTCAAGTTCGGCGGCGGCAAGGTGATCCGCGACGGCATGGGCCAGTCCCAGGTCACCCGGGCCGATGGCGCGGTCGACACTGTCATTACCAATGCGCTGGTGGTCGATTACACCGGTATCTTCAAGGCCGATATCGGGCTTCGTGACGGACGCATTGCCGCCATCGGCAAGGCCGGCAATCCCGACACCCAGCCCGGCGTCGATATCATCATCGGGCCCGGCACCGAGATCATCGCCGGCGAAGGCAAGATCGTCACCGCCGGCGGCTTTGACAGCCATATTCACTTCATCTGCCCGCAGCAGATCGAGGAAGCGCTGATGAGCGGGCTGACCACCATGCTCGGCGGCGGTACCGGGCCAGCCCACGGCACGCTGGCAACCACGTGCACCCCCGGCCCCTGGCATCTCGCCCGGATGATTGAAAGCGCCGACGCCTTCCCGATGAACCTGGCTTTCGCCGGCAAAGGCAACGCCTCGCTGCCCGGCGCGCTGGAAGAAATGATCCTCGGTGGCGCTTGTGCGCTCAAGCTGCACGAGGATTGGGGCACGACACCGGCGGCCATCGACAATTGCCTCACCGTGGCCGACCGGTTTGATGTCCAGGTGATGATCCACACCGACACGCTTAACGAAAGCGGTTTTGTCGAAAGCACGGTGGACGCACTCAAGGGCCGGACAATTCACGCCTTTCACACTGAAGGTGCGGGCGGCGGTCACGCCCCCGATATCATCAAGGTTTGCGGGCTCACCAACGTGATCCCGTCTTCGACCAACCCGACCCGACCCTACACCGTCAACACCATCGCCGAGCACCTCGACATGCTGATGGTCTGCCACCATCTCGATGCCTCGGTTCCTGAGGACATCGCCTTTGCCGAAAGCCGGATCCGCAAGGAGACCATCGCCGCCGAGGATATCCTGCACGATATCGGCGCGTTTTCGATCATTGCCTCGGACAGTCAGGCCATGGGCCGCGTCGGCGAGGTGATCATCCGCACATGGCAGACCGCCGACAAGATGAAACGCCAGCGCGGACCACTGCCCGGCGAGGCCGGAGACAACGACAATCTCAGGGTCCGGCGCTATATCGCCAAATACACCATCAACCCGGCCATCGCCCAAGGCCTGTCTGGCCATATCGGCTCGGTCGAGGTCGGCAAACGCGCTGATCTTGTGCTGTGGAACCCGGCCTTTTTCGGCGTCAAACCCGATATGGTGCTGCTTGGCGGCATGATCGCTGCGGCACCGATGGGTGATCCCAATGCCTCGATCCCGACCCCGCAGCCGGTGCACTACCGGATGATGTTCGGTGCTTTCGGCAAGGCGCGAACCAACTCGTCGGTCACCTTCGTCAGCCAGGCAGCAATCGAAGACGGGCTGGCCCACAAGCTCGGCACCGCCAAGCAGATGTGCGCGGTTGAAAACACCCGCGGCGGCATCTCCAAGGCATCAATGCAGCTCAACAACGCCCTGCCGCATATCGAAGTCGATCCGGAAACCTACGAAGTCCGCGCTGATGGTGAACTTCTAACGTGTGAACCCGCGACCGAACTGCCGATGGCACAAAGGTATTTCCTGTTTTGATATCTTTTGCCAGCATTGATCCCGGTCAAGCCACAAGGCCGCAAAATGCGGTTGGATGGGCTCCCAGTAATGCAGGATGGAGAATTCAATGTCCGGAATCAGATTGAGGCACAAGGGTTGGGTCGTGGTTGCAGACGGCGAGAAAGCGTTGTTTCTGGAAAACACTGGCACACCGAATAATCCGGCGCTGCAAGTGTTCAATGCCTTTGAGCAGCCAAACCCGAAAACCGCCGCTCAGGGGAGGGATCGCCCGGGGCGCTTGGCCGATGGTGCCGGTAATGCCCATCGCAGCGCCGTGCAGGATACCGACTGGCATCGTCTGGCCAAGCATGAATTTGCCCGCGAAATTGCATCGGTTCTTGAAAAAAGTGCTCTTGCCGACCGTTTCGAACAACTGGTCCTTGTTGCGCCCGCCGTTGTCATTGGAGAATTGCGCAAGTCATTGTCGCGTTCCGTCACCGACCGGATCATCTCCGAGTTGAACAAGGATCTCACCAAGCATCCTATTCCTGAAATTGAAAAACTGCTCTTTGAATAGAAGCGCGCAAGGCCACACAACGGGCCATCTGAACAGGAATCACCAGCCATGCGATTAGCGCATGGCTGGCAAACGTTTCAGGTTATTGTGCACTGCGGTATGAGGCTTATATTGAACTTGATCCAATGTTCAGGACAAACGTCATGGCCCACAATTATCATTCCGTTTTCACCACGATCGGTCGCGCAATCGACGGTGTTGCTACGTCCATTTCGGTCGCGCGCGAGGTCGACATTCTCTACAAGACGCCGGAATCAGCATTCCGCGCCCGCGGCACCACCCGCGCTGCAGCTATCCGCGCCGCTGCGAACCGCCTCTAGCACTGGCGTTACATTACACGGCCGGGCGCTAACATCTCCGCTGACGAAGATGGCTTCCCGGCATCTGGTGGTGCCAAAGCTTGGCCGTAGCTCAGACGACAGATCGTGCTGATGTCGACCTGCTCTTCCGTCATCCGCCATTTCCACGATCCAGTCGCCACCATCACGCTTGATGAAACGGCGCGACACCGCAGGCGGATGCGCATGGTCTCCGACCGGCTGGCAAACGGCGCAACCATTGCCTTCCTGCTCGATCTTCCCGAAGCCCGGCTGCTACGTCATGGCGATGGCCTGGTGCTTGACGATGGCCGCATCATCGAAGTGCGTGCCAAACCCGAAGCGTTGATGGAAGTCCGCGCCCGCGACCCACGGCACCTGCTGACATTGGCCTGGCAGATCGGCAACCGTCATCTGGCAGCGGAAATTACCGAGGAATCGATCCGGCTCCGGCGCGACTACGTCATCCGCGACATGCTCATCGGGCTCGGCGCCAGTGTCGTTGATATAGATGCGCCGTTCGACCCTGAAGGCGGCGCCTATGGTGGCGCTCATGCAGGTCATCATCATAATGATGAAAGCGATGCTCATTCGCACAGGCATCTCCATGACTGACAGGCGCGACTGGCACTGCGATCCGATCACCAGCGAGACCGTGATTGATTCAGGCTACCGCGACACGCAGAACGTACGCCGCTTTTTCACCTCCGAAATTGGCGGTCATTTCAGGTTCGACCGGCCGTTCATGGCGTGGATGAAGGCGCATGCAGGATCGACCATGCGCGATGCGGTCGCTGAATGGCTGCGCCGCGAGGGCGGGAGATGACGGACACAAAGGCACTTTTGCGGCTGATGAGTTGGTTGTCACCAGTGTTTCCGATCGGTGGCTTTGCCTACTCTGCCGGGCTTGAGCAATCCGTTCACGCCGGCCACGTCCATGATCTTAGTACGTTAGCGGACTGGATTACCGTGCAGATCACTCACGGCGCGCTGTGGAACGATACGATCATTCTGGTTGAAGCACATCGCAGTGCCAGTGATCGACAGGCGATAAGAGAAGTGTCCGAGCTATGCCTGGCGCTATGCACCGGGCTGGAGCGGTACAATGAGACGATCAATCAGGGCACATCCTTCATTCAGGCTGTCTCCCATTGGGTGGAGCGCGGCGCCATGCCCGACGGGGTGACTCCGCTGCCGGTGGTTGTTGGCGTGGCGGCTGGGCTTGAGCGGATTGACCTGCAACTGACCGTAAGCGCCTATCTGCACGCCTTCGTCTCCAACCAGTTGCAATGCGCCATAAGACTGTCGATTGTCGGCCAGGAAGGCGCCGCTGAGGCTCTTGGCAGCCTCGAACCCGTCATTGAACGCACTGCCGAACGTGCCGCTGTGGCGACACTGGACGATCTTGGCGGGGCGGCGTTCATCGCCGACATCGCCTCCATGAACCACGAAACCCTGCAACCACGGCTGTTCCTGTCATGACCTCATCCAATGGCCCTCTGCGCATCGGCATCGGCGGTCCCGTCGGCTCGGGCAAGACGGCGCTGACCGCGCAATTGTGCCAGGCGATGCGCGCGCGCTACTCGCTGGCTGTCATCACCGACGACATTTACACCCGCGAAGACGCCGAGGCGCTGGTTCGGATGCAGGCGTTGCCGTCCGATCGGGTGGTAGGCGTTGAAACCGGGGGCTGCCCGCACACGGCGATCCGCGAGGACGCTTCGCTCAATCTGCGCGCTATCGACGCGCTCAATCAGCAACATCCGGATCTGGATGTGATTTTCATCGAATCCGGCGGTGACAATCTCGCAGCCACCTTCTCGCCGGATCTTGCCGACCTGACGATCTATGTGATTTCGGTGTGCCAGGGCGAGGATATCCCGCGCAAAGGTGGCCCGGCGATCACCCGCTCGGATCTGTTGCTGATCAACAAAATGGATCTGGCGCCCTATGTCGGCGCCGATCTCGAGGTCATGGAGCGTGACGCGGGTGTCGGCCGGGCAGGGCGGCCCTATTTGTTCACCGACATGCGCCGCGGCGCCGGTGTTGATGCCGTGGTGGCCTTCATCGAGGAAACCGGCGGGCTTGTTCGCCGCGCGGTCGCCGAATGAATTCAGTCGCGCTGGAAATCCGGCAGGCTGTCGAAGGCCGAGCGCAGCGCGTCTGACCAGCCCTCCGAGATTTCCCGGTAATAAGGATCGTTGGCCTCAATCCGCTTCTCGTAGCCCTTGTTGAGGCTGTCGCGTTCGTAAAACTGCAGATCCAGCGGTAGTCCGACCGATAGGTTGGATTTCAGCGTTGAATCGAACGAGACATAAAGCAGCTTGGCCGCCTTCTCAAAGCTCATGTCGAGATCGAGCGCACGCACGAGAATGGGCTTGCCGTATTTGTGCTCGCCGACCTGGAAGAACGGGTTATCATCGGTGGCCTCGATGAAATTGCCTTCCGGATAGATCAGGAACATCCTCATTTCGCCGCCGGCAATCTGGCCGCCGACAATGAAGGTGGCACTGAACGAGGCTTCGCTCTGAAGACCGCCATCGGATGCCGACTTGATCACGTCGCGCACGGTTTCGCCGATCAGCCGGGCCACCTGAAACATCGACGGAACATCCATGATGTCGGGGTTACGGTCACTGGCAGCCTTCATGTGCTCTTCCAGCATGCCGACCACGGTCTGGGTGGTCGCCAGGTTGCCTGCCGACATCAGCGTTATCAGCCGATCACCCGGCTTGCACCAGGTATACATCTTGCGAAACGAGGAGATATTGTCGACGCCCGCATTTGTACGGGTGTCCGACATGAATACCATGCCCGTGTTGAGGCGTAGTCCAACGCAATAAGTCATTGTCTGAAAATCCGCCCTTCAAGCCGATGAGTCGTGTTATTGCTCTACTGTTATGTGGACTGCAAGCTGTTCTTCACCGGCGCCGATGCGGATACCTGAAATCGGTGCGGCATCCTTGTAGTCGAGGCCGTAGGCAACATGGACATAACGGTCATCGGGCGACATGTCGTTGGCCGGATCGAAGCCGACCCACCCCAGTCCGTCAATATGCGCTTCTGCCCAGGCATGGCTTGCGGCCTGATCCGGCGTTTCTTCCATCATCAGATAGCCCGAGACATAGCGTGCCGGAAACCCCATCACCCGGGCGCAAGCAACAAACGCCTGTGCATGGTCCTGGCAAACCCCCTTGCCGGAAGCCAGCGCGTCCTCGGCCAGTGTCTGGGTTTGGGTGGCGCCGGGCACATAATCCATTGCCTGATGCAGCGCCGTCTTCAAGGCATGCAACTGGTCCAGTGGCGGGCCCTTGTCGATGCTGCGGGCGAGGTCACGGATCATCTTGCCGGGTTTGGTCAGCGCTGATTCACGCTGGTACAGCCACAGCGGCATGTAGCTGTGATGCGGACCCAGCACGCCGATCTTGTCGAAGGTCTCCACCACCCCGGTGGCGATCACCCGGATGGCCGACGTGTCGCGGCTGGCGCTGACCAGTTCCACGACATTGTCGAAATGGTCCTGATAGTGCGCTTCCACCTGGCCGCCTTCGACATGCATCGTCCAGGAACTTACCGTTTGCAACGGGCTGTTTCGCGGGGTCAGCCGCAAGCGCTGCAGCGCATAGCTGACCGGATGGGCGTAGACATAATCGGTGACGTGGGAAATTTTCAGGTGCATGTCATCAGTCCTGGTAGAACCGGTAGGCATTGGCGATCTCGGCAGCAACCCGGCTGTTCTGGCTGATGAAATCCTGAAGAAATTCGTGCAGGCCTCGGTCCATGATCGCCTGAATTTCGTGTTCGCGCAGCATCCCCAGCGTCGCCGCCGCGGTATCCTGCACGGGATGCCGTTTCCCGTATTCCCGCTCCAGATAGGACAGGTTGGCGCTAATCTTGTCATAACAATAGGCCAGCGACCGCGGCATGCGTCCATTCAGGATCAAGAAATCGGCGATGTTGGCGGGCTTGTAGTTGCCCTCGTATACCCAACCATAGGCCCGATGCGCCGAGACCGATCTCAGGATCGTCTCCCACTGCACATTGTCGAGCGACGAGCCGACATAGGATGCCGCCGGCAGCAGCAGGTAATATTTCACATCTAGAATGCGTGCCGTGTTGTCGGCGCGCTCGATAAAGGTGCCGATACGCGAAAAATTGTAGCGATCGGTTCTCAGCATGGTACCGTGGAAGGCACCACGGATAAGACCCGTGTACTGCTTGATCTTGTCAATTATGCCCGGCAGTTCGGCCTCGGCAGTCTTGCGCGACAGCAGATCCTTCATTTCCAGATAGCATTCGTTGGTCGCTTCCCAGGCTTCCCGAGTCAGCGCCGTGCGCACCATGCGACCGTTGTTGCGCGCAGATTCAATGGCCGAAAGCACGCTTGACGGATTGGCCTTGTCGCGCAGCAGGAAATTGACCGCATTGGCACTGGTCACTTCCGGGTAGTTGTCGCTGAAAGCCGCAAACACGCCCGAGCTTCTGAGTACGGATGCCCATTCCTCTTCGCGGTCGTGCAGGCTGGTCAGCGACATGCGCAGGCCGGCGTCGATCAGGCGGGCAGTGTTTTCGGCGCGCTCGATGTAGCGGAACATCCAGAACAGGCCGTTTGCGGTTCTTCCCAGCATGTTCAGTCCTCCAGCACCCAGGTGTCCTTGGTGCCTCCGCCCTGGCTGGAATTGACAACCAGCGATCCTTGCTTGATGGCGACCCGGGTCAGCCCTCCGGGGATGATCTGGATCTTGTCGGAGACGAGCACGAACGGCCTGAGATCAACATGCCGCGGGGCGATGCCCTTCTTGACCAGGATCGGCACGGTCGACAGCGACAGCGTCGGTTGGGCGATGTAGTTCGCGGGCCGGGCCTTGAGTTTGAGGGCGAACTCGGCGCATTCGCGCTTGCTCGCCGCAGGCCCCACCAACATGCCGTAGCCACCCGATCCGTGCACTTCCTTGACCACCAGTTCGCGCAGATTGTCGAGCACGTATTGCAGCGTGTCCGGCTCGGAGCAGCGATAGGTAGGCACGTTTTCGAGGATCGGCTTGCGGCCGGTGTAGAACTCGATGATCTCTGGCATGTAGGAGTAGATTGCCTTGTCATCGGCAATGCCGGTGCCCGGAGCATTGGCGATGGTGATGTTGCCGGCGCGGTAGACATCCATGATCCCCGGCACGCCGAGGTTGGAATCGGGGCGGAACGTCATCGGATCCAGATAGTCGTCATCGACCCGGCGGTAAAGCACGTCAATGGCTTCAAATCCTTGGGTGGTCCGCATCGCCACCTTGCCGTTGATCACCCTGAGATCGGATCCCTCGACCAGTTCGACCCCCATCTGGTCGGCGAGATAGGCATGCTCGTAAAACGCCGAATTGAAGATGCCGGGCGTCAGCACCGCAATCCGCGGCTTGCCGTTGCAGCCGGGCGGGGCAACGGCGGCCAGGCTCTGGCGCAACAGTTTCGGATAGTTTTCGACCGGCCGCACCTTGTTGAGGTGGAACAGCTCGGGAAACATCTGCATCATGGTTTCGCGGTTTTCGAGCATGTAGGACACACCCGAGGGGGTCCGTGCATTGTCCTCGAGCACGTAAAACTGGTTCTCGCCGGTACGCACGATATCGGTGCCGATGATGTGGGTGTAGACGCCGCCGGGCGGACGAAAGCCGATCATCTCGGGAAGAAAGGCGGCGTTGTTTTCGATCAGCTGGCGCGGCACTCGGCCCGCCTTGACGATCTCCTGCTTGTGGTAGATGTCGTCAAGAAACGCATTCAGCGCCACCACGCGCTGCTCGATACCCTGGGCCAGCCTGCGCCATTCCGAGCCGGAGATGATCCGCGGCACGATGTCGAACGGGATCAGCCGTTCTGCAGAATCTTCCTTGCCGTAAACAGCGAACGTGATGCCGGTTTTCCGGAAAATGTTTTCCGCATCCCGCGATTTCTTGATCAGGTCGGAATTTTTCTGTTCGGAATACCAGTCAAAATACCGTTGGTAGGGCGGGCGAGGCTCGGCCTCATTGGACAGCATTTCATCAAATGGCACGTGTTTGGTGCTCCCCTTTGAGGTTCATAAGATCGCATCACAGGAAAGAAAGCAAGAACCATGCAGAATAGGCGGGGGGCGAAAAAGCGTGGGTACTTTTCGCGCGTGTGTGGCCGTTTGGCCGCAGTTGCGCGGTGTCGCTGACCCGGGCCGATTGTCACCACGGGTCATCCGGCTTGCGCATCGCAGCCGCCGCAGCTATCGCTGCGCAACCATCTTGTTCTGCACGGGCAGGGTGCTGGCTCGACGGTAACAGCCCGAATTCCGGTCCTGATTTTCGACAAGCCGGAAGCATGGTTTCAAACCGTTGGAGTGTGCCCGGGCCAATTGTCATTGGTTGGCGGTGCCCCAACGCCAATGAGGACAATTCGTGACCCTCTACCGCATCGCCCCAGCCCTGTTTGTCGTGCTCTGGTCCACTGGCTGGATCGTCGCCAAATACGCAAGTCCCTACGCCGATCCGCTGACATTCCTGAGCCTGCGGTTTACGCTGGCTGCTGTTCTTTTCGCCGTGATCACGCTTGTCAGCCGCGCCGTCTGGCCTTCGACCCGCAGCGGCTGGTTGCATGCGGTGTTTTCCGGCGTGCTTCTGCATGGCGTCTATCTGGCCGGCGTCTGGTGGGCCATTGATCAGGGCGTGCCGTCTTCGGTTTCCGGCCTGATCGCAGCGCTGCAGCCGCTGATGACAGCCCTGGCCGCGCCTTATATTGTCGGCGAGCGGTTGACGGGGCCGCAGAAGCTCGGCGTTTTCTTAGGCTTTGTCGGCCTGGCTGTTGCCATTTTGCCGAGGCTGCTGGCGCTTGATGCTGCCACGCTGCAGATCGCGCTGGTGCCGCTGCTGGTCAATGTGATCAGCATGATCTCGGTGACGGCCGGCACACTTTACCAGAAACGCCATCTGCAAGAGGGTGATTTGAGGGCGATTGCCACCTTGCAATATGTCGGCGGGTTCCTTGTGGTGATGCCGCTGGCGCTGCTCTACGAGCCGTTGCAGATCGACTGGACACTCGAATTCGTCCTCGCCATGGGCTGGTCGGTGTTCGGTCTGTCGCTGGTGTCGATCATGCTGCTGCTCTATCTTATTCGCCGTGGTCAGGTTTCTCGTGCAGCCTCACTGACCTATCTGGTGCCGCCAGCTGTCGCCGTTGAAAGCTGGTTTCTGTTTTCGGAAGAGCCGACCCTGCCGATGATTGCGGGCACCGTGATCGTCGTCATCGGGGTCTGGCTGACCAACAGGAAGACCCGGCTTGTGGCCTGATCAGAAATCCGTCGGCACGCCGCCTTCGCGTTTGCGCCGGCTGACAAAACCATCGAGTTCATCAGCGATCCCCGGATCGAGCGCAGGCGCTTCGAAGTTGGCCAGCGTTTCCTTCCAGACCCGGTTGGCGTGCTCGAAGGTAGTCGGTTGCCCGGCCATGCTCCAGCTCTCGAAATTGCGCCAGTCCGAAAGGATTGGCGAGTAGAACGCGCTTTCATAACGCGACAGGGTATGCGCCGTTCCGAAGTAATGGCCGCCGGGCCCCACTTCGCTGATGGCGTCCATGGCCAGCGCGTCCTCGCTGGTGTCGAGCGGGGTGAGAAATTCCGCTACCATCTGCAGCATGTCGACATCGAGGATGAATTTCTCGAACGAGGCGGTCAGCCCACCCTCCATCCAACCCGCCGCGTGCATGATGAAATTGCCGCCGCCTTGAATGACGCCCCAGAGCGACATCATCGATTCATAGGCAGACTGGGCGTCAAGCGTATTGGCAGCGCAGGTGTTGGAGGTCCGGTAGGGTATCCCGTAGCGTCGCGCCAGCTGCCCGCCCGCCATCACGGCTTTCATGTATTCAGGCGTGCCGAAGGCCGGCGCGCCAGATTTCATGTCAACATTGGAGGTGAACCCTCCATAGACCACCGGTGCGCCGGCACGCACGATTTGCGTGAAAGCGATGCCCGCCAGGGCTTCGGCGTTTTGCTGAACCAGCGCGCCGGCAATGGTGACCGGGGCCATCGCGCCGGCCAAAGTGAACGGCGTGATCACCACCACCTGATTGCGCGACGACATCTCGATGATGCCCTGCAGCATCGGCGCGTCGTAGCGAAGCGGCGACGAGGCGTTGATGATGGTAAACAGCGATGGCTCGGCTTCCATCTGTTCGGCGCTGATGCCGCGGCCGATGCGAGCGATCTCGAGTGCATCAAGATTGCGCTCCCTGCCCAGAGAATAGGCATGGAACGGCTTGTCTGTGAGCTTGACCAAGTCCGACAGGCAATCGAGGTGGCGGACCGATGCGTGCAGATCCGTTGGCTCGACCGGATAACCGCCAGTCATGTGAATGATGTCGTAGCTCTGCGCCAGCTTGATCATGTTGCGGAAATCGGCCTG
>Ga0209344_10005333_pt1 | contig 11148 bp, 7 predicted proteins | sample Cruoilmetagenom6_FD_187293 | JGI IMG/M metagenome (GOLD analysis project Ga0209344, IMG submission 187293) | Oil polluted marine microbial communities from Coal Oil Point, Santa Barbara, California, USA - Santa Barbara Oil Seep Sample 6 (SPAdes)... | ecosystem: Environmental > Aquatic > Marine >...
AAAAGGAAAACGAGTACGAAAGTTCAGCAACAAAAGTAGTTACAATTGGTTGGATATCGCTGTTTAAATAATTGTGGTAGTTATAGTTATTGGGGTTATGATATAACCCCCCTCCTTTAATTTCGCCAGTAATATATAACTTTCCGTTTTAAAACAATAGAGATCAATACTATGAGCCGATTAAGATATTTAATCGGCTCATTTTTTTACTATATTTGAGCCGATAATTACTTTAAATTGGCTCATGCAATATAATTGGCAACATAAAAACTGGCCTGAATTTACATACGATGCATCAAAAATTGATGATATCGTACTGGAATTTGCTTTGGAAACTGGTGAAGTAAAAGGGTTGATAGATGGTTTGACCAAAGAAGTGCAACAAGAAGCCATTCTTCAATTCATGATCAATGAGGCAATAAAAACCTCGGAGATAGAAGGGGAGTATCATAGTCGCAAGGATGTGATGTCTTCAATTCAAAACCGCCTGGGGATTCATTCAATTCCAACAAACATTAGAGATATTAAGGCTAAAGGTATTGCTGAACTTATGGTTGAAGTGCGTGAAGATTATGCACGGGTACTATCGGAAAATCTAATTATAAATTGGCATCAGATTATATTTTCAAATTCGAGAACTATAAAAGGTGGCTCCTATAGAAATGCAACGGAACCAATGGTTATTATTTCAGGTAGTATAGGTAAGGAAGTTGTTCATTACCAAGCACCCCCATCGGACAAAATTAAAGGAGAAATGGCCCAGTTTATTAATTGGTACAAGTCCTACGTTATAAATTCCAATAATATCAAGGAGAGCTTAATTAAAACAGCTATAGTGCATTTGTATTTCGAGTCAATACACCCATTTGAAGATGGTAATGGACGTATAGGTCGTGTTATTGCCGAAAAATGTCTCTCAGAATCATTGGGACGTCCTTTAGTTTTAAGTATTTCCACGGTAATAGAGAAAGATAAACCAGCCTATTACAATGCTCTTAAACAGGCTCAAAGAACATTGGAGGTTACTGAGTGGCTCTGTTATTTCTCCCAAACTATATTGAACGCTCAAAAACAGGCCAAGACAATTATAAGGTTCACCCTAGAAAAGACTAAGTTTCTAGATAGATTTAAATCAGAGTTAAATGAACGTCAATTGCGGGTTATTACGAAAATGCTGGATTATGGCATTGAAGGATTTAAAGGTGGTATGTCGGCAAAAAAGTATATGTCTATCGCTAAAACTTCAAAAGCTACTGCCACTCGAGATTTGCAGGATATGGTTGAGAAACAATGTTTAATTGCTATAGGTGCTGGACGAGGTGTACATTATGATTTGAATTTAATATTTTGAACAGGAGATTTACTTACTGATTTATAGTAGAAAATTGTGATAGTTGGTTATTTTGCCAATCCTTTAATTTCGCTACCGAAGATAAGGAACATTATCATCTCATATTTCTTTCCTAACTTTTCTCTAAGGATTCCAAAGGCCTTTGTAATTTGGGATTCTACAGTTTTTAAGGAAACATTTAGATATTCTGATATTTCCATATTGGTTAGACCTTCTTTTTTACTTAAAATAAAGATCTGCTGGCATTTTGGGGGTAGGTTTTGTATCTCCTTGGTTATTTGTGCAATAATAGCCTCAAAGGATTGCTCACTATGTATATTAACTGCTCTTTCCAGACCCTCAAAATATTTGTGTTCCAGGATCATTGTGGATCGCTTTTTCTTGTAGGCATTTATAAATTCATTGTAAACGGACTTAAATAAATAGTTTTGTAGAGAAGTATGTACATTGAGTTTCTTTCTTTTTTCCCAAGTTTTTAAAAAAACATTTTGGAGAATATCTTCGGAAAAGGCATGGTCATTGGTCAATGAAAGCGCATAACCGAACAGCCTTCGGTTATACCGATCTACCATATATGCGTATGCTTTTTCATCTCCTTTTTGCAAACGCTTTATTAAAAAAGCATCATCTTCTATATTTATAAAATTCATAAAAAGTTAGGTTGGTCGTAAAATAATGCAATGGTTATTGCAAATATGAAAAAAAAATCAACAAAAAGTTAGGGTATTGCAAATTTGCTGTGTCATTACTATAAAGATTGGACCTAATGACCGGATCAGAGGAAGAAAAAATTATTCTTAAATATTTGTCAAACAATGCAACGGCAAAGGAACTTGATATTTTGTCCGATTGGATTTTAGTTGAAGGTAATGCAAAGATTTTTCAGGAATATATTCAATTACATTTTGAGATAATAACTAGTATGAACGGACCCGACACGGATAGGATTAAGAAAAATCTATTGCAGAAAATTAAAAGGGATAAAATCCGAACTAATTTTAAGGGTTTTATGAAATATGCCGCTGTAGGCTTGATGCTCTTTTCTTTAGGCTATTATTTCCAACAAGAAGGTAATTTAAGGAATGAAAATAATGAATTGATACCTAAAGAAGAATCCATTACAATCATTTTGGGTAATGGTAAGATGGAAACGCTGAAGGCTGACGGGAATAAGGAAGTAAAGGATGAAGAAGGCAATATAATTGGTACACAGAACAACACTCAATTAAGCTATACGGCAACAGTCGAGAAGCAAAAATTGATTTACAATACACTGAAAGTCCCCTACGGCAAAAAATTTGATGTGATATTGTCTGATGGTACTCATGTTTATTTAAATTCTGGTTCTTCCCTTCGTTATCCTATAGCCTTTATCCAAGGAGCTAGCCGACAAGTATTTTTAACGGGAGAGGCTTATTTTGATGTTAAAGAAGATAAAAAACATCCTTTTGTGGTGAATGCAAATGAAATAGATATTCAAGTATTAGGCACAAAATTTAATGTTTCGAACTACCCGGAGGATGCCAATATTAATACAGTTTTGGTTGAAGGAGTTGTAAAGCTAAAGAGGACAGCCGAAAAGTTATCCAATTCTGAATCAGTAACGTTGGAGCCTGGTCACAAAGGGGAATGGCACAAGAATAATAATGAAATAACTATACGTAATGTAGATACAGGTCTTTATACAGCATGGTTGAATGGGAAATTGGTTTTCAGAAATACCTCGTTTAAACAAATTAGGGAAGCACTACAAAGACATTATAATGTAATTATAAAAAATAAAAATGGTCATTTGGAAGAGCAATTGTTCGATGCCACTTTTGACGTAGAAACAATCGACCAAATTTTAGAAACATTTAATAAAAGCTGGGCCATTGACTATACCATTATTGATAACGAAGTAATAATTAATTAGAACGTAAACCCTTTAAATCAGAACTATATGACTTAACATTTTTAAATTAAACCAAAAACAGGATCATTTTAATATAAAAATCGGAAAATGCTGACACATTTCCCGATTAAGTAAAAAATGATTTAAAAAAAATTAAACCAATTAACACTACAAAATTATGAAAAAACTCTTTATTTATGGGGGGTATTTACAATTCCCTTTAAAATTAAGCTTAAAAATGAAATTAACAGTACTGATGACCATTGCTGCTTTATTTCAGATACAGGCAAATACCTATTCTCAGAACAAGAAAATATCCTTAGATTTTTCCAATGCAAGCATTGAAACTGTTATTCATGAAATAGAAGCCCTATCTGAATTTAAATTTCTCTTAAATAGGAAAGATGTTGATCTAAATAGAAAAGTTTCTATTAAGGTTGAGAAGCAAAAAATCGAAAATATTCTATCAAAGTTGTTTTCATATACTGATGTTACTTATGAGATATTGAACAAACAGATAGTTCTACGAAAGAGTAAAGCAAATGCACGACCTTCTCCAAAATTAGGTGCATACGAGCCCAGTAATGAGGAAACTCAATTTCAGATAACAGGTACTGTTACAGATCAAGATGGTATACCCTTGGCTGGCGCGAATGTAGTAGAAAAGGGAACGGTCAATGGTGTTACTGCTGATTTTGATGGTAATTTTAACATCGAAGTAGCTGATAATAATGTAACTCTCATTGTTTCCTACATTGGATATGCTACCAAAGAAATTCCTTCAAATGGGCAAACTTCAATTTCTGTTACGCTCGAAGAAAGTGCAGCAGGATTGGATGAGGTTGTTGTTGTGGGATATGGTACACAGAAAAAGGCATCTCTAACAGGTGCTATTTCAACAATTAGTACCGAAGAGCTAACAACAGTAACCACATCAGATTTAAGAACGGCAATGGTAGGAAAGTTACCGGGCCTGCGCGTAATGCAACGAGGTGGTGAGCCTGGTAGTTATGACAGTGCAATGGATATTCGAGGATGGGGAGCACCACTAGTCATTGTTGACGGTGTACCACGAGGGGATTTTCAGAAAATTGATCCCAATACAATAGCTAGTATAACTATTTTGAAAGATGCTTCGGCGGCTGTTTATGGAGTTAAAGCAGCCAATGGCGTTATTCTGATAGAGTCAAAAGCAGGCCACAAGGGGAAGACAGAGATTAATTTCACTTCTACCTACAGTATTCAAAAAATGACAGAGTTTCCTGAACCGATTGATAATTCTATTGACAATTTGATATTGAAAAATGAGGCGGCACTTGCAGCAGGTAACCCACTTCCATATCCCGATTATTTAGAATATGATGGTAGCAATCCATTAAAACCTAATATAAATTATTGGGATCTTACAATGAAGGAAACTTCTCCTCAGATACAAAATGTGATTAGTGCGAGCGGAGGATCTGAAAAAATAAACTATTATCTTTCTTATTCCAATATGTATGATGAGGGATTGTTTAAGACTGATAACTTAAAGTATAATCGAAATAATTTAAAATCGAATATTACTGCTCAAATATCGGACAACATAAAGGCTCAAATGATTATTACCGGCTTAGTCGATAATAAACGTAGCCCCTACGGTGGTACATCTTACGACTTCTTTAAGCAAGTATGGATGCAACCTGCCTACGAACCGGTTTACTATTGGGATTCAGACTTAGGTGCCTATGACCAGACGAAATATTTTGATGGGCAAGCCGATCGCAACCCATTGGCAGTTATCGACCCTGATGTTTCTGGATATAGAGAGCAGGTTAATAAGCAGGCTGAAATAACAACTTCTTTGACCTATGATGTTCCTTTTCTCGAAGGGCTCTCATTAAAGGGTCTCTATGCCTACGATACAAGGGTACAAACGGAAAAGCAATGGAGAAAGGGATATAAGGAATACAAACCCAGTGGAGATTTTGTACAACCTCAAGGAAGTACACGCTTAAGGCATATTTTGAACGAATGGACCTATTCCCACCTGCAATTCTCAGGCAATTATTTAAAGTCTTTTGATGATCATAACTTTACAGGACTCTTGCTCTATGAACAAAGAAAAGGATCAGGAAATTGGTTTCAGGCTGGGAGATATTATGCGATTGACATTTTAGACCAACTTGATGCAGGTAATGCGGATGATCAACAGGCCAATGGACAGGAAAAAGTACCAGGTGATGGTTTGGATGCCGCTAACAGGGCAGTGGTCGGTCGTGTAAATTACGATTATAACTCAAAATACCTGGCTGAATTTAGTTTCCGAGTCGATGGATCTTCAAATTTTGCCAAGAAAGAACGATGGGGGTACTTTCCCGCATTTTCCGTTGGTTGGCGGTTGAGTGAAGAATCCTTTATAAAAGATTATATACCAAGTATAGATAACTTAAAATTAAGGGCGTCGCACGGTATATTGGGAGACGACAGTGCTGCTGTGGATTTTCAGTATATTGAAGGATTCAGCTATCCTGATGGTGGGTATCTCTTTTCGGGAGATAGTTGGACGACTGGCTCGGAATATCGAGGTCTGGCCAATCCTGGATTAACCTGGTACACATCTACAACAATGAATCTAGGGTTGGACGTTTCTCTTTGGAAGAATCTTCTCGGTGCACAGTTTGATGTATTCCAAAGAAAAAGGAAAGATCTACTCGCTAATAGAGCAATCCAAATTCCAGGAACCTTTGGAACTACACTTCCTCTCGAAAACTTGGAAAGTGACTTAAGTAGGGGGTTTGAATTAGAATTGAGCCACTTTAACACCATTGGTGATGTAAAATATCAAGCTAAAGGAACATTTTCAATTACGCGTTCCAAGTGGTTGCATAGGGAGGCAACCCCTGCAGGAAATGCTTATGCTAATTGGAGAAATCACAGTGATGATAGATGGAAAAATATTCGCTGGGGTTACGGGTATGAAGGACAATTTCAGACAGAATCAGAAATTCGCGATTATGGAGTAGTCCAATTAAATAATGGACATGACCAAATGTATCCGGGAGATATAAAATATGAAGATTGGAATGAAGATGGTATGATTGATAGCAAAGATGAACATGTCATTGGTAGAGGTAACAACCCTGAAATGTTTTATAGTTTTTATTTGGGTGCCGAATGGAAAGGATTTGCACTTAATGCATTTTTTCAAGGCGCCTCTGGATATAGCATACAGAATACAGAACAACTGCAAGGGCCACTGCCTTGGGGCCGAAACTCTTCGAAAATGTTCCTGGACCGTTGGCATCATGAAAATCCTTTGGATTTTGAGTCTCCTTGGGTGATGGGTAAATATCCCATTTCAAGGGATGGCTTTGGTTATGGACCAAATAAAAGAACCTCACCTTATTGGTTGCACAACGCGAACTATCTTCGTCTAAAAAGCGTAGAAATCAGTTATACATTGCCAGAAAAGTGGACAAATAGGATCAATTTGAATGAAGTTCGCCTATTTTCAAATGCACTTAATCTATATACTTGGAGCAGTGTAAAAGATATTAGCGACCCAGAGAGACCTTTGGATGGAGATGGAGCGGATTATGGGTACAAATACCCCTTAATGGCCAATTATAGTTTTGGTATTAATGTAAAATTTTAAAAAAATTAATCATGAAAAAAATAATAGGATATATTTTGGCTGCATTTGGGGTACTACTTTTTATGATGGCATGTGATGATGATTTTTTAGATTCAAAACCTGTTAATCGTATTACAGAAGATGACGTATTTAGAAGCAAAGAAGCAATTGAGTCACATTTGGCAATTCTCTATTCGAGTACCCCTATGGAAGATTTTGATTGGCCTGCTGGAGAAGCAAGTTTCAGCCTTCATACCGATGAGATGGTAAATAATACTCAAGATCAAAACAGTTATGACCCAGGTAATTATCAGTATTGGGGAGAGGGATACGAAGTTATTCGCAACTTGAATAATTTTATAACCAAATTTTCTGAGTCATCAGCCTATGTCAATGAAATCGAAAAGGAAGATGTACTCGGACAGGTTTATTGGTTGAGGGCATATACCTATATGGCCTTGGCAAGAAGGTATGGGGGTGTTCCTATATTGACTGAAGTTCAGGAATTAACGGGGGATCTTTCGGAACTACAAATTCCCAGATCCTCGGAAGAAGATGTATATGACCAAATTCTTAAGGACTTAGATGTTGCAATATCAAAACTTTCAGACAATACTTCACCGTACAAGATTAATAAGTGGTCTGCATTAGCCTTTAAATCTAGAGCAATGCTATATGCCGCATCTTTGGCAAATTTTAGCGACAAGGTGTATTCTGGCGGGACATATTCACAGGGGTTGTTGGGAATTCCAAAAGAAAAAGCAACCCTGTATTATACGGAAGCTAAAAATGCTGCACTAGAAGTGATAGAAAGTGAGAATTATGAACTATATGATTATGCTGGTGACAGTTATGAGGGAAAAATAGCAAACTATGAAAACTTATTTTTTGATGAATCAACGGCCAATAGAGAGCGCATTTTAGTTCGAGCATATAATTTTCCTGAAAGAACTCATAGGTTTGATGAGAGAGTAACTCCATTTAGTTTTCGAGCGGGATCAGGATATAGCAGTAGAAGATGTCCTCCCCTTGCCATGGTAGAAAAATTCGAATATGTTGATAATCGTGATGGCTCATTAAGATATAATGGCCAACTACTAAGTGAAGATTCTAATCCTATCACCGTTGCGGACCCTAATGAGCTTTTTGCAAATAAAGATCCCCGCTTTATGCACAATGTACTCTATCCAGATAGAGCCTGGCGAGAAGATAAAGTTGAAGTATATGTTGCTACTATTGAAAATGGAGAAACTGTTTCTGCGCAAGGGAAAGATGGTATAGGTCAACCGGAAGCAACATCAACAGGGTTTTATTTTGCAAAATGGTTGCAAAGAAAACCTGTTCGCCCTTTTAATGAAGGTTCTGACGTTGATTGGCAGATTATTCGATTTGCCGAGGTAATCTTGAATTACGCTGAAGCTAGTTTTGAATTGGGAGAGACAGGAAAAGCATTGGAATATGTAAATAAAATAAGAAAGAGAGCAGGAATACAGGATCTTGAAACCATTACAAGAGATGATGTACGTAAAGAATTTGCAATTGAATTATATGGAGAAGGCAATCGATATTGGGATTTAAAGCGATGGAGAACATTTCATGAGGTACTAAATAATACAGAAACCTTCGCTATATGGCCTACTCGTAATGTGGATACTCAAGAATATAACTTTGTCAAGCATAAACTAGAATCTTCAGCTTTTAAGAAAACTTTTGAGCCCAAAAATTACTATATGATGATACCACAAGGTGAGATTGAAAAAAACCCTTCGTTAGTTCAGAATTTCGGGCATTAAAAAAAAATAGTGTTTATAAATAATAAAAACAGATAAAAATGAGAACTATAAAGTATAAATTAATACTGCTCCTAAGTGTTGTTTTTTGCTCCTGCGAAATAGATAATTATGATGAGCCTAATGCAACCTTTACGGGGAAAATCATAGATGGACAAACCGGAGAACCAATTCAAACTAGGCAACCTGAGGGAATACAGATTCGTATGATACAGGAGGGATATGAAAGTCCAGTTCCATATGACTTTTGGGCTAAGAATGACGGAACTTTTAAAAATTCCAAACTTTTCGGTGGCACCTATGAAGTTATTGTACAGGCAGGACCTTTTCAAAATAGTGTTACAAAAACAATAACACTTAAAGAAGGGAACGTGGTGGATGAGACATTTGAAGTAGAGCCATATGTTAGAATTTCGAATATAATTATTTCGGCATCTGGCAGTACTATAAGTGGATCGTATAACCTTTCTATGGGAAATGGCACTACACAAGTCAAATATTCAAGATTAATCGCCCATGTTTCACCAATTCTTCATAAAAACACGGACAATCTTAAAACCTCAGAAAACATCGACTTAACAGCTGTGAGTTCATCGAATATTCAGACTTTGTCATTTAATAGTGAAATCACTGGTTTGTCACCGGGAACCTATTATGTTAGGGTTGCTGTTGAATCCGATAATGTTTTGGGAAGAAATAACTACTCGGAAGTCATCAAAGTAGTGCTATGATAAATCAATTTCATTTTTTAATTACGTAATTTTTTATGGGGATAAGGTTAAAACCTTATCCCCATTTTTAATTTTCAACAATACAAAAACATCTTTTACTTATACGGCATTCACGGTCAATAAAATAATGTCTATAAATTTAAAATATAAAACAATGAAAACTATATCCATTTTTCTTAGTGTATTATTGTTGTACAGTGTTGTTGTCGGATTCATAATTGACAATAATGATGAAATGAAACGGGAGGTAGAACAGAAAATTACAAATTATATACCGCAACCAGGTATTACTTTAATAAAGGGGAAACTGGTTTGGGAACATGACAATTTACTCCCAAGCCCGTATGCTTATATTAATGGAACTAAAGTTACCACTATAGGAGAATGGGAAGTACGTCGCGATACACTACTGCGAATGATGGAAGAATATATTTATGGTTTGAGGCCTAATCTGGAAATTGACCGAGTTGAAGTAACTATTCCTGACTACCAAGATAAATTGGTTTCCGACAATGCAATATCATTCAATGCACAGATTTACTATGATAATTTACGTAGTTTTAATATAAGAGTTACCCGACCAAGGGAAAAAGGCAATTATCCGGTTATTATGCGTTATGAAAGCAATGAAAATTTCCGTTTTCCAATTGAGGAAGATGGTATTGTGAATAGAAAGTATATTTTCGTTGCCCTAAATCATTTAAGTGTTTCACCGGACAATGATGAGGTTTCAAAAGAATACATGCGGGAAACCAAAGTTCTTATGGCGTGGGCTTATGCGGCATCCCTTACAGTTAACTATCTAGAGACTCTTGATTTTGTGGACTTAACAAACATAACTATAGCTGGAATGTCTCGGACAGGAAAGGCTGCAATATGTGCTGGGGTGTACGATAAAAGATTTTCAATAGTGATTGCCAATAATTCTGGTGCAGCTGGAGCCTCAGGCCTAAGATCGTTTGGTGAGACTAAGACCCAAGCTATTGATATTGTTAAACACCAACCAACCTGGGTTTCAAAAATGCTTTTAAAGTATATCGAGGATGAAAACAGATTGCCATTGGATATGCATTTTGGAAGAGCGTTAATTGCTCCAAGGGTAATTCTAACAACTGAGGCATCAGATGGCGGTGATGCAATATGGGCAGGTCCTGTGAGTACATTTAAAATGTGGGAAGCATCGGATTATGCCTTTAATTTGTATGGCGAAGCTGAAAATAATTTGATTCATTTGCGAGAAGGTCAACATGAGCAACTTGATGAAGACTATGAACGGATGATGTTGGTTGTGAACAATGTGTGCTATGACGAACCTTTAGATCCTTCATTGTTTCGTGAAAATGTAAATGCTAAATAAGAAAGTTTAATATTTAGTTTTATTTGAAAATTTAAGTAACGGATAGTAAAGGACCCTTTTACACAACTTTACTAGTCTTTTTTAGTTTATTTGTGTTAGTTTAAATGATGATATGAGAAGCCTTTATGTATTTAGAAAAGAGGATTTATTGGCTTTTAACTTGTTATAGTGGATTGGAATGTACTAGATTAGTATTAAACATACATAAAACACTACCGTTGCACCACACCCTCACCATCTACTTAAGCAACCTAGTAACTAAGTAACAAACTGGTAATCAGAACATTGTTTATTCTTGCTAATTTACGATATTGGTTTAACCACAGTCTGCCCGTGAACAACACCACCGTTGCACCACACCTCACAGAGGGAATACCTATTAGGACATTCCGGGCATCTATTATGATTT
>Ga0209344_10005334_pt1 | contig 11148 bp, 8 predicted proteins | sample Cruoilmetagenom6_FD_187293 | JGI IMG/M metagenome (GOLD analysis project Ga0209344, IMG submission 187293) | Oil polluted marine microbial communities from Coal Oil Point, Santa Barbara, California, USA - Santa Barbara Oil Seep Sample 6 (SPAdes)... | ecosystem: Environmental > Aquatic > Marine >...
GAACAGGCGGCGGAGCTAGGTGTCGATCCAACGCGTATTGGAATCAGTGGCGATTCAGCGGGCGGTAACCTAGCACTCGCGACGGCGCTAGAGCTTCGTGATAGAGGTGAGAACTGGCTCCGGTTCATGTTGCTCGTCTACCCGGCATTGTCGCCGGAAGGAAATTCGCGTTCACGCCGTATCCTTGGCAATGGTGAGTACGGCCTCGGTACAGACGCGATGGAGTTTTTCTGGTCGCAGTATCTCAATGAAGTTAGTGAACGTAAGAACCCGCTGGTGGCTCCATTGTTGGCCAACATGTCCGGACTGCCGAGTACGCTCATTGTAAGTGGCGGACTGGACGCATTGCAGGATGACGCATTTCAACTGGAGAAGAAACTGCACCGTGCCAATGTTTCCAATCAGCACTACTATTACCCAGGTATGGTACATGGGTTTTTCTCAATGACTAATTTTTTGGATGTGGCGAATGAGGCGGTCGCAGACGCAGCGGCCGTGATGGCCAGCCGACTTGCCGGCAGTTCCGGTTCAGAATGCGGTTGATCAGCTGAATGCAGCGGCGTGCGGAATTCATTTGGACGCCCGATCAAAAGGTCGCAGCGAAGCTATCTTTTCAAGAAATTATCGGTCAGGGGCCGGTGCGGCGCGACGATGGTCAAAACCGCTGGTATTTATTTCGTAAGTCATTTTCGCTGGCAAGTCCGCCAGATTCCGCCGAACTTGATATCACGGTGGATGGAAAGTACCGCTTGTACGTCAATGGTCAGCAAACCGGCCGTGGGCCATCACGATGCAGTCCGTATTTCCAGCGCGTGGATAGCTACGATATTAGCAGGATGTTATCCGCCGGTGAAAACACCGTAGCCGTACTCGTGCACGTTTATGGTGTCGACACAGCATGGTACGAAACAGTTAAAGATTACTGGCAAGTGCTGTTCGGTGATGGTGGCCTGTACAGTGAATTGCGCATCGAGGCAGGCGACGCCAGTAAAGTCATCGTCACCGATTCGAGCTGGTGCTGCATCGAGGCAGCGGCGTGGAACCGCGAAACGCCGAAGAGTGGGTGGGGACAGGATTTTATCGAAGACTATGATGCTCGACTGGCCCCGGTTGATTGGACACAAAGCGGGTTCGATGATGGCCACTGGCAGTCGGCACAAGTTCTTGTTGACGAGCGCGATGCAGCTGACAAGGCTAAAGGGTTTGGCCAAATTCGTGCCTTTCCGACCTTGATTCCCCGGGATATTCCTGCGCTTGCTGAATCGCCTGTTGCTGCAACCGAGGTACTTGCAGTCTACGCGGTTACGCCGCAACCTGAGTTGCCGATTGATGCGCGGCTATACAATGAATCGCTGGCGGCATGTCCAGAAAATTGTATTGATGCGGTCAACGCTTTGCTCGTAGACGATGAAAATGTTGCGACTATTCGAACAACTTCCGATATCGACGTTGCGGTGCTTATCGTATTCGACGAGCTACATGCAGGATATCCGGCGATCGATATCGAAGCGCAGGGAGGAGAGGTCATTGAGGTTGCGGTCGCAGAAACGTATCCGGGTGAGTTCGATACTCCAACGCCGGATCGTCCACGACTAGCGCAGCGCTCATTCCTGGATTGCGCGCACGTATTTCGTTACACCGCACGACCCGGTCGGCAGCGATTTGAGAAGTTTGAATGGGCGGGCGTGCGCTATTTGCAGTTGGTCGTACGCAACGCCCCCGAAGGCCTGAAGATTCGCTATATCAATAGCACTGCGACACATTACCCGGTCAAAAACGAGGGCGCGTTCAAGTGTTCGGACGAAGTGCTGAACCGCTTGTGGAATATAGGCCGGCACACAGTATTGCAGTGCTCGCACGACGCCTGGGAGGACTGCCCGGGAAGAGAAAAACGCCAGTGGTTAGGTGACGGAGTAGCTCGCTATCCCATCGCAGCGGCCGCCTTTGGTACGAGCATCCAGCCCCTGGATCGACGATTCCTGTTGCAGTGTATGGAGTCACAACGCGCCGACGGATTGTTGCAGATGTATGCCCCCGGTGACCACAAGACCTACGGCGTCGTAATTCCTGACTATAGCCTGCACTACATACTGATAGCGCATGACTACTTGATGCACACAGGCGATCTCGACACGATCGAAACGGTGCTGCCCGCTATCCAGAAAGCGCTTGCCTGGTACGAACGGCAGGTTGGAGCCAATAATTTGCTCGTGGACGTGCCTTTCTGGCACTTCATCGAGTGGGCTAATATTGGCCGAAATGATGAGGCTACCAGTATCAATGCTTTGTATGCAGGTGCATTACAAGCGGCGTCTGATATTGCGAAAAACATCGGCAATGAGCGTATGGCTATGCGTTGCCGGGAGAACGCTGAGCGCGTCGGCGGCGCAATCAATGAGCGACTATGGGATCCCGACCGTCGAGTCTACGTCGATGGTTCCGATCCCTACTCGGGCGAACAACTTTCGCAGGTTTCCCAACATGCGAACGCCTTGATTCTCTTGTTTGATATTGCGCCCGACGAACGCCGTGAGGCGATAGTCGGGTACATTACGGATACTAAGCGGTTGAAGTTGACCGCCGTGCCACCAGTCGTTCCTGTTGGTGAAGAACTGAATCCACAGACGGACGTGGTCCGCTGCAATACATTCTTCAGCCACTTCCTTTATAGCGCCCTGGCACGTTGCGGCCGTTTCGATCTCGCGTTGCAGCAAATACGAAAGTTCTACGAACCGATGCTTGCAACCGGTACAACGACACTGTGGGAGAGCTTCGATCCGTCGGCCAGTTTGTGCCACGCGTTTTCTGCAACTCCACTGTATCAGTTGTCCGCTAATTCATTGGGTGTACGGCCAAATGCACCGGGCTTTGTCGAATTCACTATTGCTCCGCAATTTGGTGATCTCGATTTTGCAGAGGGTACGTACCCGACACCGGCCGGCGGTATCGACGTTCGATGGTGGCGGAAGGACACCACCACGGAAGTCGAAATTAGTTCGCCGCTGGGTTTGAAGGGTGTATTCGTCATTCCAAAAGACCATCGGTTGCTGCAGGGCTCAATTGAGCTGGCAACGGGAATCAACAGGCTTTCGCTTACTCAAGAGACACTTCATGACGGATAAGAATTTCGTGTTGTCGAAATACATAAAAACAGGCTGGGCCATCGGCGAGCTGTCAATCGCAGTTTATATTGGCATCACGATGGGCTTCTTCCTGTTTTTCCTGACCGAAGCACACGGTATCTCGCCGGTGCTTGCAGGTGTTTGTTTGCTTGTCCCGCGTTTGTGGGATGCGGTGTCTGACCCGATAATGGGGGCGATTTCAGATCGCACACAAAGCAAGATGGGTCGGCGTCGACCCTATTTGCTGGTCGGGTCGATACTATTTGGTGTCAGCTTTTACTTCACACTCGCGATACCAGACCTGCCTACGGAAATGGGCAAGGCGATCTACTTCACCGTTATGTACACGATCCTAAGTACAGCATACACGATGGTCGATGTACCGTACTCCGCCATGGTTAGCGAGATGAGCCAGAACTACAGAGAGAGAACCAACATTGTTGGCTACAAGATGATGGGAGCGAGGCTTGGTATTCTCCTATCGGCAACTCTATCGCCTTTCATTTTTTCTTCACAGGATACGCTAGCTGAGGGATTCAGACTGCTGGGGCTTATTACCGGAATTTTTATTGTCGTAACCGGTCTCATTGCTTTTTTTACGACCAAAGATGCACCACGTATCGAAACACGGCCCGGCCGGTTTTCGCTGGTAGAGGAGTACCGCGCGATAGCAGGGAACAAGTCTTTTCGTGTCTTGTTCTCGGTGTTCCTGTTCCAGAATCTGGCTATCGGCGCTGCGGCAACTAGCCTTGTCTACTACATTACAATCGCGATGCAGGCGTCGGCCACCATGTTCGGGCCTCTGATGATGGTTGCTGCATTGACTGCGACGCTGGCGACGCCGCCCTGGGTTGTAGTGGTGCGAAAGCTGGGTAAGAAGCGAGCCTATACGCTGGCTCTCATTTATTCGGCGTTCATGTCGCTGCCGGCTTTCTTTTTGCCGCCGTCCTTGTACCTGCTGTTGTTCGGTTTGTACTTCCTGACTGCCATCGGTGATGCTGGCAACCAGCTGCTACCGAATTCGATGGTTGCGGACACCATTGAGGTTGATGAGCTGCACACTGGTACACGTCGTGAGGGAACCATCTTCGGTGCCTGGGCGTTCAGCCGCAAGGCGGGTATGGCTGGTGGCGCGTTCTTCACGAGTGTCGTGCTGGCACAATCTGGATTTGTCAGTGGCGTGGGTCTCGAGCAAGCTGATTCGGCATTGCTCGGGATACGTCTCGCTTATTCGGCCTTGCCGTTCCTGCTATGGATATGCGCAATTATCCTCCTCAAGCGCTATGACCTGACAGAAGAACGCTTCAACGAAATAAAAGTGGAGCTCGCAGAGCGGTTGGAGGAAAACCGGCGAACATGATCAACACAATCGATTTTGATGCAGAACAATTTGCTGCCGACAACTCATCATCCGAGTCAATTGTTCACCCCGGTTACACACCATTGCACACGGTGTCGGGCGATGAACGGCGACAAGCGGGCTTACATTTTGCGGATGGTATCGCTGAAGACTTCGTGGCGAGGCCGCGAAATGCCAGCTGAACCTACCAGACTGGCCATGATAGGTTGTGGTCTTATCGCGCGCGCGCACGGTCTTGCAGCTGCGCGGAGCGAGCGCGATGTCATATTCAGCGCTTGCAGCAGCAAGAGCATTGAGTCAGCTCATGCATTTGCAGCGGAATTTGACTGCGGCCAAAGTTATGAGAACTATCAGGCAATGCTTGCCAATGAGCCGGTCGACGGTGTTGTTATCGCGGCACCCCCGGAGGCTCACGCTGACATAATCAATGAGTGCCTGCGCGCCGGTGCAAGTTTCATATTGTGCGAAAAACCTCTCACGATGAACGCGAAAGAAGCTCGCGCTGTTCGATCGGCTGCACAAAAGGCGAACGCGACTGTAGTAGAGGGCTTCATGTACCGCTACCATCCGCAGATCGCGGTTTTGCGGCAACTTCTGGACGATGGAGAGATCGGGTCCATCGACCAAATTTATTCCAGCGTGAACATGCTGGACCAATCTGAGCTCGACGGCGAGCGACTGCCCAAAAACTGGCGGCGTGAATCAGCGGCCGGCGGTGGTGTATTGCATGATTTTCTTTGCTACCCCATCGACATAGCAAATCTCATGATGGGACAAGATCCTGTACGCGCATATGCGCGTACCTTTGCGAGTCCCATATATGAGACGGTTTACCGTATCTTCGGCATGATCGAGTACGCTGATGGCGCGATGGCGAATGTCAGTGCAAGTCGCCTGACGGACTTTAGCCAGCCGCTCTTTATTGGCTGCAGTGGAGGAACTATCAGGGTTAATACGGCATTTAACCCAGTTGGCAATACTGAGGTTCTCGTACAACATAGCGAGGGGATCATCGGTCAACGGCGGCAAGCGCTGCCGGTCGAGGTTCCCGAACCTGTCAGTGAACGTCTTATCGATCTCAATGTCTTTATGCAGCAGCTCGAGCACTTTCTTGATCTGATTGGTGGCGACGCGGAACCCGCAGTTACCCTAGACCATTCAGTTCGGAATGCTTGTGTGCGTGATGCACTTATTGAGAGTAGCCAGTCGAATCAATGGTGCGACATCCGTGCGACGACTTAATAACTGTTTGAATATTTCAGACGTTCGGTGTGCTGCCCGCAAACGGGCACACAAAATGGTGTTCGACTACATTGATGGTGGTGCGGACGACGAATGGACGCTCGCTCGAAATTCAGATGCATTTCAAGACCATGAGCTGATGTTCAGAGTCTTGGCTGGCGTTGACAATGTTGCGACTTCGACGACGATTCTTGGTACGGAGATTGATGTACCGTTTTTCTGCGCGCCAGCGGCAGGCAATCGCCTATTTCATACGCAAGGGGAGCGTGCTGTAGCAAAAGCGGCAGCCCGTGCAGGCACTATTTATTGCCTGTCGACATTGTCTTCAGTATCGATAGAAGAAATTGCTGAGTTGACGGACGGACCGAAGTGGTTTCAGCTCTACGTATGGAAGGATCGAGTCCTGGTCAAGGAAATGTTGGACCGGGCCAAAAGCGCTGGATACCAGGCTTTGATCTTGACGGTTGATTTCCCAATCGCCGGCAACCGGGAAAGAGACCCGCGCAATGGATTTACGATTCCACCGAGCTATGGTCCACGACAAGGGTTTTGGGCCCTGAAAAGTCCTGCATGGACGTGGGATTATCTTACAAGTGCACCCATCCGCTATGCAAACATATCAGACAAGACTGCTGCAGTGAGCCTAGCGAAGTTCGTCGCTGAACAGTTCCATGCAGGTTTTACCTGGAAGGATGCCGAGTGGCTACTCGGAGAGTGGAACGGGCCTGCGGTGATCAAGGGTGTGGTTCGGCCCGATGATGCCCGGCATGCTGTTGACATCGGATTTGACGCGGTCATGGTTTCGAATCACGGCGGCAGGCAACTCGATTATTCGCCTGCGCCAATCGATGCACTTGCTGACGTTGTACAGGCGGTTGGCTCAGATGCCGAAGTGATACTCGACGGCGGCATCCGGCGTGGCACTGACATGCTGAAAGCGCTGGCCATTGGTGCCAAAGCAACGAGCTTCGCACGACCCTATTTATATGGCCTTGCAGCGGGCGGCGAGGCTGGCGTCGACAAGGCGTTGGATATCCTGACTGACGAGTTTCAGAGAGATCTGGCGCTACTGGGGATACGGGACGTCAGCAGGGTCGATGCTTCCTGTGTGCGGCGCCGATGATAAGTGAATTTTCGAAACAATCGATCAGACAATCGTCCTCTACACAAAGTATAATTCGGCGAATGGCGATGAAGCTCTACTGCAACCGGCATTCTTCGGCGGCGTACGATGTACGTTTTGCGCTCAATCTCACGGGTCAATCACTAGCCATCCTCGAACGCTTTGAAGAAACATCCCCCGAAGCTGCGCCCGAACATCTGCCTGACGGCGCCAAGAACGTATCGTGAGTAACATCAGGCGACAACATCGATGTATAGCGGTCATCTGCATATTGCTGACCGGGTGTACAAGTGAAAATCAGCCACCAGCACCGATTGCAGAACAGGAGCCAGCACGCATCGACGCAGCGTTATCTCGGCCCGAAGCGTCAGGCACCGACAATGTCGATCAAGTACGCGACACCCAGCATGTGCGAAAACCGGGTCAAGGCGCGCATCGCCAGGCCTACTTTGGCGATCTGCATATTCATACAAAGAACTCTTCCGACGCCTTCATGTTCAAAGCCCGGGCGACACCAGACGATGCCTATCGATATGCACTAGGACATCCAATTGCCCATGCACTGGGATTCGATATTCAGCTGCAAGGCGAAGTGCTGGATTTCGCCGCAGTCACCGACCACGGCGAGTTACTGGGCGTGCTGCCGGCCATGGTAGATCCCGCCAACCCATTGTCGGAACTGCCGCTAGCAAAAGAAATTCGAGATCCTGATCGCAAGATAGCCATTGCGGCGTTTTTTGCAATGATGAAAGACAGCAAGGCCCCCGAAAACAAGTCTCCGTTGAAGTATGCGAATGTCATTCGTTCTGCCTGGCTAGAAACGATCGAAGCGGCCGAGCGCTACAACGAACCCGGAGTGTTTACGACGTTTATTGGCTACGAGTACTCGTCGGCTCCCGAAAACGAAAACTTGCACCGCAACGTCATCTTCAAGTCTTCGAGTGTACCTGGCCTTCCCTTTTCTTCTGTTGACTCCGACAATCCGGAAGATCTGTGGCGATGGCTGGACGACCAGCGAAGTAAGGGCATTGATGCTCTCGCTATTCCACACAACTCGAACGCCAGCAACGGTCTGATGTTTGAGCGTAACGGCCGGAGCGGCGAACCCCTGGACGCAAATTACGCCGCCCTGCGAATGCGAAATGAGCCGCTGGTTGAAGTAACTCAAGTCAAAGGCACCTCAGAAACCCACCCAATGTTGTCGCCGAACGACGAGTGGGCGGATTTCGAGCTATACGATACCTTGATCGCATCACCCGTCGTTACCAAGAAATCCGGCGGATTTGTTCGCGAGGCCTATCGCCACGGGTTGGAGTTTAAGGAAGCGGCTGGTTTCAACCCATACAAGTTCGGCCTCATCGGCTCATCAGACACACACAATGGCGGTGGGTCGTATAGAGAGGACAACTACTTTAGCAAAGCCGGTGTACTCGATGGCACGGCCGAACTTCGTGGCACCGTCCCCGATTCCAAGCCGCACACTTTCGGCGCAGACGATGCGGCTACGGCCTTTACCCAATGGGGGGCTTCGGGCATCGCTGGCATATGGGCCGAGGAAAATACCCGTGAGTCATTGTTCTCTGCGATGCAGCGCAAAGAAACTTTCGCGACCTCCGGACCTCGCATTCGGGTACGTTTTTTTGCCGGATACAATTACGAAGATGATCTGGTTTCCGACCCCGAGATGATCCGAAAAGCCTACCAGCTTGGTGTACCCATGGGAGCTGACCTGCATGCCCGCGACGCGAGCACACCATCTTTTCTCGTGCTGGCCATGCAAGATGCGGACAGCGCTCGCCTGCAGCGCATGCAAATCGTAAAGGGCTGGGTTGCCGATGGAACAAGCCACGAAATGGTTTTCGATGTCGCATGCTCCGACGGCCTTGTCCCTGACAAGCATACTCATCGCTGCCCGGACAATGGCGCCAGAGTAAACCTCGCTGACTGCTCCGCATCTGCAGACAAGGGCGCATTGGAGCTCAAGACGCTCTGGCGGGACCCTGACTTTGACACTGCGCAGCAAGCATTTTACTACGTGAGGGTGCTGGAGAATCCCACCTGCCGCTGGTCCACCTGGGATGCGTTGCGCGCCGGGGCCCCTCCGAAAGCGGGGCTCAGGACGACCATTCAGGAGCGGGCCTGGAGTTCACCGATCTGGTATCTGCCACAAAAGTGACGGCTGGTTTCATGAAAACACCGTTACTGTGGTTCCTGATAGCGGGTTCGGCATTGTTTGCGCTCGATATGTTCAGGCCGAGCCGCAGCGACAATACAATCCACATTACGCAAGGTGACATCAAGGGCATTCGGGATCAGTGGAAGTCCCAGTCCGGGGAAGCCATAACGCAGGATCGGCTCGATGCATTGGTCATTGAGCTTATCCAGGAGCGTAGACTCTCTCGCGAAGCTATCGAACTGAACCTTGATCAGGACGACGTCATTGTTCGGCGACGGCTTGAGCAGAAGCTGCGATTCCTTACCGAAAGTCTGTCGGATAGCGTAGACCCGACGGAATCGGATCTCGAGGCATTCTTCGTCGAACATCAGCGTTCATACGACCAACCGGCAGAGTGGTCTTTTCGGCACATATTCTTCAGTGCCGAGAGTCGTGGTGACGAAGCGGAGTTCGATGCGACATCCTTGCTCGTCGAATTGCAGCAAGAATCGAATGCAGAATGGCAAACCATGGGCGACCCCTTCGTCCTCGGTAAGGCTTTTGCCAATCGATCCGCACCCGAACTTGAACAGCTGTTTGGAACGCCCTTCGTCGATCGCCTGTCTCAGTCTGACGCCGAAGACTGGTACGGACCCCTGCGATCACCATTCGGCCATCACCTCGTGTGGATCGAACACCATCAACCCGCAAGAGCCATGACACTAGAGCATGCACGCAAGCAGGTGTTGTATGACTACCGATCAGTGCAGCGTAAACTCGCCTTCCAGCGTTATCTCGCCAACCTGGCCCAAAAGTATCCTGTCGCTATGCCGGCCGGTACCTAACTGTGAAACCGATGAGCACATCAATGCTCATTTTTCTGCTGGCCATACCGGTTCTCTTCGCCACGAACGACGCGTGGGGACATGAGGTGCGACCCGCTTATCTGGGGCTCACGGAGGTTGAGCGAAATACGTTTGATGTCACGTGGAAACAACCCCTGCTCGGGGACAAACGTCTAGGATTGGATCCCATTCTTCCATCCCAGTGTTCGACAACGATTCCGACGGTGGACGAGGTAATACCAGGTGCCCTGATCCGAACCTGGCAAGTGCGCTGCACTGCAGGCGCATTCGCGCAGGAACCAATATCGATTGACGGCCTGTCGAGCTCTCTAACCGATGTCTGGGTGGTTGTTCGGCAAGTAGGAAGTGAGCGCGGGGAAACAACCGGGAGATTGACTGCTTCGCAAACCGACTTTTGGTTGCAACATGCTCCGCGCACGAAGTTGACCTCTTACTTCTCTCTGGGCGTTACGCACCTGCTGTCGGGAGTCGACCATATTCTGTTCATCATCGGGCTCATGTTTTTTATCAGCGGATTTTCCAAACTCCTGCTGACCATCACGGCTTTCACGATCGCACACAGCATGACACTTGCCGCCGCTACTCTGGGCCTCGTGCATCTGCCGCAAGGTCCCGTTGAAGCCTGCATCATTCTGAGCATCCTGTTTCTGGCTGTTGAGGCTAGTTCGCCGGACAAAGCCGGGACCATTACTGCTCGCAGGCCTTGGCTGATAGCATTCGTTTTTGGCCTGCTCCACGGATTTGGATTCGCAGGAGCATTGCAGGATATTGGCTTGCCCACCGGAACGACGGCAATGGCGTTGATACTGTTTAATCTCGGCATCGAATTCGGACAGGTAGTTGTCATTGCCTCTCTGTTAAGTCTTCGCTGCCTGCTCTTGCACTGGCCGATCTATATTCCGCGCTGGCTTGCCCACGCTCCTGTGTATGCTGTGGGGTCCGTGTCGGCCTACTGGTTGTTGCTTCGAATATGGACTAACTGGAATTCGGGACCAATCTAAATCTGTGCGAGAAGCTGAGAAAATTTGGCACTTTGATCGTGACAGACAAGCTTCGTAGCTATGGTGACCTGCCTGGCTTCTTCCGACCAAGATAGCGCGCTAACCTTGCCTTCGTAACAGACGTCGTCGGAATAAATGGCGGCCGGGCGCGTCGAAGAAGAAGAAGAACGACGCCCGTCGGGAACCGTCAGGCAACTTTGACTTTACTGTCGACAGTGACCACGATGACCGTGATGCCACAGTCCTCAAGCATCTTGATATCTTGGTCGCGAATTCCAT
>Ga0209344_10005335_pt1 | contig 11148 bp, 11 predicted proteins | sample Cruoilmetagenom6_FD_187293 | JGI IMG/M metagenome (GOLD analysis project Ga0209344, IMG submission 187293) | Oil polluted marine microbial communities from Coal Oil Point, Santa Barbara, California, USA - Santa Barbara Oil Seep Sample 6 (SPAdes)... | ecosystem: Environmental > Aquatic > Marine...
GCGGTCATATCAAACCGCGCTTACAGGCCGGAGACATGACTGCACCCGCCCCGCCAAGCTCAAACATCGCCTAAATCACCTTGCCAAACGGGCGCCATCCAGACATGACGATGCCCTCTGGACCGTGGTCAACGAGCGCGACGGCCTCGGCGACGAGGTGCCGCCGGACTATCTGACATCGGTCTCCGACGGGGGCTTCTACGGCTGGCCATATTGCTACTGGGGCCAGACGGTGGACGACAGGGTGCCGCAGAATGCGGCGATGGTTGCCAAAGCACTGCAACCGGATTACGCGCTCGGCGGACATACGGCGTCGCTAGGCCTGTGCTGGCTTCCGGCAGGCACGCTGCCGGGCTTTCCGGATGGCATGGCGATCGGCCAGCACGGCTCGTGGAACCGCTCGACGCTCGCCGGCTACAAGGTGATCTTCGTGCCATTCGAGAACGGGCGCCCGGCCGGGCCGCCGCGCGATATTCTGACGGGGTTCCTCGCGCCGGACGAGAAGATGTCCTACGGGCGGCCGGTCGGCGTGACGCTTGGCCCGGACGGCTCGCTTCTGGTCGCAGACGATGTCGGCAACGTGATCTGGCGTGTGACGGGCGCGTAATATTCCGGCTGAGCCGTCAGCCAAATCTAACCAGATTCGATAGTCGGTCCGCGCTGGCGGGCCGACAGGTCATGCAGCCTCGTGCCGCTGGCTGAACACATTTCCTCTGTCGCAAATCGCGGCAGGCCACATTCGCTCAACGCAGGAAATCGCTGCCATGCCGATTGACGCAATCATCGCGAAAGGGTTGAGTTATCGTCGTTCGGTCCCCCAAGGCGAAATTCCAGGATGTTCGAGGTCCGGGTTTTTCGTCGCCGCCAATAGAACCGGATCATGCAACTTGGACTAGATGGTCATGATATTCAATGAAACAGCAAGGTCTTCCCGCTTGTGACCGGCAACCGGTCCATGGGTCTCTCAATCGAGGGCGTCAGCTATGCCTATGGCGACCGCAAAGCGCTTGATGAAATCGACTTGGCGGTTCCGACTGGCGCTTTCTGCGCAATTCTCGGTCCGAATGGTGCCGGAAAGTCCACCCTGTTCTCCTTGCTGACCCGCCTCTTCGTGACGGGAAAAGGCAGGATCGTCGTAGCCGGGATCGATCTCTCCGCGAATCCGCGTGCCGCTCTGGCGCGCATGGGCGTCGTTTTCCAGCAGCCGACGCTCGACCTCGATCTCACCGTGTACCAGAATCTTTCCTATTTCGCGGCACTGCACGGGATTTCCGGCCGGGATGCGCGAAAGCGAATTGACCTGTCGCTTGGATGGCTCGACATGGAGGAACGCGCTCATGAACGGGCGCGTGATTTGAATGGCGGCCACCGCAGGCGTACGGAGATCGCGCGGGCGCTAATCCACAATCCGAAGGTGCTGCTTCTCGACGAACCGACCGTCGGCCTCGACGCGGCCAGTAGGAGCTCCATCACGTCGCGCGTGCATCAGTTCTGCCGCGATGACGGCCTGACCGTACTCTGGGCCACCCATCTTGTTGACGAAGTGCGCGACAAGGACGAATTGGCCGTTCTTCACCGGGGAAAGGTGATCACCAGAGGACGCGCGGACGAGGTGGCTGCAGGTCGTCCGCTGGCCGACGCCTTTCTTGACCTGACCAGAGGGCAGCAGCCATGAAGGCCTTTCTGGTCTGTCTTCAGGCAATCGTCGCACGCGAAGCTTTGCGTTTTATCCATCAGCGCGGGCGTTTTCTGGCGGCTCTGGTGCGGCCGCTCGTCTGGCTACTTGTCTTCGCCGCCGGATTCCGGACTGCGCTCGGCCTATCCATCATCCCGCCATACCAAGTCTATATTACCTATGAAGTCTACATCATTCCCGGACTGTGCGGGATGATCCAACTTTTCAACGGAATGCAAAGCTCGCTCAGCCTCGTTTACGATCGCGAAATGGGCTCGATGCGATTGTTGCTGACCAGTCCGATGCCCCGGTGGTGGCTGCTGACGAGTAAGCTCCTTGCCGGAACGACGATCTCGATCCTGCAGGTCTACACATTCCTCGCGATTGCCGCGGCTTTCGGCATCCGCATGCCATGGGACGGCTATCTGCTAGTCTTCCCGGCGCTGATCATCACCGGTTTGATGCTGGGCGCGCTCGGTCTCGCCCTCTCCTCCTTCATCCGCCAGCTTGAGAATTTCGCCGGTGTCATGAATTTCGTGATTTTCCCGATGTTCTTTCTGTCCTCGGCGCTCTATCCGCTATGGAAAATGGCAGAAAGCTCGCAGCCGCTCTATCTGATGAGTGCAGCCAATCCTTTCACGCATGCCGTCGAATTGATACGCTTCGCGCTCTATGGCCAGTTCAATCTCGCGGCACTCGCCTGGACGTTTATGGCGCTTGGCGTCTTTCTTCTGGCGGCTTTGTGGGGTTACGACCCGGCGCGCGGAATGATGCAGAACAAGGGATAAGAACGCGGGGGAAAACCGTCAGCCGCGCTGGCGGGTCGTCCCCTCGCCCGGAACCTGTCTCGGCTCGCCCAGCCGGAGGATCCGCGTCGCAAGGCGTTTTGCTTCCATCTCTGAATGCGTCACGAAGATCGTCGCGACCCGGTAGGCCGTCAGAAGGCTTTCCGTGAGTTGCAGCATTTCCTCGACAACCGGCGCGTCGAGCGACACGAACGGCTCGTCCATCAACAGCAGCTCGGGCCTCGCCGCCAGCGCCCGCGCAAGCGCCAGACGGCGCTGCTGACCAAGCGAAAGCTGCGCGGGATAGTGTTCTTCCTTGCCCCGAAGCCCGACCTCCGCAAGCGCCGCATCTGCGGCGGCGGTATCGATATGGGTCACCAACCGGATATTGTCTCGCGCCGTTCGCCAGGGCAGCAGCGTCGGCTCCTGAAACACCATCGCCAGCCGCTCCGGGCGTTGGATAACGCCTTTGAAGGCGACATCCAACCCCGCGACAATGCGCAACAGCGTGCTCTTGCCAATGCCCGATGGCCCGGTGATCGCCAATGTCTCGCTGGCACCAAGCTCGAACAACAAATCATGCAGCACGCGGGTTTCGCCGAAGCGTTTTTCGCGAATGTCCACTTTGATCATGCGCGCCGCCAGCGCGACACCTGCGCCTCCCACGGCTGCATGATCAACATTTCGATCGCCAGCATCACGACGATGAAGCTGACTGCATAGGCAAGCACCATTCCGACATCGAAAAGCTGGAAATAGAGATGGATCTTGAAACCAATGCCGTCGGAACGTCCGAGAAATTCGACCACCAGCACGATCTTCCAGATCAGGGCGATACCCGACCGTCCGGCACTGGCGATGAACGGTGCCAGTTGCGGCAGTTCGACGTCCCTCAGTTTCTCGGTCCGGCTCATCCGGAATACCTGCGCCATATCGTCTAGGCGTGGATCGAGCGCCCTCGCGCCCTCACGAATGGTCACGATGACGGACGGTATCTTGTTAAGCGCCACCGCCGTGACTGCCGCGACCTCGTTGAGCCCTATCCAGAGGTAGGCCAGCACGATTGTTACCAGTGCGGGCAGGTTGAGGAAGACGATAAGCCAGGGATCGAGCCATTGGTCCGCGCGGCGGTTTCGGCCCATGAGCAGGCCGATCACCAAGCCCATCGACATGGCAATCGCGAATGCCATCCCGACGCGGCTCAGCGTTGCGGCCAGATGCCGGGCCAACTCGCCGGAGGCGATTTCCTGGGCGATCAACGGCACCACTCTCCAAGGCGGCGGCAACACTTCGGGATCGTTACCCGCCAGCGCGAGCAACGACCAGAACGCCAGAAGTCCCGTCAGGGACAGTGCCGTGACGCCGGCTTTTGGAAAATTAACTGCCAATGTTTATGAAAAGCCCCTTGGGCAACTCAGTTGCCTCGCCCACCAGTTCGCTTCCGCCAAGCCTCGCCATGATTGACAAAAGCTTCGAGGCCGCCGCCTCGTCCACGGAGCCGACGGCCGGTATTCCGGCTCGGAATCCCGCCTTGAGCGCTTCGAATTCGCTATCGTTCTTCGCCTTTATGCGCTCGCGAAGCCGGTCCCACTCACCGTCGTCAACGGCAAGCAATTCCTTTGCCCCCCGTGACGCTTTCGCCAGTCCTTGGACCAGTTCGGGATGTTCCCGCAACAATTCGCCCTTTACGACGTAACCGAGAAGCGGAGTTTCGGAATCGAGTCCGAGCGCCTGCGCGGCCTCCGACACCGATATCAGCGACCGCATACCGGCTGCTTCCATCTTCGCCTGGAAGTGCCAGAAGTTGATCGCGCCATCGAGTTCGCCGTTCAGCGCGGATTTGTAAATCAGGGGCGCCCCGCCGAAAATCTGCTCCGTCTCTGCTGCCAGATCCATGCCATGCACCTGCTCGGCATATGCCCTGAGTATGATCCAGCTCTTGTCGACCGGCCCGCCGGCTATGCCGATTTTCTTGCCTTTGAGGTCGGCGAGCGTCTGCACCGGGCTGGATGCGGGCACCATCATTCCGCCAACCGCTTTGGAATAAGGTATGAAGACGTAATCCTTGCCGGCAGCTCTTTGCCGCGCAACCCAGATCCAGTCGGAGACGATGGCATCGGCCACCCCGCCCTGGAATGCGATCTGCGCGGCGGAATTCCCGGCCACGCCCTGAATCTCCATCGCGAAACCGTTCTGCGTGTCGAAACCGTGATGCTTGATCGTATCAAGTTCCCAGTTGACTGTGCCAAACTCCAGAACGGCGACACGGAGCATCTGGGTTTCAGCAGAAGCGGATGTCGCGCTCAGCGAAAAAAGCACAAACAACGCAACGAAATATCGGACAACACTCATAAATTCCTCCCTCGCCGGTACTACACGTGCAATCCTTGCCTGACCGGGCTCGAAGTGAACCATATTTCATAAGCGCGGGCATGTCATGGGAGATGTCACAATGGACCGGTGCGGGCGAATGATATATATTCCGGCCTCCGGTCGACAAATTGCTGACGGCCCGAAATGGCTCATGCCGGGGAGGCAAGATGAATTGTAGAAACGCCCTGGCGGCAGCAACGGTCATTTTTGCTTTTGTCTCGAACGGGGCGGCATCGGATGGCGACCCGACCCGCCGTGCCACTCGGCTGGAAACGCTAAGCCTCGACGCGTCCAAAGGGTTTTCAATCACCTCCTACACAGTGGAGAACGGTGTCTACTATCGCTGGAGAATCGAGAGCGACGGGCTGGAGGAATACAAGCTGCTGGCTCCGGAATTGTTTCGTGCAAGCTGGATCGACCAGGTGGTAATCGAAGACCGCGAGGTAAAGCCGTACGGTCTGCATGCGGTTGAATTCGATGACGAGGGCGCTATCGACATATGGTTCATGCCTATCCGCCCCGGTACGTACGATTTCTACATCGAAGGTCTGGAAACACAGGGCTTCAGTGGCGAGTTCATCGTGCAATGATAGGTAAACCGGTGATCTGTCTTGCGGTTTCGATGTTCTTGTTTACGGGTGACGCATCCGCCCAACCCGCTTCGCTTGTCTGTGATGCACTGGCGCAGAAACTGGCGCAACATCCGGGCTCCGTGGACGGTCGTGTCCTCAGCGAAGCCCTGTTCGAGGCCGCATCGCTCGATTGCGCCGGCATCGCGCAGGAATTGCTCGAAAAAGGTGCCTCGGCAAAGGCGCGAAATGGTGGCGGGGCCACGGCCCTGTCTATAGCCGCCAGCAAGGGCGCGGAAAAAGTGTCCGTACTTCTTCTGGAGGCCGGTGCCGATGTGCACCACCGCGATCTGTCAGGCGCGACGCCATTGCTACGGTCCGCCAGGGAGGGTCGCCGTCGCGAAGCGGGAATTCTGCTCGAGGCCGGAGCCGATCCGGATGCGGCCGACGACCAGTCAATCACGCCGCTGGTCGCCGCGACATTCGGCGGTCATCGCCGCCTCGTTGATATCCTGATTGAGGCAGGCGCGACTGTCGATGCCGTCGACAAGACGGGCAAGGTCGCGCTGAGCTATGCGGCCGGCCGTGCTTTTCCCGACATCACGGAAATACTGATTGCCGCCGGCGCTAATGCCGACGGCGTCTGGGGCCGCGCACTGACACCCTTGATGTGGGCTGCGGGCCACGCCAACGATGCCCCGCAATCCGATGGCATCAGGACCGCCAAACTGCTGCTGGAGGCTGGCGCAGATCCGTTGCGGAGCGATGACCGAGGCAGGGATGCCCTGATGATAGCGGCCGAGCGCGGACATGAGGACATGATAAATCTTCTCCTCGACAATGGAGCGGATCCGTCAGCCCGCGACCTGACCGGCAAGACTGCAGCGGATCTCGCCGCCAGCGAAGCGATCCGCGCGCGCCTTGGACGATAAAGCGTCGTGCGAACAATATGACGATTAGGCTAGGAAACGATCATAGCGAAGCTAAATAGCGCGCCAGCGCGTCGATGGTTTCGTCGGAAAGCTGTTTCATCGTGCTGATCAGGTCGGGCGCATTCATCCGCACTTCGTGCTTGAAGTCCAACATCGATTTGCGGAGATAGCCCGGCTGCTGTCCGGCGAGGCGCGGAATGCGGCTGTCGCCTTCCCATTTGCCATGACAGGCGCTGCACTGACCGCCGGCGATTCCGCGTTCCGCGATCTGCTCGTCGCCATTCTCGGTGTGGGCTTCGATTGCAGGCCAGGCCTTGTCGGCAAAATACTGCGCGATCTCCTTCATCTGGTCCCTCGAATATTCCGAGGCGATCGGCGTCATGATCTCGTTTTCGCGCCGTCCGGCGGCATAGTCCTTCAGCTGCGTATAAATGTAGAAAAACTGTTGGCCCCAAATGATCGGGAATTCGGCGTCCACGGGCATGCCGTCTTCGCCATGGCATCCGCTGCAGATTGCAACAGCATCCTCAAGTTTGAACTCGTCCTGCGCGCTGGCCGGTGCGGCCAGGAACAATGCGGTCAGGACTAGCAAGACTCTTTTCATGTCATAGGCTCCATCTGTTAAGCGGGGCGAAGCCTGACGGCCCCGCCCCTGTATTTTCAAGTCTAGTGAGCCTGGCTCAGTCGGCAAGCGTGAAGGCGATAATGTTGTTGCCACGCTTGTAGTTGAGCTGTGCATTGCCGCCCGCGGCGACCACGATGAACTGCTGCCCGTCCACCGTGTAGCTTGACGGAGGCGCATTCACGCCCGCGCCAGCCTGGAAGCGCCACAACTCGCCGCCGGTTTCGGAATCGTAGGCCTTGAAAAGGCCATTGCCCTCACCGGTGAAGACCAGTCCGCCCGCCGTGGCGAGAATACCGCCAATCATCGGCTGTGCTGTCCGGACCTTCCAGCGAATGTCGCCGGTGTTGTAGTCGACTGCGGTGACGTTGCCCCACTGTTCTTCCTCAGCGATCACATCGAAGGAACCACCGAGCCAGAGTTTGCCCTCCGGATAGGGAGTGGACGAGACCGTATAGGTCATAGGCTGGTGCAGGTTGATCGCATAGGTCAGGCCCAGCCTGGGATCAATCGCCATCGGCGACCATTCGACGCCACCATTCGCGCCGGGCAGCATCCGTGCACCGTCCGCTGTGGGAAGGCTCCACATGTCCTCCTGCGGGACCATCGCCTCAGAGAAGCGGATGAGCGAGCAGTCATCAGCCTTGTTGACATAGACATGCCCGGTCTTGCCGCCATGCAGAATGCCCTTCACATCGTTGCCTGAGGCATCCTTGACTGTAGTGATGATCGGTGGAGAGACCGCATCGAGGTCCCATACGTCATGTGCAATGTACTGAAAGTGACAAACATACTCGCCGGTGTCCAGATTAACCGAGACAAGACTGTCGGTGTAAAGGTTGTCACCGGGGCGTAGCGAACCATCCAGATCCGGGGACGGATTGCCGACCACGAAATAGATCCGGTTCGTATCCAGGTCGACTGCGGGGTTCTGCCAGACACCGCCACCGAGTGTTTTATAGGGATCTCCCTGTGCGGCCAATGCTGCCTTTTCGGCTTCGATATCGCGATGCATGTCGCGACCGGTCGCATCGGTGGTTGCCCAGACGCCGGTCGAATCCTCTGGCGTGGTGTTGAATGCCCACTTCTCCGCCCCAGTCTCGGCATCGTATGCCTTGACGAAACCGCGAATACCGTATTCGCCACCGTTTGTCCCGATAAGTACCATACCATTGACGACCGTCGGAGCCATGGTTTCAGAATAGCCGAGTTCACCATCGGCGATCTGCGTTTCCCAAACCTGTTTCCCGGTCTTTGCGTCCAACGCCACGAGCTTCGCGTCAAGCGTACCCATGAAGACCTTGTCGCCCGAAACAGCAACGCCACGGTTGTTCGGGCCGCAGCAATAGGTCGTAATCGGCCCCATATCATGTTTATGATGCCAAATCTGCTCACCCGTACGGGCATTTAGCGCATAAACATGGTTGAAAGCGGTTGTGACATACATCACGCCGTTCACCACGATTGGCGTTGTTTCCATCGTATCGACGATCTCGGTCTGGAATATCCAGGCTGGGCGGAGATTTTTCACATTGTCGGTGTTAATCTGACGCGATGGATAGTAACGCGTCTGCTCGTAATTGCCGTTCGTATGAAGAAAGTTGTTCCCATCTCCGGCGGCACGGCTGAGCATATCCTGGTCGACATACGAAAGGTCGCCATAAAGCGTGCTGACCGATACCTCTTCCTGTGCCGAAGCCGCACCTGCCATTAGGCAAAGCGGCAAAGCGCATAACATCCTTAAAATTTTAAGCTTCATCGAATTTCTCCTCCCTTAACCCGTAGATATTCCATTTAAACGGAACTTCGGCAGTGTATTTGAAAAACTCTGGACTTACTAGCTGTCAAGATTAGGTTGAATTCACAGGAGATAAAATAATGAGAGCGATCGGTGTCGGTGTTACGGGAATTCTGTGGCTGCTTTTGGCGCCGGTTGCATTAGCGGCTGGGTCCGGTTTGGTATTCGTCGCAAACGAACGCGACGACACGCTAACAATTCTTTCTCCCGATCACACAGTCGTCGGAAGTATGAAGACCTGCGCCCGACCGCGCGGCATGCATTTCAGCGCCGATCGCACCGAATTTTTCGTTGCTTGTGCCGATGATAACCAGATCGCCATTTACGACACCACAACCCATGAACTGCTGCGCCGAATCCGAGGGGTTCCGGCGCCGGAAACATTCGATCTTCATCCTGACGGACGGCGGCTCATCGTGTCGAACGAAGAGGATGCCACGGCATCCGTATATGACGTGGAGACAGGCGACCTTCTGGCAGAATATGAGACCGGCGAGGAGCCCGAGGGCGTACAGGTGACGTCCGACGGGCGGCTTGTTTTCGTGGCTTCAGAAGCGGCAAATCTGGTGCATGTCATCGACTTGGATGCCGATGAGGTGATCGCCGACATTCTTGTGGATACTCGACCGCGCCGGTTCGTCCTGACGCCCGATGAAAAGGAACTTTGGGTATCAGCGGAACTGGCAGGTATCGTCAATATCATTGATGTCGATACACTCAAGCTTGTCGGAGACGTCACCTTCCTGCCGACCGGTTTCCGGTCGGAGCAAGTCACGCCGGTCGATCTGTTGATCACCGCCGATGGCAACCGCGCCTATGTTGCGCTCGGGCGTGCCAATCACGTGGCGGTGGTCGACGTGCCGCGGCGCGAGGTGATCGACTACATCCTCGTCGGCAAGCGCGCTTGGGGGCTGGCGCTTTCCGCGGACGAGGAGACGCTTTATGTCGCCAACGGCCTCTCCGACGACGTATCGATCATCGATACGGGAAGCCTCAAGGCCGTTACGACAATCCCGGTTGGCAGGGTCCCCTACGATGTGCTCATCGATGATCGCTAGGCTGTTTGTTACGTTTCTGCTGCTTGCCTGCGCGCCGGCATTGTCCGCCGATACGGCGCGGATTGTCTACCTCGGCGTGGACAGCGACGCCTATTACGAACCACAGCCCGGCTATACCGGGCTTTCCCTCAAGGATCATCACCGGCCGGTTGACGGCGCGCGCCTGGCAATCCGCGAGAGCCGCGTATTGGGACGTGCCCAGGGCTTCAGCTTCGAACTTGAGGAACACTTGCTGGAGCCAGACGCCTCGGCGGCCCAGGCCGTCCGCGCCGCGCGCAAGGGCGGCGCGCTGGCGGTGCTGCTCGACCTTCCGGCTGATCAGATGGAGGCCGTGCTGGCGACCGAAGGCAACAAGGGCCTGTTGTTCAACATACGCCATACGAACGACCGGTGGCGTAGGGCCGATTGCGCAACGGCGCTGCTGCACACGATCCCCTCGCGGTCGATGCTTTCGGACGCGCTGGCGCAGCATCTTCGATCCCGTGGGTGGACGCGCGTCCTCCTGCTGAGCGGCGATTCGTCCGAGGACGCCGAGAAAGCAGAATCCATTCGCCGATCTGCCGCAAAGTTCGGTCTGCAGATCGTCGCAGACCGGGACTTTGTCCTCACAAACGATCCGCGACGGCGTGATTTCAGCAATATCGCGCTGCTGACCGGCCCACCGGCGCATGACGTCATCTGGCTCGCTGATACGCAGGGCGAGTTTGGCCGCTATGTGCCCTACGCCACTTATTCGCCGCGTCCTGTTGTCGGCTCCGAGGGACTGGTAGCTTATGCCTGGCACTGGGCATGGGAGCGTTACGGCGCGCCGCAACTCAACCAGCGCTTCCGGCGGATCGCGGATCGCGACATGACTTCAAGCGACTGGGCCGCCTGGGTCGCGGCCCGCGCGATAATCGAATCGGCCGTCCAGACTGCGACAATCGACCCGTCCGTGATCGCGGGCGCCATCCATGCAAACGATTTCGCGATCGATCTCTATAAGGGCGCACGCGGCGGGTTCCGGCGATGGGACGGACAGCTTCGCCAGCCGATTTTGCTGGCAACCCATAATGCGGTCATATCCAGTGCGCCGATCGACGGTTTCGAACATCGCACGGATACGTTGGATACGCTTGGCCTCGACGAGCCCGAGAGCCTGTGCCGACGTCAATAGCACCGCAGCGAAGGAGGTTCCCAGCGTTTTGGAAAAGTCAGAGCGCTCAAAACGGCTCTGATTGAGTGAACGGTCTCCTCCCCCGGCATCTGTGATGCCATAGTGCGGTTTTTGGAAGCCGCAAACAGGAGAACCGTCCATGAAGGAAGTTAGCACAATAGGAATTGATATAGCCAAGAG
>Ga0209344_10005337_pt1 | contig 11136 bp, 12 predicted proteins | sample Cruoilmetagenom6_FD_187293 | JGI IMG/M metagenome (GOLD analysis project Ga0209344, IMG submission 187293) | Oil polluted marine microbial communities from Coal Oil Point, Santa Barbara, California, USA - Santa Barbara Oil Seep Sample 6 (SPAdes)... | ecosystem: Environmental > Aquatic > Marine...
CTCTTCGCTGTCTTTCGGCAGCAGCGGGTTGTAGGTGCCCAGCTTCTCGATGAAGCGGCCGTCGCGTGGCATGCGGCTGTCGGCGGCAACGATCCGGTAGAAGGGGCGCTTTTTGGAGCCGCCGCGGGCGAGACGAATTTTCATGGCCATGGTGAGTAGTCCTTTGAGTTGCTGTGTAAGAAGGGGCAGCGCCCTGCCTTACGTTTGGTGGCTTTTGTGGTGCTGAATGACTTCAGCGATGATGAAGTTCAGGAACTTCTTGGCGAATGCGGGGTCGAGGTCCGCTGCTTCCGCCAAATCTTCGAGCCGCTCGATCTGGGCCGCTTCGCGGGCCGGATCGGACGGGGGAAGGTCGTGTGTGGCCTTGAGTTTCCCCACGGCCTGCGTGTGTTTGAACCGCTCGCCCAGCGTATAGACGAGGATCGCGTCGAGCCGGTCGATGCTTGCGCGGTGCTCTTTCAACAGCTCGGCGGCGCGGGCGACGGTATCTGTGGTGGTGTCGGTCATTTCTTCTTCCCAAAACCGCTGAGGCCGCTTGGCAGACCCATGCCGCCACCCATACCACCCATACCGCCGGGCAGCTTACCGCCCATTTGCTTGGCGGCGGCTTCAAGCGCCTTGGGGTCCATTTGGCTGGGGTCCATGCCGCCGGGCATGCCGCCCTTGCCCATCATGCCCTTCATGGCCTGCTTGAGCATGCCGCCTTTGCCCATTTTGCCCATCTTTTTCATCATGTCGGACATCTGGCGGTGCATTTTCATCAGCTTGTTGAGGTCAGAGACCTCCATGCCGGCACCTTTGGCGATACGCTTTTTGCGGCTGGCTTGCAGCAGGGCAGGGTTAGCGCGCTCTTTCTTGGTCATGGACTGGATCAGCGCGATCTGCTGCTTGAGGATCTTGTCGTCGAAACCGGCGTCTTCGACCTGTTTCGCCATTTTCCCCATGCCGGGCATCATGCCCATCATGCCCTGCATGCCGCCCATCTTGATCATCTGTTCAAGCTGCATCTTCAGGTCGTTCATATTGAACTGACCCTTCGCCATGCGCTTCATCATCTTTTCGGCCTGTTCGGCCTCGATGGTTTCTTGGGCCTTCTCGACCAGCGCGACGATGTCGCCCATGCCAAGGATGCGGCCCGCGATGCGCTCCGGCTCGAAGGTTTCGAGCGCGTCCATCTTTTCGCCCAGACCGACGAATTTGATCGGCTTGCCGGTCACGGCACGCATCGAGAGTGCCGCACCGCCCCGGCCATCGCCGTCCATCCGGGTCAGCACGACGCCGGTGATCCCGATACGCTCGTCGAAGTTCTCGGCCGTGTGCACGGCGTCTTGACCGGTGAGGCCGTCGACCACCAGCAGCGTCTCGCGCGGGTTGGCGACATCGCGCACGGCTTTGACCTGTTGCATCAACTCTTCGTCGATGGACAGACGGCCCGCGGTGTCGAGCATATAGACGTCATAGCCGCCCAAGCCCGCCTGCGTCTTGGCGCGTTTGGCGATCTGTACGGGGCTTTCGCCTTTGACGATCGGCAGCGTGTCGACGCCGATCTGGGTGCCGAGGATCGCCAGTTGTTCCATCGCCGCCGGGCGGTTGACGTCGAGCGAGGCCATCAGCACGCGCTTGCCGTCACGCTCTTTCAAACGTTTGGCCAGTTTCGCGGTGGTGGTGGTTTTACCGCCACCCTGCAGGCCGACCATTAGGATCGGGGCGGGTGGGCTGTCGATCTTCAGCGCGCCGGGCTCGCCTTCGCCTTTCAGCGTGTCGATCAGCGCGTCATGGACGATCTTGACGACCTGCTGGCCGGGCGTGACCGATTTGGTGACCGCTTGGCCGGTCGCCTTGTCCTGCACCGCTTTTACGAAATCACGCGCCACGGGCAGCGAGACGTCGGCCTCCAACAGAGCGACGCGGACTTCGCGCAGGGCGGTTTTGACGTCTTCGTCGCTGAGCGCGCCTTGCTTGGTCAGGCGGTCAAAGACACCAGAGAGCCGTTCGCTGAGATTTTCAAACATGGGCACAGGGCCTTTCGGGTCGGTTGCACTTGCCCCTATGTAAGGACGCGCGCGAAAATGCACAAATGCCCCAGTGGGCGCAACGCGCTGACTGGGGGCGATCCCGACGCAAGGCCGGGACCGGAAGGCAATGCTTCCGGAGATTGGGGCCGTTTACGCGCTGTGCGGGCGCGAGTCAAGGCGGGGCTGCGCAGGGCCGAAGGGGCGGCCCCGCGCAACGGGTCACGCGGCTTGGCGCAGCGCGTCGATCTGGGCATTGGCCCGCGCGATGGTGCCTTCGGCGTCCATGGCAAGCTGATCGGCGGCAACAAAAGTCACATCGGTGAGGCCGAGGAACCCCAACACAAAGCGCAGATAGCCGCTGGCAAAATCGGCAGCGGAATCCAGCCCGGTGCCGCCCGAGGCGAAGGCCACGATGACGCGCTTGTTCTGCAGCAGCCCCTCTGGGCCGTCTTCGGTGTAGCGGAAGGTGACGCCGACGCGGGCGATGAGGTCGATCCAAGCCTTGAGCGATGCGGGAATGGTGAAGTTGTAGATCGGCGCGCCGATGACGATGGTGTCGGCGGCCTGCACTTCGGCCACAAGGGCGTCCGACAGGGCGAGGGCTTCTTTGTCCAGCGCGCTGCGCACGTCTTCGGGCTTCACCCGGGCGCTGGCCCAGCTGGAATCGATCAGCGGCAGCGGGTTGGTGGCAATGTCGCGGGTCACGACGTTAGCGTCGTTGAGGGTGGAGATGATGCGGTCCGTCAGTTTGCGGGTGACAGAGTTCTCGCGGTTCACGGAAGTCTCAATGCGAAGGATGGTCATGGGCTGGTCCTTTGTTACAGGCGTAAAACTGATGTCATGGATTTGGCCATTGCACTCACGAACGCAACTGCCAGAATGCGCGTGGCCATGTTCGTAAATGCACAGACTGGATTGGTGGGGAGCAGGATGGACAATTGGGATGAGATCAGAACGGCCTATCAGGTGGCGCAACTGGGCACCGTAAGCGGCGCTGCGGATGTTCTCGGCGTGCACCATGCGACGGTGATCCGGCATATTGATGCGTTGGAAGGGCGGCTTGGGGTGAAACTGTTCCAGCGCCATGCGCGGGGCTACACCGCGACGGAAGCGGGCGAAGACCTGCTGCGCGTGGCGCGGGCGACTGACGATCAGTTCAGCCAGTTGGCCGGGCGGATCAAAGGGCGGGGCAGTGACGTATCGGGCGAGTTGGTCATCACCTCGTTGGATTTTCTCGCCCCCCGGTTGGCCCCGCTGTTAACCGAGTTCCAACGGCAAAACCCCGAATTGGTGGTGCGCTACCTGATCGGCGACCGTTTGTTCCGGCTCGAGTATGGCGAAGCTCATGTTGCCGTCCGCGCCGGGGCCGCGCCGGATCAGCCGGACAATGTGGTGCAACCCTATGCGCAGCTCGCCGTCGGTGCCTATGCAAGTCGCGATTATGTCGCGCAATACGGCATCCCGCAGGGGGAAGAGGACTACGCCAAACATCGGTTTATCGCGGTGGACAACCGCGACAGCCGCGCGCCCTACCACAAATGGCTCTGGGCGACTGTGCCGGAGGAAAGCATCACGTGGCGCAGTTCCAGCGGGGCGGCGATGGAGGCGGCGTTGCGTGCGGGGGCGGGGATCGGGTCTTTGCCAGCCGCACAGGGGCGGGCCGACCCGGAACTGGTCGAGATCCATGCGCCACGGGTCGATTGGGCCAGCGCGCTTTGGCTGGTGACCCATGTCGATCTGCACCGCACCAGCAAGGTTCAGGCGGTATTGGCATTCCTGAAGGAACACGCTGAGGAAGCCGTTGCATGCCCGGACTAAGCCCGTCCGCACAGGGCCATCTGGCGATGCTGTGTTTCTCGGCCTTGGTCGCCGGGTCCTTCTCGCTCGGCGCGCAGGTGGCGAATGAGATCGCGCCGACCACGCTGAATGCGGTGCGCTTTGCGTTGGCGACCTTGCTGGTGGGCGCGTTGGCTTGGGCGCGGGGGGATCAGGTCCGCGCAGGCTTTGCCGCGCCTTGGCGTTATTTCGTGCTGGCGGGTCTGTTTACCCTTTATTTCGTGCTGATGTTCGAAGGGTTGAAAACCGCGCCCCCCGTGTCGGCGGCGGCAGTCTTTACCCTCGTCCCGATCATGGCGGCGGGGTTTGCTTGGCTGCTCATGCGGCAGGTGATGACGCCGCGCATGGCGGTGGCCTTGGCCATCGGCGGGGCGGGGGCGCTTTGGGTGATCTTTCGCGGTGATCTGGGCGCGCTCTTGTCTTTTGACGTTGGCCGCGGTGAGGCGATCTATTTTGTCGGCTGCATCGGCCATGCGATTTATGCGCCGATGGTGCGCTGGCTGAACCGAGGCGAAAGCGCCGTGCTTTTCACGTTCGGCACACTTTTGGCAGGCACTGTCTTGCTGACGGCCTATGGCTGGTCAGACCTTGTCGAAACAGATTGGGCGGCGTTGAGGCCATTGGTCTGGATCACCATTCTCTATGTCGCGGTTTTTGCCACGGCGGCGACTGTGGTGCTCTTGCAGTTCGCAGCGCTGCGGCTGCCCTCAGCCAAAGTCATGGCCTATACCTATCTCACGCCAAGCTGGGTGATCCTGTGGGAGTTCGGCTTTGGCAATGCGCTGCCGGGAATGCTGGTATGGGGCGGTGTGGCCCTCACAATATTGGCCCTGTACCTGCTACTGAGAGATGATAGCCAAGAAAAATCATAGATTTGCACATTTTTTGGATTTTTTCGGAACCCGGCCCGTCGGCTCTGCGTTGGGGGATGAAATCAAAGTAAAAAGGATACTCCATGCGTAGCATTTTATACCTGATCGGTTTGATCGTAGTTGTTTTAGCTATTTTGCGGTTTGCATTCGGCGTCATCTGACCGTCGATTGATCTTCCCCTCGTCTTATTTACCTCGCGGCGAGGGGAGATCACTCTACTACATCTGCCCCCGGTGTGACGCCTTCCACCGCATCGGGCAGTTCTATTTCCAAAAATCTCTCGAAGGCATCTAGGTTCACCGGCTCGAACTGCCCGAACCCCTGCATCCAAACCGACGCATCACGCAAAGCATCCGGTTCCAGTTTGCACCATTTCACCCGCCCGCGCTTTTCCTGACTGATCAGCCCTGCTGCTGTCAGTACATTCAGATGCTTCGAGATCCCGACAAGCGACATCTCGAAGGGCTCTGCTACGTCCGTCACCGCCATATCGTCTTCCAGAAGCATCGCGAGGATGGCGCGGCGTGTGGGGTCGGCGAGGGCGGCGAATACCTGATCTAGGTTCTGGGTCATGCCTTCCCATAGCGCGGACAGAGGCCGTGGGGAAGCATTGCCGAGGCTCGCTTAACCACGGGGTTAAATAAGAAAGAAGGTCGGATTGCTGGGGATGAAAGCAGGTGCATTCAAGGTTGCCAGTCGCGAGAGTTGAGCAACTGCTTGAAAATGCTTGCATTTAGTTCCGTGCGAACGCAGTTGACTCTAACCCGCCCTGACATTAGCACCGCAGCAGATATTCCGATGGGGAATTTGGTGTGACCGGCCCGGACCAAAAGCAGCAGATGCAGCAGCTTGAGGCGAAGCTGGAAGCCGCGAAGCAGCGCAGCGCACCCAAGCCCCGAGCGGATGAGCATTATTCTCAGGCCAATATGGCATGGCGGATGGTGATCGAACTTGTGGCCGGTCTTGGGATCGGTTTCGGCATCGGATATGGGCTTGATGTGCTTTTTGGGACGCTGCCCATCTTCATGGTGCTTTTTGTGATGCTGGGCCTTGCGGCGGGGGTGAAGACGATGCTCCGCACCGCCAAGGAAATCCAGGACAAGCAACAGGCCGAATCGGCCGAACAGGATACGCCCCATTCGGGCAAGGACGAGGGAGCCTGAGATGGCAACGACGACAGAAGGCGCAGAAACAGGCGGTCTCGAATTCCACCCGATGGACCAGTTCATCGTGTCGCCCCTCTTTGGTGAGAGCGGCAGCGTTGCGTGGTACACCATCACCAACGCCACCTTCTGGATGGCGCTGGCGGTTCTGGCGACTTTCGCTCTGCTGGTACTGGGCAGCGCACGCCGCTCGGTCGTGCCGGGCCGGATGCAATCGGTTGCTGAGCTGGCTTACGGCTTCATTCACAAGATGGTCGAAGACATCTGCGGCAAAGAAGGGCTGAAGTTCTTCCCCTATATCATGACCCTGTTCATGTTCATCGTGATGGCCAACTTCCTCGGCCTGATCCCGACAGCCTTTACGCCCACGTCCCACTTCTCGGTGACTGTGGTGCTGGCGCTGGCGGTGTTCATCACTGTCACCGTGGTTGGCTTCGTCAAGAACGGCGCGGCGTTCCTGAGCCTCTTCTGGGTGTCCTCGGCGCCGCTGGCTCTGCGTCCGGTGCTGGCGATCATCGAATTGATCAGCTACTTCGTGCGTCCCGTTAGCCACTCCATTCGTCTGGCGGGTAACGTCATGGCGGGCCACGCGGTGATCAAAGTTTTCGCCGGTTTTGCTGCCATCGCAGTGATCTCGCCGGTGTCGGTGCTCGCGATTACCGCGATGTACGGTCTCGAAGTGCTGGTGGCCTTTATCCAGGCCTATGTCTTTACCATCCTGACATGCGTGTACCTCAAGGACGCGCTGCACCCCGCACACTAACAACCCCAACAACGGCGGGATTTTCCGCCAAAGTTTTAACTTCCAATCGTAAGGAGATACCCCCATGGAAGGTCAACTCGCACATATCGGCGCAGGCATTGCAGGTCTCGGCACGGGCATCGCAGCCCTGGGTGTCGGCAACGTTGCCGCCAACTTCCTGTCCGGCGCTCTGCGCAACCCGTCGGCAGCCGCAAGCCAGACAGCGACCCTGTTCATCGGCATCGCGTTTGCAGAAGCTCTGGGGATCTTCTCGTTCCTCGTCGCTCTGCTGCTGATGTTCGCCGTCTAAGCTTCCGGAACTGCATTCCTTACGAACGGGCAGGCGCGCATAGCCGTGTCTGCCCGACTGTAACGGCAAAGTTTCCAAGGAGAAGCCACGATGGCAACTGTAACAACTAGCGACGGACTGGCCGAGGCAGCAGCCACACCGGGCATGCCGCAGCTAAATTTCGATCACTGGGGCAACCAGATTTTCTGGCTGATCCTGGCGCTGATCGCCACCTACCTGATCCTGTCGCGCGTGGCCCTGCCTCGTATCGGTGCGGTTCTGGCCGAACGCCAGGGGACCATCACCAACGACATCGCCGCCGCCGAAGACCTCAAGGTCAAGGCGCAGGAAGCCGAAGCCGCCTATGACAAGGCCCTGATCGACGCCCGTGCCGAGGCACAGCAGATCGTGGCCCAAGCCAAGGCGAACATGCAGGCTGATCTGGATGCCGAAATGGCCAAGGCCGACGCCGAAATTGCCGCGCAAGTGGCAGAGTCGGAAAAAGCCATCGCCGAAATTCGCGCCGGTGCTATGGAAAACGTACAGGCCGTTGCCAAAGACACCGCCGAGGCCCTCGTCGCCGCTTTGGGTGGCACGGCGGATGTAACCACTGTTGATGCCGCCGTCGATGCGCGGATGAAAGGATAAGCCATGACCAAATCCATGCGCCTGACACTTTCGACCCTGCTCGCTGGCATGGCGGCCTCGCCCGCTCTCGCGGCCACTGGGCCGTTCTTTTCGCTGCGCAACACGGACTTCATCGTGCTGCTCGCGTTCCTGCTGTTCCTTGCAATCTTGATCTATTTCAAGGTTCCAAGCCTGCTTGTCGGCATGCTCGACAAACGGTCTGAGGGCATCAAGACCGAGCTTGAAGAAGCCCGCGCCCTGCGTGAAGAAGCGCAAACTCTGTTAGCCTCTTATGAGCGCAAGCAGAAAGAGGTGCAGGACCAAGCGGACCGCATCGTGTCTTCCGCCAAGGAAGACGCCCGCCTTGCTGCCGAACAGGCGCGGGCGGATATGGCTAAATCGCTTGAGCGTCGCATGGCCGCCGCGAAAGACCAGATCAACTCGGCTGAGGCGGCTGCTGTGAAGGAAGTTCGCGATCAGGCTGTGACCATCGCCGTGGCTGCTGCCCGCGATGTGATCGCCAAGCAGATGACCGCCGCTCAGGGCAACAAGCTGATCGACGATGGTATCGCCCAAGTCGACGCCAAGCTGCACTAAGCTGCGTCACATGAATTGCTGAAAGCCCCGGTTCTGCCGGGGCTTTTTGCATTCGTGGGTAAGAGTTTATTAACCAGCACGGCGCAAGTTTTGCCGATGCGCTGCTTACTATCTTTTCTCACTTTCCTCACTTTTCTCGCACTTGCTGGCTGCAATACCGCTGGCCCCCATTTTCGCGGCCTTCCGGCTACGCGGATCACCGTCGAGGGTTCCACCTTTGACGTCCGTGTCCGCGATGAACTGGCAGAGGCCATGCGCATCAACATGCAATATGCGCCGCGCTTTGGCCCAATCCGCGCCCGCGCGGGCAAGGCAATGGTGCTGGTCAGCGGTTGCAAGGTGACCGAGGTGCGGGGCGATCAGGCGCTTGCACTGGGGGTCTTGGACTGTGGCAAAGGGCGGAAAAAACCGCGCGCGGGGCAGTTGGCCCTCGACTGTGCGCCGGTGCCCGGCTCTGCGGGCATGCGCGGCCGTCTGGTGGACGTAGATATCACCTGCGCCGCCCTTTGATTTTGACAATATCTTGTGGATAACCGCCGACGCGCCCCTTCCCCTTGGGGCTTTTGATTGACTTGGCCCCCCGCAAAACGGCAAGTTCGCCGCTCAGGCAAGAATCAAAACGGGCGGGGCAGCCTTGCGGTTTTCCAAACTCAAACTCACCGGCTTTAAAAGCTTCGTCGACCCGACTGACCTCGTTATTTCTGACGGGTTGACCGGGGTTGTAGGGCCGAACGGCTGTGGCAAATCCAACCTGCTCGAAGCGCTGCGGTGGGTGATGGGCGAAAACCGCCCCACCGCCATGCGCGGCGGGGGTATGGAAGATGTGATCTTTGCGGGGGCAGCGTCGCGTCCGGCCCGTAACTTTGCCGAAGTCTCACTGCATCTCGACAACACTGACCGCCTCGCGCCCGCAGGTTTTAACGAACTGGACACGCTAGAGATCGTGCGCCGGATCACCCGCGACGTGGGCAGCGCCTATAAGGTCAACGGCAAAGATGTGCGCGCCCGTGATGTGCAGATGCTCTTTGCCGATGCCTCGACCGGGGCGCACAGCCCCGCACTTGTGCGACAGGGTCAGATTGCGGAGTTGATTAACGCGAAGCCCAAAAGTCGCCGTCGTATCCTTGAAGAAGCTGCTGGTATTTCAGGGCTCTACCAACGCCGCCATGAAGCCGAATTAAAGCTGAACGGGGCTGAGACCAACCTCGCGCGGGTTGACGACGTGATCGAACAACTCGCGGCGCAACTGGCAACGCTGGCCCGGCAGGCACGTCAGGCCGCGCGCTACCGCGAAATCGGAGAGGCGTTGCGCCGTGGTGAAGGGCTTTTGTTGTATCGGCGCTGGCGCGAGGCGGATGAGGCCCGCGCCAAGGCCGAAGAAGAACTGCGTAGCCGCGTCGCTGCTGCGGCTCAGGCCGAGGGACAGGTACGCGAGATGGCCAAAGGCCGCCGGGAGGCTGAAGACGCGCTGCCAGCATTGCGCGAGGAGGAAGCGATTGCAGCCGCCGTCTTGCAGCGTTTGACCACCCAGCGTGATACCCTATCCGATCAAGAAGCCCGCGCCGCGGCGCTGATCGAGACGTTGGAAGGCCGCATCGACCAACTGGCGCGGGACATTGAGCGCGAGGGCGGATTGAACCGCGACGCCGAGGACACCATTGCGCGGCTGGACTGGGAAGCAGGCGAACTGGCTAAGGCAGGCGAAGGGCATGGTCCCGCCCTTGAAGCCGCGGCCGAAGCGGCCAGTGAGGCCGCCACCGTGTTGCAAGCCCGCGAGAGCGATCTTGCGCAACAGACCGAAGATGTCGCGCGGCTCGCCGCGCGTCACGCCTCTGCTGAACGTCTGCTGCAAGACAGCCGCCGCACGCTTGAAAAGTCCGAAACAGAGGCGCGCAAGGCGCGGGATGCGGTGACGCAGAGCCAAGCAGCACTGGATCAAGCCGGCACGGATTTCAACGCCGCCCAGCAAGCCGAAGCCGCCGCCGTATCTGCCGCTGCCGCCGCAGACGCCGCACTGCTCGCCGCCGAGGAGGCCCGCGCAGACACGCAATCGCGTGAGGCAGATGCACGTGCGGAACGTTCTGAGGCCGAAGGCGAGATGAACGCCCTGCGTGCCGAAGCGGGCGCACTGGCCAAGCTGGTGGAACGTGACACCGCAGAAGGTGGGCAAATTCTGGATCGTTTGCAGGTGGAGCACGGTTTCGAAAAGGCGCTTGGCGCGGCGTTGGCCGATGATCTGCGCGCCCCCGAAGTCTCGGGCGACGGCCCGTCTGGCTGGGCTGTTTTACCTGGCTATGAGGAAACCCAGCCGCTGCCTGAGGGCGTGACCCCGCTGACCCAACATGTGTCGGTTCCTGAGGTTCTGGAACGCCGAATGAGCCAAGTCGGGCTGGTCGACGCAGAGGCGGGCAATCGGTTGCAGAGCGCGCTTTTGCCGGGCCAGCGGTTGGTGTCGCCAGAGGGCGATCTGTGGCGGTGGGACGGTTATCGTGCCTGGGCTGAGGACGCGCCATCGGCAGCGGCGTTGCGGCTTCAGCAACTCAACCGCCTAGAAGTTTTGAAACAATCGCTGGAGCAGATCTCCCAGCGGGCCGAGGGTGCGCGCGCGGCGCATGAAACCTTGCAACAGCGTTTGGCGGAGCAGGCCGAAGCGGACAAACGCGCCCGCACGGCGCGGCGCGATGCTGACCGTCAGGTTGCCGAAGCAGGACGTGCGCTAAGTCGCGCCGAGGCCGACCACAATCTCGCGCAGAGCAGGCTGGAATCGCTCGGTCTGGCTGTGAAACGCCATGAGGAAGCGGCAATCGCCGCCCGCGCCGAGGTTTTGGAAGCCGAGCGTACGCTGGCGGATCTTGGCGATTTGGCGGCAGCCCGGGCTGAGGTCGACGACATTCGCATGACGGTTGAGGCCGCGCGGATGACGATGATGACCCGCCGCTCGGCCCATGATGAATTGCGCCGCGAAGGCGAGGCGCGGACCAAACGGCAGCAAGAG
>Ga0209344_10005338_pt1 | contig 11135 bp, 11 predicted proteins | sample Cruoilmetagenom6_FD_187293 | JGI IMG/M metagenome (GOLD analysis project Ga0209344, IMG submission 187293) | Oil polluted marine microbial communities from Coal Oil Point, Santa Barbara, California, USA - Santa Barbara Oil Seep Sample 6 (SPAdes)... | ecosystem: Environmental > Aquatic > Marine...
GTTGATATCTTTCAAGGGGATGCGCGCATTGTTCATCTGGTCGACCGGCAGGCGGCCCTCGCGATAAAGCTCGATGAAGCGCGGAATGTCGCGCACCGGCACAGCCCCGCGCCCTTGATCTCGACCAGAACTTCGCCCGGCCCCGGCGGGTCGAGTTCGACCTCCTCGATCACGATCGGCTTGCTTTTTGCGTAGGGCTCGGACTGGCCCATCTCTTAGAGTATCGCGGCCTTGGCCTTCATCATCGCCCTCTCAGGTCGAACAGCTTGCCTGACGGAGATGATAGCATGCGACGCCAAGCGCGCATGGTCATAGGCATTGATCTCTTGGCGGCTTGCATCGTCCGGCGCGGCATCCCATAGAATGATGCAGTAGGAACTTGATTGGCCCGCAAAACGGCACCAGCTCTGGCGCATCGCTCGGCAACCCCATCGGAATGGAGAATCATGCGTAGTCACGACAAGGTCTATATCGGCGGACAGTGGCTTGCGCCCGGCGGCAGTGAGTTTTTCGACGTCATCAACGCCAGCACCGAGGCGGTCATGGGCCGGGTGCCGGCGGGGACAGCCGAGGACGGAGTAAAGGCGGTCGAGGCCGCGCGCGATGGTTTCGAGCTATGGAGCGCCACGCCGCCGAAAGAACGCGCCGCGCTGTTGATGAAAGTGCATGAAGGGATCGTCGCCCGGGCAGACGAGATCGCCGAGACGGTCACGGGCGAAGTCGGCATGCCGCTCAAACTCTCGAAGATCATCCAGGCCGGCAATCCGGCCCTGCAGTTCAAACAGGCCGCCGCACTCGCCGAAAGTTTCGATTTCGAGGAGATGATCGGCAACTCGCGCGTCGTCAAGGAGCCGATCGGCGTTGTGGTCTGCATCACGCCGTGGAACTTTCCGCTGAATCAGGTTGGCGTCAAGGTCGCCCTGGCGTTGGCGGCGGGCTGCACGGTGGCGCTCAAGCCCAGCGAGGTCGCGCCGCTCAGCGCCTTTATCCTGGCCGAGATCATCGACGCGGCAGGAATGCCGGCGGGCGCCTTCAACTTGGTCACCGGGCTCGGCACGGTGGTCGGCGAGGCGATGGTCTCCCACCCGGAGGCCGACATGATATCTTTCACGGGCTCGACTGGCGCCGGCCGCCGGGTTTCGGAAATCGCGGCACAGACAGTCAAGCGGGTATCGCTCGAACTCGGCGGCAAGTCGCCGGCGATCGTGCTCGAAGATGCTGACCTGCCGTCGGCGGTCAAGGGCGTAGTCGGCGCCTGCTATCTCAATTCGGGCCAGACTTGCGTCGCCCATACGCGCTTGCTGGTGCCCGAGGACAAGTACGACGAGGCCAAGGCGTTAGCCAGCGAGGCGCTGGCCAAATGGACCGTCGGCGATCCGATGCAGGAGGGCACGCGGCTTGGTCCGGTGGCTTCGGAAGCCCAGTGGACACGCGTCGAGGACTTCATCGAAAAAGGCATGGAGGAGGGAGCCGAACTCGTCAGCGGCGGACCCGGCAAGCCCGAGGGACTGGAGACGGGCTACTTCGTTAAACCGACGATCTTCGGCCGCGTTGATCCAAAATCGACAATCGCTCAGGAGGAAATCTTCGGCCCCGTGCTCTCGATCCTGACCTACAAGGACGAGGACGACGCGGTCGCCATCGCCAACGATTCGATCTACGGGCTGTCAGGCGGGGTGTGGTCGGCGGACGAGGACCACGCCATGGCCGTTGCCCGGCGCATGCGCACAGGCATGATCGACATCAATGGCGGTCGTTTCAATCCCGACGCGCCCTTCGGGGGCTACAAGCAATCGGGCAACGGCCGCGAATGGGGCCGCTACGGCTTCGAAGAATTCCTCGAGACGAAGGCGATCCAGCTCTAGCCTCTACCCGGCCCAGTTGGGCTGCGGCTCGGCCGGGTCGGCGGCCAGCCCGGCACCGGGCGCAAAGTGCCGCCTTCGAGCCGCAATAAGCTGACACCAACCCGGTAGCCGGCATAGAGCTCGGCATAGAGCGCACCCTTAAGGGCGGCCATGGCATAGAGGTGAAAGGCGCGGGCCCGGGGCAGAAAACTCCAGCGCCATCCCTTGCCGTTGGTGACCATGAACTCGCCGCGCTCCGTCGAGCTGCGCCGATCCTCCGATGGCCAATAGAGGAGCCCGCGATAGATCGCCGGCTCGCCGCGCGCGGGTCAGCGAGCAACAGGGCCACGCCAAGCGGCGCGGCAAGCCGAAGGGGTTTCAGCATGGGCGCGCCGTCAGGCCCGGCGGCAGTTTGGTCGAGACGTGTCCGCAGGCGCTGTCGAGCTGGCTTTGCGTCAGTCCTTTCACCTTCGTGAAATCGGTGCGGAAGAGCTTGGCGCGGGCGATGGTGGCGCCTGTCATATCGGCGCCGGCGAGGTCGGCGCCCGACAGATCGACGCCGTTGAGGTTGGCACCGATCAGCCTGGTGCCCTGCATCCAGGCGACGATCAGTTGCGCGCCGCTCAAATTTGCGCCGCTCAGATCGGCCCGCTGCAGCTTGGCGAAGCGCAGGTTGGCGCCGCGCAGATCGGCGTTGCGCATGATCGCATCCTCGAGGAAGGCCTGGCTCAGATAGGTGCCCTTGAGGTTGGCGCCGGTCATGTCGGTCTCGCGCAGGTTGGCCTTGAAATGGTTCTCGCCGGCAAGATCGACGCCGCGGAAATCGCACTTGAAACAGCTGCGTGTGGCCCTCAGCATGGCCACGTCGTCCGGCTTGAAGGCATCGGCGATCCCAGTGAGGGCGATGAAGGCGGCGAGGGCGGCAATCGGCAAACGCATGGCGGCTCTTGGTCTGTGGAGTCCTTTTGGCTCCGCTTTGGAGCGAGCGTGCTAACCTAACGGGAACCGGAGCTGCCCGCGAGCCGGAATCCCTGCGGGAGCAGTATTCCTCTTCGCGCCATCGTATCGCATGCTACTTTCGAGGACGATCCACTTGAAATCTGCTGTTTCCAAGTCCAAGGCTCCGAGCCTTTATTACGGCTGGGTTGTTGTCGGGGCCGCGTTCACCGTGATGTTTCTGGGCTTCCTGGTGGCCTATTCGTTCGGCGCGTTCTTCAAGGTGCTGCAAGCCGAGTTCGCCGCCGACCGCGCGGAAATCTCCTTCGTCTTTTCGATCTCGATCTTCCTTTTGTTCGTCGTTGGCGCCTTCGCCGGCCCGGCCGCCGACCGGCTCGGGCCGCGCCGGGTGATCGCCGCCGGCATGGCGCTGATCGGCATCGGTCTGCTGGCCGCCAGCCGGGCCGAGGCGCTATGGCATCTTTACGTGATCTATGGGCTTACCATCGGGCTCGGCGTCGGCTTCTCCTATGTTCCCGCCGTCGGCACGGTGCAGCGCTGGTTCGTTCGCCGGCGCGGTTTTGCCTCGGGGGTCGCGGTCAGCGGCATCGGCGCCGGCACGCTGATCGGGCCCTTCGCAGCGACCTGGCTGATCGACCTGTTCGACTGGCGCGGCGCATACGTGACACTGGCGGCCGTCTGCGTGGTCCTCGGCCTTGCCGGCGCGCTACTGATCGAGCATTCGCCCGAGCGCCGAGGTCTCGCACCCGATGGCGATCCGCTGGACGCCGAAGCCGGACCAAAGACGGCTGCGGCTGCGGGTATGGACCTAAGAGCCGCGCTTCGCTCAAAGCCCTTTCTGCTCTTTGCGACTGCGACCTTTCTGACGTCGCTGGGCCTCTTCACGCCGATCATCCATCTGCCGAACTATGCAAGCGACAACGGGCTTGGCGCGGGGACGGGGGTGCTGCTGCTCGGCCTCTTCGGGTTCGGCAGCCTGGTCGGACGCTTTCTGCTGGGCGCCATCGCCGACCGATACGGCCGCCATCCGACGTTGACCGCGACCTTCGCCATCATGGGCGCGATGTGCGTGCTCTGGTGGTTATCGACGGAAACCTGGTCGCTCGGCATCTTCGCGGTTGTCTTCGGCACCTGTTACGGCGGTTTCGTCGCCTTGAGCCCGTCGCTGATGATGGACTATTTCGGCGGCCGCAATGTCTCCGGCATCATCGGCATCCTTTATTCGGCGGCCGGGGTGGGTGCGCTCGCCGGCCCGACGCTTTCGGGTCTCGCCTTCGACGTGATGGGTAGCTACACCGTTCCGATTCTGGCCGGCGCCGCCGTCAACCTGATGGCCGCCGGCGTCATGCTGACCACCCCGACACCGGAACACTGGCGGGAGGGGCTGGCGGCAACCGCGCCGGCCGCGTGAAAGGAGCGTCCATGAAATCCAACACACTCCGCCCCCGCCGCAGCCTCATCTTCGCGCCGGGGCTGAAGCCCGAGATGTTCGCCAAGGCGCTGGGCAGCGGGGCCGACATCGTTTGCCTCGATATCGAGGATGCGGTCGCGCCGGCGCATAAGGAAGAGGCGCGGGCGAAATCACTGGCCCTGTTCGCCGACCTGCCCGATCCCGGCGCGGTCGAGCCGATGCTGCGGATCAACCCGATGGGCACGGAGGAGGGGATGCGCGACGTGCTCGCCATCGTCGAGGCCACCCGGCCGCCGCCGGCGCTGATGATGACCAAGCCGAAATCGGGCGCGGAGGTCGCGATGCTCGATGAGCTGCTCGGCGAGAAACACGGCCATGTCCGCCTGCATGTCATCATCGAGACCAACGAAGGGCTCGAAAACGCTTACGCAATCGGGCAATCGAGCGGACGCATCGATTCGCTACTCTTTGGCGGCTACGACATGGCGGCCGAGTTGCGCGTCGAGCCGGAATGGGACGCGCTGCTCTATGCCCGCGCCCGGGTCGCCCACGCGGCGGCGGGGGCCGGCGTCGATCTGATCGATGTACCCCATCTCGATCTCGACGATCTGGACGGGCTCGGCGATGCCGCCCGCAAGGCCAGACAAATCGGCTTCACCGGCAAGGCGGCCATCCATCCCAAGCAGATCCCCATCATCAACGAAACCTTCAGCCCGAACGAGGATCAGATCGCGCAGGCCAAACGCGTCGTTGCCGCCTTCGAGGAAGGCGGCGCCTCGGGCCTCCTGATGGTCGATGGCAAGCTGATCGAGGCCCCGGTCCTGCGTTCCATGCAGCGGACCCTGGCGGTTGCCGAGCGTATCGCGGCCGGGTGAGGCGGTGTCTATCGCGGCGTATCGCGGGGATGGCTCGCTGCACCGCAACGTAGACTAATAAGGCGAGGCTACCTGATTAAAGGCGAATTCAGGGTCGAATTCGGACAATATTTTATAGTTAGCAAATTAAGAAGACAAATTATAGATAAAATTCGGAACAAGTTCTTGTCAGTTTTAAATCACGAAGTAAACAATATTACCTAACAATACTGAACTGTTCTCGGTTCGTTAACGAATTTGCCTGTAGATTTGCCAAGAGGCCGGAAACAAGGCCGTTTATGGCAAGCTTGAAATGAAAGGGTTGAACTGGAGATGCCGATTTTCCTGATCGAACACGCCGTAACTATCACTACCGTCGTCACGATCGCGGCGTTCTGCTTCAAGTACCGGGAGCCGCACCGGCCGCTGTAGCGTGCTGCGACAGGCGATTGCCTGGCCCGCCATTCCTGACGGCGGTGCCGGCATACGGGCCGCCGGAGGCTTGATCCCGACTATTCGGCGGCGGCCCCTGAAATAACCCCGAACGAAGAACATATCGCGTCACCTTCGATGACCCCTAGGGCGTTGTCGACGACAACCGGCGTCGCGTAGTAGGTCACTTGCGGCTCGGCGCCGTAGCGTTGCGCCAGTTTCCGCTGCCATTTTTGATCGAAGCTTTGCTCGGCGGATTCGCGGTCTTCCCACAGGCAAACGCCAATGACGTTGCTGGCCTCGCCAAACAGGCAATATTTGCGGATCAGTCCGGGCATCACGCGGAACTCGGGCGCCACCTGTTTGAAAATCTCCGCCGCCTCGGCAACCGTCGTTCCCGCCGGGAAATCGAATTCGACCAGCGCGGTAATCATTATTGGTCCCCTCCCCAGCGCGGTTCATAGATGTCCTTGTTGACATATATGGTTACGGTTGTGCGCATTTCGGCTGCCCGACTATGAACTCCTGTTCAAACTCTTGTGAACTAGCATCACGGTCCGGTGACGCAACGGTTGATAGTTCGAATCCCGTTGGCGGCGGGCGTAGGGAAAAGGCTGGCCCGCCCGCTGGCCGGTGCTTATAGTCTCGCGCGATCACGCTTCCCCTCAGTTCAGTGTCAGTGAACCTCTCCGTGCCGATCCCAACCATCGAGCTTGATATTCTTGCCGACCTTGCGCGCGAGGCCGGGGATGCGATTCTTCGCTATTTCCGCAAGGACTTTAAGGTCGATCGCAAGGGGGATCATAGCCCGGTCACCGAGGCAGACCGCGCCGCCGATGCGATTATTTCGGCGGGTTTACGCAAACTTACGCCCGATATTCCGGTGATCACTGAGGAGGAAGTCTCCGACGGTGTTGCGCCGACCACGGTCGGTTCGCGCTTCTGGCTCGTCGACCCTCTCGACGGAACCCGCGAGTTCATCCACGGCCGCGATGAATTCACCGTCAATATCGCGCTGATCGATGCCGGCGAGCCGGTTATCGGGATTGTCCATCTGCCGGTCCAGAACAGGCTTTACGCCGGGCGGACGCCCGGCACCGCCAGCCTCAGCGAGGTCGGCGGTCCGCCACGCCCGATCGAGGCCCGCGAAGCGCCGGCAGAAGGCCTCTCGGTGGTCGCCAGCCGCTCGCACGCCGATATGGACGCGCTCAAGGAATTTCTCGCCGAGAAAACCGTTTCGGAGTTTCTTGCCGCCGGCAGTTCGCTGAAATTCTGCCTGATCGCAGAGAGCAAGGCCGACCTCTATCCCCGCCTGGGGCCGACGATGGAGTGGGATACCGCCGCTGCCGACGCCGTGTTGCGCGCCGCCGGCGGCCACGTCCGCACCCTCGACGGGGCACCGCTTCAATATGGCAAGCCGGATTTCCGCAACCCGCACTTCTTGGCGTCGGGCCGCGACCGCTGATCCTTTGAGCTGCTCGCTACTCCCGCTTCCCCATGAAATGGGGGTAGGGTAAGGGGCGGACCCCAAGAGCGATGACTATGGTTCAAACCGCCGAACGCAACAAAGTCATTCCTGCGACCGCCGAGACGATCCTCGAAGCGGCGGCGCGATTGTGTGCGGGCAAGCTCGTCGCTTTTCCCACCGAGACCGTCTACGGGCTCGGCGCCGATGCTTACGACGACCGCGCGGTCTCATCGGTTTTTGCCGCCAAGGCGCGGCCGGAATTTAACCCTCTGATCGTGCACGTGCCGGGGATTGCCGAAGCACAAGAGTTGGCGAAATTCGAAGAGCGCGCCGAGGCATGCGCGCGGGAATTCTGGCCGGGGCCGCTGACCCTGGTGCTGCCGCGCGCCGAGGGATGCAGGGTTTCGCTTCTCGCCAGCGCGGGGCTGGATACGCTGGCCTTGCGCGCGCCCGGCCACACGGTTGCCCATGCTCTGCTCTGCGCCGTCGGCCGGCCGGTTGTCGCCCCCAGCGCCAACCGCTCCGGCGCGATCAGCCCGACCGAGGCCGGGCATGTGTTGGCTTCGTTGGGTGAGGCTGTCGACTTGATCCTCGATGGCGGCCGCTGCCCTGTCGGCGTCGAATCGAGCGTCCTCGACCTGTCGGGCGAAGCGCCGGTCTTATTGCGTCCCGGCGCGGTCTCCAGTGAGGCTATCGAAGCGATTATTGGACCACTCGCCGTGCCCAACCACACATCCGATGGTCCCCAGCGCTCGCCCGGTCTCACGAAAAGCCACTACGCGCCGGACCTGCCGCTGCGCCTTGGCGCCGAAAACTCTCGGGCCGGCGAAGCCCTGCTCGCCTTCGGCCCCGATGTGCCGAATGGTTTTGCCGTATCCCTCAATCTGAGCCCGTCGGGCGATCTGCGCGAGGCGGCAGCGAACCTCTTTGCCATGCTGCACCAACTCGACAAGCCTCCGCACACCGGTATCGCTACCATGGCGATCCCCGACGAAGGCCTTGGCCGCGCCATCAACGACAGGCTGCGGCGGGCAGCGGGGGGCGGGCTATGAGCAGGAAACAGTCACCACCGCCTAAAGCCGCCCTCGACCGTATCAAGGCGGCTCTCGGCGAGCAGGGCTGGACCGATGCGCCGGAATACATGGCGCCGCACCTTGTCGAGCCGCGAGGGCTTTATCAGGGCAAAGCGGCTTTGCTTGCCCGGCCTGCCTCGATCGAGCAGGTTTCGGCGGTCATCGCCACATGCAACGAGTACAACGTTCCCGTTGTTCCTCAAGGCGGCAATACCAGCCTTGTCGGCGCGGCCGTGCCCGACGACAGCGGTGCGGCCATCCTTCTCAGCGTCTCGCGCCTGAACCGAATACGCGACCTCGATCCATCGAACGACACCATCACCGTCGAGGCCGGCTGCGTGCTGGCCAACGTGCAGGCGGCGGCGGAGGAGGCCGGCCGGCTTTTTCCGCTATCCCTCGGCTCGGAAGGAAGCTGCCAGATCGGCGGCAACCTTTCGACCAACGCCGGCGGCACGGCGGTCTTGCGCTACGGCAACGCGCGCGAGCTGGTGCTGGGCCTCGAAGTCGTCCTGCCGACGGGGGAAATCTGGGACGGTCTGCGGGCCTTGCGCAAGGACAATACGGGCTACGATCTGAAGCAGCTCTTCATCGGCGCCGAGGGGACGTTGGGGGTGATCACGGCCGCGGTTCTTCGTCTCTTCCCGCAGCCCCGAGATAGGGTCACTTCGTTCGTCGCCGTGTCCGACCCGGCTGCCGCAGTCGAACTGCTGACTAACATTCGTGCAAATGTCGGCGATGCGGTGGTGGCGTTCGAGCTGATATCGGGTTTTGCCACCGGCCTCGCGGTCGCCCATATCGACGGTGCGCGCAACCCGGTGGCGGGGGAGCATCCCTGGTATGTGTTGGTCGAGCTTGCCTCGGGGCAGCAGCCGGGGCCTTTGCGCGAAGCGCTGGAAGGTGTGCTCTCCGGGGCCATCGAAAAGGGCTTCGTCCGCGATGCCGCGATTGCTTCCAGTGGGCGGCAGGCCAAAGCGTTGTGGGCGCTGCGCGAAGCGGTGGTCGAGGCGCAGGCCAACGAAGGTGCCTCGATCAAGCACGATGTCTCGGTGCCGATCTCCAAGGTTCCGGAGTTTCTGGCCCGCGCCGACATGGTGGTCGGCGCGGCGATGCCGGGTGTTCGCGTCTGCGCCTTCGGTCATCTCGGCGACGGCAACATCCACTACAATCTGACCCAGCCCAAGGACATGGATAGCGACAAATTTCTCGCTCAATGGATGAGCATGAACCGCCTCGTCCATGCCGTCGTCGATGCCTTCGATGGCTCGATCAGCGCCGAGCACGGGATCGGTCAGCTCAAGCGCGAGGAGATCAGGGAGTACAAGTCCGAAATCGAGCTCGACCTTATGCGTACGCTGAAATCGGCCTTCGACCCCAAGGGCATCATGAATCCGGGGAAGGTCGTATGACGCGCCCCGCGCAGGCGGGAAACGGGGTTCGTCATGCAATCGTTTAACAAGATTTACGAGCACGCCGCCGGGCTCAAAGGAAGTGCGGCGGCTTTGGAAGAACTGTTGCCCGAGACGAGTAAACCGGCCGCGCTCAAGGCTCTGCCCGACGACCGTTACCTTGCGGAAATGACAAAGTGCGTCTTCCAGGCGGGCTTCGCCTGGAAGGTCATCGAAGCCAAATGGGATGGCTTCGAGAGGGCGTTCTTCGGCTTTGCACCGGGCCGCATCACCGCGCTTTCCGACGAGGATCTCGAGGCGTTCCTGCAAAACAGCGAGATCGTCCGCAACGGCCAGAAGATAATAGCCACGCGCGACAACGCCGCCTTCGTGAACGATTTGGCGAAAGAGCATGGCAGCGTCGGCGCGTTCTTCGCAGGCTGGCCGGAAGGCGATTTCACCGGGCTGTGGGATGTGCTCAAGACACGCGGCGCCCGCCTCGGCGGGATGACCGGGCAGATCTTCCTGCGCCGGGTCCGCGTCGATACCCCGATCATGAGCCGCGACGTCGTTGCCGCGCTGGTCCGCGAAGGGGTGATCGAAAAAGTGGCAACCTCGAAACGCGATCTCGCAAAAATTCAGGTGGCCTTCGATACCTGGCGGGGCGAATCAGGCCGCCCATTGACCCAGATCAGCCGCATCCTGGCGGCCAGCGTCGGTGCCAACGACTAATCGACGCCCATTTCGCCGATGCCAGTTTGCGGGACTCCGGGCACGCGATGCGGTAAATTCGGTAAAACTTTTGGTTTGAACGCAACTCAGGCTGAGCGATATGAGCGATTACACAGCACCCCTGGACGACATCAAATTCACCATGCGCGAGGTTGCCGGGCTCGACGGCGTGACCTCGATGCCGGGCTTCGAGGAAGTCACCCCGGACATCGTCGATGCGGTGCTCGAGGAAGCCGGCAAGTTTGCTGCCGGCGTGCTCGGCCCGCTCAACCGCGGCGGCGACGAGCAGGGCTCGAAGCTCGAAGGCGACACCGTCAAGACGCCACCCGGCTTCAAGGACGCCTACCACCAGTTCGTCGAGGGCGGCTGGCCCGGCATGATGTTCCGCACCGATTGGGGCGGCATGGGCTTTCCCCGCACCGTCGGCATGGCGGTGACCGAGATGTGGAACGCTGCCAACACAGGTTGGGTGCTGTGCCCGATGCTGACCCAAGGCGCGGTCGAGGCGCTCAACGCCCACGGCACCAAGGCGCTTCAGGATATCTATATCGAGAAACTGGTCTCCGGCGAGTGGACCGGCACGATGAACCTGACCGAGCCGCAAGCCGGCTCGGATGTCGGCGCTTTGCGCACCAGGGCGGTCAGGAAAGACGATCATTACCTGATCACCGGCCAGAAAATCTTCATCACCTACGGCGACCACGATTACGGCGGCAACGTCATCCATCTGGTTCTCGCCCGCCTGCCCGGTGCACCCGAAGGCACGCGCGGCATCTCGCTGTTCCTGGTGCCCAAGATCCTGGTCAATGGTGACGGCTCGCTGGGCGAGCCCAACGATCTGCGGGTGGTCTCTCTCGAACACAAGCTCGGCATCAACGCCAGCCCGACGGCGATCATGAGCTACGGCGACAAAGAGGGCGCGGTCGGCTACCTGATCGGCGAGGAGAACCGCGGCATGGCCTGCATGTTCACGATGATG
>Ga0209344_10005340_pt1 | contig 11133 bp, 10 predicted proteins | sample Cruoilmetagenom6_FD_187293 | JGI IMG/M metagenome (GOLD analysis project Ga0209344, IMG submission 187293) | Oil polluted marine microbial communities from Coal Oil Point, Santa Barbara, California, USA - Santa Barbara Oil Seep Sample 6 (SPAdes)... | ecosystem: Environmental > Aquatic > Marine...
TCAAATGTTTGGCTTGTTGATGCATCACCTGATAGATCTCCTGAGAGCCTACCATTTTTCCTTCGCTCATAGCTTCTGTGTATCCCTGCATAATGGTGAGAGGTGTTCGAAGGTCATGGGCGATGTCTGCAGTCATTTGTTTGCGAGCAAGGTCAGCTTTTTCCAGGTCTGTGCTCATACTATTAAATGATGAAGCTAATTTCCCCAATTCGTCTTTGGAATCGATTTCAACCTGGAAACCTAAATCGCCGCTGGCGACTTTATCTGTTGCGCCAGCCAATTTCCGGATCGGCCTGGTGAATGACTGAATTAAAAATCCACCTAAAGTCAGAGCGATCAACAGCGTCACAATGGAACTAATGATCAACCCATCCTGAACAGTTCCCAGAAAATTCTGTTGAGTATTATTGCGCGGTCTTTGAGAAGGAGCTGGTACCAGCCATCCAATGACCTCTCCTTCAACTTTAAGAGGAATTCCTTTTTCTGCTTCAGTAATTGGGATCGAACTACCAGCTTTCGGTGATCCTGGACCAGGACTGGTGTCCTGGATCTCACCGCTGAGTGAAGTTAGAATGAACGGTGCATTTCCTCCAGGATTATTCCCGGGGTTATTATGCTCGTTGAGGGGGAAGACTTTCTGAAAAACTATCTGGGCATTTTCCCAATTGCCATAAAGGAGATAGTGAGCAGTTAAAGCTTCTACCAAAACCTGCTGGTCCTGATCCCGGATAAAGGTATCAAAGGCTTTTTGGGTTCGGTTCTGAAGGTAAAAGGAAGTAAACAGAGCCCCAAGCAAACTGACTACAACGAGCGCCAGGGTAATTTTTACACTTATCGAGCGCATTTGATCCTATTTCCTTTCCCGCGCGAAACGGTATCCTGTTCCATAAACCGTTTGAATGTAGATTGGATCGGCAGGGTCGGGTTCGATTTTTTCTCGCAAGTTGTGAATATGCACATCCACAGTCCGTTCATAGCCTTCCACGAATGTGGATTCCCCCAGGCTTTCCAGCAATTCCGCCCGGCTAAAAGATCTACCAGGAGCTGCTATGAGTGTTGCCAGGAGGTCAAATTCTGAGGGAGTCAACTCGACAGGTTGATCTTTGATCTCAACAATATGTCCATTGATATCCAAGGTGATATCTGCTGCCCGGAGAACATCTCCCTTTGGCTGACCTTTGTTCACACGTCTAAGCAGGGCGTTGATCCTGGCAGTTAGCTCCCGTAAACTAAAAGGTTTGGTCATATAATCGTCTGCACCAAGTTCGAGACCAAGGACTTTGTCCGTTTCTTCCACTTTGGCAGTCAATACCAGAATAGGTACATCCGATTCAGTAGTATAGATACGAATGAAGTCACTGCCCCCCATTTCCGGCATCATCATATCCAAAATAATACAGTCAGGTTTGCCTTCCCGGGCTACAAATAGAGCTTTCTGACCGTTTTCAGCTGTCAGAACATCAAAACCCTCACTGGAAAGGTAACTCACCAGCATGGTCCGAATATCGGGATTATCATCAACAACCAGGATTTTTTTTGCCATAGTGCCTCAAAATGTTGTGAAAAGAATTATACCTGTATCACCTTAATCTGGAGAGAGCCGGATTTCTTGCGATCAACCGGCTCTCAATAGGAGAGGAGAAATGGATCTCAACGTTTGTTTTTACTGAATTCTGGCCGGCTTTTCGTCGCGCAAACCGTTTGGCCTTTCTCCATCAAATCCAGGACGGGCGCCAGAGCCCATGGCTCCCCTCTCTCCCATTCCTAGGAAAGGGCCATCCAGATAACCTTTTTCCAGCCCTTCCAGGAGCCAGTCTGCCTGGGCCTGAGAGATATCTCCATTCGCGAGGGCTTCCTCGAACCTGGTTTGCATATTTATCTGGTTGTTCGCTCGAATTTCCTCCCTGAAAGCTTCCAGGTCTACGCCGGCTTCATCGGCCAGTTCCTGGATGGTTTTTCCACCCTGGAACTGATCCCGGAGTTCTTCTGGGGTTAGACCCAGTAAATCAACCAGGGCTTCCCGGCCACGGGGATCATCTCCCTGGGCATAGGCAACGCCAGCAACAGAGATGCCTGCTGCAATTACAACCAATAATCCAATCAAAGTGTATTTCAAAATCGGTCTCATAATTTGTCTCCTTTTGACACAAATAAATCAACGGTCTAGTAAAGGGATCCAGTTATAGTGTAGCAAGAGGATGTTTAGAAATTATTAAGGGGTTGTGTAGAACTTGTTGATTAATATAGAGTGAGGAAACGGTTTCGAATAGGGAAACCGTTTCCAATGTATTCTTAAATTCCACCTCCTGGTCTAATGGGAGTGAAGGGTTTCCAGCAGTCCGTTGTTACCGCTGGTGGATCCTATTTGAGGATAAATGGAAGGTGTTTATATATTATTTAGGTTTAATGTGGATTTTGTAAAAACTTGTTGATTCTACGGGATTTTAATATCTAAAAACTCTAGCAGAAGGATCAGATCCTCCTAGATAATCAAATCGGAAATGCTGCTGCTCTTCCTCGAGCGATCAATGTGGTTGTTCTTGCTTTCTATGTTGTTCATTACGATATAATCTAGCAATATGGCAATAAACAGCAAAAACACGACGGATGATTATAAACTGGAGTATCGGCCCAAGTACCAGACCTATCGGTATTTGATGCAAAACCGCATCAATGAGGTCTTACTGGTTTCCAGCACCTATGACTCCTTTATTATTGATGAAGACGCCAGGCTTTCGGATCAAATCTTTGAGGAATTCCATAATCTAAATCTGCGGACACTGCCGCATATATTTCGAGCTTCCTCAGTCACACAGGCTCTTGAGTTTCTCAAGGAACGAAAATTCGACCTTGTGATCACCATGCGCAGACTGGGTGAGATCAATCCCCTTTTATTTGCCGATCAGGTTAAGGCCATTCAGGATATCCCGGTTGTGCTGTTGCTGAACAACTCATCTGAACTACAGTACCTTCCACCAAAAGCCCTTGAATCCAGCAATATTGACCATACCTTTGTGTGGAACGGGAATTCAACTGTGTTTGTGGCCATCATTAAACTTCTGGAAGATCAAATGAACGTCGACGCCGATATCATCACGGGTGATACCAGGGTGATCATCGTTGTGGAAGACTCGATCCGTTTTTATTCGCTTTATCTTCCAGTGCTTTATTCTGAGATCATGATGCAAACTCAACGCCTGATATCTGAAGGCGCCAACGACTACATGTCTCTGCTGCAAATGAGATCCCGTCCCAAGATCCTGCTTGCCAGTAATTACGAAGAAGCTTGGGAAATGTACCAAAAGTATGAAGGTCACCTGTTGGGCATGATCACAGATATTCGCTTCCCGAAAGATGGTCAGCTGGAAGAAGATGCTGGTTTTGATCTGATTCGCCGGATTCGAAAACAAGCTCCTACTTTGCCAATTATGTTCCAATCCAGTGCAGAGAAGAACAGAGAGGAATCTGATAAACTCCAGGGATACTTCGTGAATAAAACCGATCACAATCTGATCCAGGAGTTAAGGACTTTTTTATTGAATTATATGGGATTTGGCTGCTTTACATTCCGTATGCCGGATGACAGCCATGTGGGCATGGCGGATAATTTGTTCGAGCTGCGCGACCAGCTGAACCGCATTCCTCTGGAATCATTCGTCTATCATGCCCAGAATGATCATTTTTCCGGCTGGCTGGCGGCCCGGGGAGAGTTTGCTGTTGCTCGTCAGCTCAAACCCCGAAAGGTATCAGAATTTGAAAACAAGGAGGATTTACGACAGCTGATCATTGAATCGGTTGAAGATATCCTGCATGAACGCATGGGTATTATCGTTGACTTTGACCGCCAGAATTTCCATCCCTTTTCCAGATTTATCCGCCTTCGTCCAGGTTCTCTGGGAGGTAAGGGTAGAGGGTTGGCGTTCCTGCTCTTTTTGCGATCTTCTTATAATAGTGGTTTTCGGAAAGAGTTCCCTGATGTGGATATCCAGATCCCCCGGACTGTGGTGATTGGTACAGATCAGTTTGACCAATTCATGAGAGATAACGATCTGTATGATTTTGTTGCCACAGAACACAATGATATTGAGGTCAAAGAACGTTTCATCCAGGGCCGCCTCCCAGATGAGTTGAGAGATGATCTCCGTTTTATATACTCAGAACAGACAAAACCACTGGCTGTGCGCTCGTCTAGCATCTTCGAGGATTCCCTCTTTCAGCCTTTTGCCGGAGTTTTTTCGACTTATATGCTGCCTAACAGCCATCCGGATTTGGAAGTGCGCATCAATCAGTTAATATCTGCCATTAAACTCGTATATGCATCTACGTATTTGAAGTTGGCCCGCTCCTATGCGGAAACATTGGGTATATCTCTCGGTGAATCCCGCATGGCGGTGGTGATCCAGGAGGTGGTGGGCCAGGTTCACGGTGAGCGGTATTACCCCAATTTCTCTGGGACAGCCGCCTCTTATAATTATTATCCCCTGGGAAAACACCTCCAGCCAGAGGATCGGATTGCTTTCGCTGCTCTCGGATTGGGGAAAACAGTTGTGGATGGAGGTCTTTCCCGCCGCTTTAGCCCCAAACGACCTGAGGTGAATATATTCGCCAGTGTTGAAGATGAGATCCGCAGCAGTCAGAGCGCCTTCTTTGCCGTTCGTTTATCCCAAGAGGAGCACATCAATCTTGAAAAGGGAGAATACAATTTCCTGGAAAGCTGTTCTTTACGGGATGCAATAGATGATAAAACTCTGGGTGAAGTGGCTGATACTTATGACCCTCAAGGAGGGAGATTGACAAGTGGTTTCTGGGATGAAAAGGCTGGCGCTCCAGTCGTGACTTTCAACCGGCAGCTGAAATTTGGCACATTTCCTTTGGCTCCGATCATCAATAGAGTGCTTCAGCTGGGTGAAGAAGCCATGGGCTGTCCAGTGGAAGTTGAATTTGCAGGAAATTTCTCAACAGAAAAAGGGGAACTATCTACTTTCAGATTGCTCCAAATACGACCATTCCTGGAACATGAAGAGTCTATGATGATCGAGGATCAGGATCTGCCAAAAGAGAGATTATTCGTCTCATCCTCGGTGGTGTCAGGATACCGGTCTATCCTTGATATTCAAGACATTGTATATGTCAAACCAAATGATTTTGATCTTACTCAAACACTTGAAATGGTGGATGAGATTATGAAACTCAACCGGACCCTGGTAGAGGAAAATTTACCCTATATTCTGATCGGCCCTGGCCGGTGGGGAACTTGTGAACGGCACCTCGGTATCCCAGTAGTTTGGTCAGATATCAATGGAGCCCGGGTGATCATGGAAGTCGACCTGGAGGATTTCCAGGTGGACCATTCTCAGGGCAGTCACTTTTTTCATAATATTTCTTCTGCTGGAATTCCCTATTTCTATATCAAGCACAACTCCAACAGAGATTTTCTGGATTGGAGTTGGCTCGAGTCCCTAAGCGCGGTCCAGGAAGGAACGTTTTTCCGCCATGTCAGGACCAAAAAACCGCTGACAGTGATTGCCAACGGTAAGAAACGGTCGGGGAAGATTATAAAACCGTAATGATAAAAACTCCCGGAGTCATATTAGACTCCGGGAGCTTGTGGTTAAAACTCAATCTCTTACCAGCTTTAGTCTTTTGATTTCAAGTGTATGTCCATCTGTGGGAAAGGTAGCTGGATTTTTTCCCTTATTAGGGCATTGTAGATAGCAGTATTTACACGATCGAACATCCGCCGAGTATCCACATAGGATTCCAACCACCAACGAACCCTGAAGACCAGAGCTGAATCTCCGAATTCCAGAAAAAGGGCTTCAACAGGTCGGTCATCCAAAACACCCTCTACTCCCTGAACTGCTTCCACCATCACCTGGCGGGCTTTTTCCAGATCAGTGCCATATGCCACGCCAATATGGATTTCCAACCGGTATTGATCATTGGGGTAAGCATAGTTGACCACAAGACTTTTTCCGATCAAGGAATTCGGTACTACTACCATGCGGTTATCCCGGGTCCGGATCCGCGTGCTGCGAAGGCCGATATCAACCACATCTCCCCAGGTATTCAGATCCATAAGCTCGATCCTGTCTCCGATCCGGTAAGGACGGTCAACCATTATCAGGAATCCGCTGATAGTGTCCTCGAGGGCGTTCTGGGCTGCCAGGGCAACAGCCAGGGACCCGATTCCCAGTGTAGTTACCATGGCAGTGATATTGATATCAAAATGGGATAAGATCGTGATGATGCCAATAGCGCTGATCAGGATCAAAACGACACGTTGGAAAAATGGAAACAGCTGTTCATCAAGAGTGGCGTTGGTTTTGAGGGAAACTTCATCTCCCAACCAGGAAAAAATGTTAGTCACTAAACGCCAGACAAGGGTGAATCCTACAAGAAAATAGAGAACAAAGATCCCGTCTATTATCCAGGAATTCCAATCTGCAGGAAGAAAATTGAGGCGGCCCAAAGCGACGTCCAGAGCCAGAATTACAGCAAGTAGGTAAAGAGGTACCCGGAAGGCCTCTAGTATTTGGTTATCGAGATTATTTTTTGTTTGCTTTGTAATTCGGGAAAACACTCTATTGAGTAGGAATGAGACCACAATCCTACCCAGCAACAGGGCACCAACCAAGATGCCCAACGAGATCCCAATATCCAGCCATTCTTGGCCAGTCAATCCCCAAAAAACATGTTCCATGATATTCTCCTTCAATCATTATCGGATTAAGTCAGAAAATGAGAATATAATCCCATCTTGATGTTAGATACTCCTGATCCACTCTGCAGCCCGCTCCAGCTCCTTTTCCAACAGAGGACCTTCTGTATCTGCTACGTAAAATCCTTCCGGGGGCAGGATGATATTTGCCCCTTTCTTTTCCAGCAGTTTAGAAATTGGTTTGGCCCCATATCCAAAAATCCGCACAAAGAAGGGCAAAACCTTGATTTGGTTGATCTTTTCCTCGGTAAATCGAGTATCAAAGGCGGCTGCATTGACCCCGTGTAAGGTTTTCCAGGGTATGGTCTTGAGCCAGTTCAAAACTGTCGATGTAGCTGAGAGTTGTTGGGTAGGGGAACCGACTATCAACCGGTTGATGCCCATTAAATCGCCTAATTGGACATCTGAGCAGTGCATGACCAATACTCTACCAGTTGGTTCAAGGGCTGTTCCAATAGCTTCAGCGATCAATTTCGTATTGCCATACTGGGAATCATACGCTACAAGACTTTTCAATTTCTTGCCTCCAATATTTTATTTGTCAATTATCTATCCCGTATACTTGCTTGGGAGTTAGACTCTCTGGATATGTATCCAGAAGTTCTTTCCTGAGATTATAACAAGCATGGCACTCATCAATATACTCAGCATCAGGTAAAAGTTCCAGTTCTTCAATCAGTCCCGCTGGACCTTTGCGATTAAGCGGACCACAGATTGGGTGTTGGTCGGGGTGATACTCTGCCATGATCTCCGAGAGCGATCTTTCCCAGAAGTTACCAATGCTGATTCCCTGACAGATGTGGATGTTACCGAAGCAGTCGACATGCACCCTAGACGGGGAAACCAGGTCCTCGTCGGGGCACTCAGTAAGTTCAGTCCAAGCCTGGGTAGGAAGGCCTTCTGTAAGTTTATCTGCTGCCCTTCCGCGGAACCTGGCGTCGCCAGCGATCACTGATTGGCCTTTTTCTCCCGCTGGTGGAAGGATTACTTCTGGAGGATCGATGCAAATAGGGAAGGCATCCAATTTCAATTGATCTCCTACTTTGCGAGCGATCACAGTGGGATTGTCTCGATCATCTCCGTAATGGAATGTGTCGTCGCTGACAGATAAAACCGATAATCCCGCTTCAGCAAGGGGGTCCAGCCAGAGGTGGGCATCCTCTTCAGCCAGGGCTCCGTAGGTGTTGGAAACAATTCCTACATCGAAACCTTTTTTATAGGCTCGCTTAATACTTTCAAGCAGCAAGGGGTAATACAGGGTCGGCTCTCCACCTTCAAAGTAGATCATTTTAATGGTGCCGATCTTAAGAGCTTCCTCGAGCACTTCTTCCACCTGCTGGATAGTGAATGTGCCTGGGGAGCCTGGACTGCAATACAAGAAACAATGGTCACATTCAAAATTGCAGCGATATGTCAATAAGAAATGAATTTCAGATAACATAAATCAACTCCTTTGAATGGAGTAATGATATTCCTTCGAGGGTTATCGCCCGATTTTACGTTTTTACCCGATCAGGATAAGAAATTCTTTGTTATGGCCTCGGTGATCGATTTTCTGATCTTCATTTCCGGATTGTCTCCTTTGGGAATCAATTCCAGGCAGGCTGGATCGAAGTCATATTCTTCTCTCCATTCCTGGAATTTTTCCGCTAATTCGACAATGCTTTGACCGATATAATTCGCTTCCTCGTTGGTCATGGTAGGGTGCAGGGAAAGCCTCATCCAGCCGGGTTTTTCAGAATAATCGCCCTGATTGATCATGTCGGTTATATGTTTGGATCGGCCTGGATCGATATTCAAAAGATAATGTCCATAGGTTCCGGCACAGGAGCATCCTCCCCGGGCTTGGATGCCGAATTTATCATTCAGTAATTTCACGCCCAAATTAAAATGTAAGTCGTTGATATAAAAGGAAACAACAGCCAGCCGGTCTTTGTGCTTTTGAGCAAGGATATGTAGATTGGGCAGGGGGGAAATGATATCCCAGAGGATTTTCAGCAAGTGATGTTCTCTTTCCAGAATATGCTCAACCCCCATTTCTTCCTTGAGGGTGATGCACATGGCAGCTTTGATGGTTTGCAGGAATGCGGGTGTGCCCCCGTCTTCCCTGACTTCTATATCGTCAAAATATTTATGTTCGCCCCAGGGATTGGTCCAATCCACTGTTCCTCCCCCAGGATTGACCGGAACTTTGCGGTTGTAGAGATCTTTATTGAAAATTATCACACCCGATGAACCAGGACCTCCCAGGAATTTGTGGGGAGAGAAGAAAATGGCATCCAGATCCGCGTCTTCCAGATCTGGATGCATATCGATTTCTATATACGGGGCAGAACAGGCAAAATCGACAAAACAATATCCACCATGTTTGTGCATCATTTGGGCGATTTTGTAATAGGGTGTAGAGATCCCGGTTACGTTGGAACAGGCTGAGATAGAAGCTATTTTCATTCCTCGGTCCTGGTATTTTATGAGGAGTTTTTCAAGTGATGTTAGGTCTACCAGTCCATCCTCAGTTGGAGGGATGATCTCTACCGTCGCTATTGTTTCCAGCCAGCTGGTTTGGTTCGAATGGTGTTCCATGTGGGTGATAAAGACAATCGGGCAATCCTCTTCCGGGGGCAGGATATTCAGGTCTTTATTTGCCTTCATACCTAACATTCGCTGAAATTTATTTACCAATCCGGTCATACCTGAGCTGCGGGTAATAATGATGTCCTTTTTTCCGGCATTGACATGATCTTTGATCTTTTCCTGGGCAGTGTGATAAGCGTGTGTCATGGCCATGCCCGTCGTGCTGGTCTCTGTATGGGTATTGGCAACAAGGGGCATGATCTCAGTCCTGAGCCGATCTTCTATGGGGCCGTAAAGGCGACCACTGGCTACCCAATCAGCATACACGATTTTTCTTGTTTCACCATCTGGACATTGGATCTCTTCGTCTATCCCGATGATCCCTTCCCTGAATTTATTAAAATGATCTTTCATGGCAAATTCCTGGTAACTCCAAATTCATTATTGAGAATATAATCCGGATCTTTTTCGATAAGCTGGAGAAAATATTTTGAATCCCTCGGGGATCGAATCTGGTGAAATTTGATATCCGAGTACTCTTCAGAATTAATATAATCGATATTTCGTTTCACATGTCTGTGATAGTTGCAAATGGTATAAAGGACAATTGAATCCTTGCTGAACAGCATCTTTAGATTTTCCCGATTCCCTGTCCCTGTCCAAATCTCTTCCTGATCGAATAATCGGCCCGATGCTCTCTTAATCGCCTGGTAGACAGTTCGGGCATAACTGAAATTTAACCAAACCACTGCCTGGACACGATTCCACTTGAATTCCATTGTGCGTGTGTAGTTGCCGTCCAGAACCCAATTCTCTCTCTCAAGCAATTCAGATAGTCTTGGAAAGAACTCCTCATCTGGCGGCATTTTCCAATTAGGACCCCAGAAAACGGCATCCATTTCTATAAACGGAATGTTTAGCAGATTGGCTAACTGCCGCCCGAAGGTGGTTTTCCCGCTGCCGCTGGTTCCGATGACATTGATGCGCAAGGCTTCCTCTTTCTGTTGTGGTTTTATCCATTCTATTGTAGCTTAATCCAACATAAAAAATAATGCGCCTCAGATATTTCTGGGCGCATTATTGTAGAGAGGGCTTGGATCCCCTACATTCTTTTATTACGGTTTCCAGACTTTCCAGACCTTACCTGCCAGATCGGGTCCGGGAGTGAGGGTGGGATCGCCAGGCTGCCAGCCTGAAGGAGTGACCTCACCGGTTTTAACCACATGCTGGAAGGCTTTCACCTGGCGCATTAGTTCGGCGGGATTGCGGCCTACTTCGGGGGTGAGGACTTCCATGGCCCGGATCACAAAATCGGGATCGATGATAAAACGGCCGCGTATGTCAACTCCGGCGGCTTCATCATAAACTCCATATACTGTACCAATTTTCCCCCCGCCATCTGAGATCATGGGGAAGGGCACGCCACCATCAATCATTTTGGAGAGCTCTTCTTCCTGCCAGATCTTATGGACAAACCGGCTGTCTGTGCTGATGGATAATACTTCAACACCCAGTGCTTGAAAATCACTGTAGAGGGCAGCGACCGCTGCCAATTCAGTCGGTCAAACGAACGTAAAGTCCCCCGGATAGAAACATAGTACGATCCATTTGCCTTTATAATCGGCGAGTCTTATGGGCTGAAAACCCTTGCCTGCCACAAAAGCACTGCCTTCAAAATCAATGGCTTCTTTTCCTACTTTAGCTAACACTTTTTTCACCTCCTGGATCCCTGCAACGGACTGGGCTGGTTTTTCTTCCAGTATCGGTCCCTTAGCAGGCTTGACACAACCGTCTTTTAATTTGGACATGAGATCTCCTTTGATCGTAAAAATGGAGAG
>Ga0209344_10005341_pt1 | contig 11132 bp, 10 predicted proteins | sample Cruoilmetagenom6_FD_187293 | JGI IMG/M metagenome (GOLD analysis project Ga0209344, IMG submission 187293) | Oil polluted marine microbial communities from Coal Oil Point, Santa Barbara, California, USA - Santa Barbara Oil Seep Sample 6 (SPAdes)... | ecosystem: Environmental > Aquatic > Marine...
TAACAATAAAACTTTAAAGAGCCCTTTGGATACTTTGTATGAAACGGTTACATTTGGGAAAAAAGAACCCCATTAACGTTCGCACATGTGCGATATAAACGCAATAGGGGGTTCGTTTATAAACATGTTACCAGCAAGCAAAAAACAAAGATTAAAACCGAAAGAAATGATAGAAAATAACATAGAATTTATTAAACAAGTAATTGAAAAAAATATTCCAATTCATAATTTTTTAGGACTAAAATTGTTAGTCATAGAAAAAGGATTTGTAAGAGTAAGTGTCCCTTTTAGAGATGAAGTTGTTGGAGACATTAGAAAAAATAGATGGCACGGAGGAATTATTGCAACAATAATGGATTCAGTTGGTGGAATTGCTGGCGGAACTCATTTCAAATCTTTTGACGATAAATTAGCAACAATTGATTTAAGAATAGATTATCTAAAAGGAGCAGAAGCATCATCTATAATTGTAGAAGGTAAAATTGTTAGATTGGGAAATAGAATACTTGTTACGAAAATGAAAGCCTTCCAAAATGATGAATTAATCGCTGAAGGAAAAGGTGTCTATAATTTTATACGTATTGATAATTCAACTAAGAAGTAATAAGTAACTCGAAATTAGATAGAAATTAGGATAATAGGATTTATTCGAGTGCCAAAATAAATGACTGAATTAAAAGTTAAAAAAATTATGGGTATAATAAAGCCAGCAGGTAACACGGTATAAAAATAATAAGGGTTAAGTGCCAAACCCAAAGTCGGTGCATATTAACAAAGTCCGCCAAATTTACAATTTGACGGTTTAAAGAAAATTAAAGAAAAAATTGTAAATTTGGCTAAGTGCTAAACTTGAAAGTAAGTGCGTTTTAATCCCTTACTATTCTTATACTAGCCGTTGCCACCCATTTAAAAAAAATCGAGAGCTATGAAAAAAATTATTTTACTATTGATATTGATTCCTCAATTATCATTTTCACAGGAATTTGAAATTGGACCGATGTTTAATTATGAAAGAACATCTTTTAATATTCCTGATGACTCATTTATAGTCGTTGGAGAATATGGCGGAGAAGGTTCAAGAACTACAGGATATGAAAATAATTTTAGCTTTGGAGTATTTAGCCAATTTTTCCTCGAAGAACGTATTGCGATAGCTGGAGAGTTATTTTATACAAAAACAACATCTACAGAATTGAAAAATGTCGAATTTACCTCAATAAATTTTATCCCTTATGCTTCACTGTCATTAATCAAAAATGGAGAATTATATTTAAATCTCGGGGCGGGAATTGCTTATATGACCAAAACGCCTGATTTTGAAAATGAAGAATTGAATGAAAAAACTAAAAAAGTTGACTTTCCAATTAAACTCGGCTTAAATTATAGATTCCCAAAACTTCTAATAATTGATGTCGGAATACATAGTCCGTTTTCAAGAATTGTTGAGGATGAACTTTTAAGAACTGCATATTATATAGGAATTAAAATACCATTAAACCAAATTTTAAATAAATAACGTATGAAAAGATTTACCTTCATTTTATTAATTGCAATTATTTCGACAAATTATATAGTTGCACAAGAAATTACCGTTAACAACAATATTACAATTGACATAAAAAAGGTCAAAAAAGCTCCTACTCTTTTTCATACACAACAGAACGTAAAAGTAAAAGGCGATGGTTTGGAAAAAATAATGATAAAATCAAAAATCAAATCCGAGAATAAAAAGGATGTTGATGTAAACCCATTTTCCTTATTGGATACTGTAAATAAAGTTCGATACCAACTTGTGGAATTTGTCGGTTATAAATCATTTTCAATTGGCGTACCAACTTATCAAGGTAAAGAACTATTAAAAACTAAATTGCTTAATAAACGAGGCCGTCCTTATCAAAGTGTTCCCGATTTTGACCCAAAAATTAAAGACACTTTTGAAGATTATCAATTTGAAGGTTATAAGAATATTACCTGCCAAATAAATTTTGGGACTGATAAAAACCCAATAGTTTCAGGAATATACTATGCACCAATAACAATGAATTCTTTTATTGCTGATGCTTTTTTCGCAATTCAAAAGTTCGATAAGGAACCAGTATTTGAATTATATTATGGAAATGAGAAAGTTGCTGATATTGATATAGATTTGGATTAAAAAATGCAACACGTAACAAAAACGTGTGGCAACACTATATAAAAAAAATAGGGCAAGTAAGTGCTAAACCCAATGTTCAGGCATATTTGCGAGGTCGCCAAATCTTTTGATTTGGCTTTTGGAACAAAAATATAAAACAAAATGCAAAAGATTTGGCTTGTGGATAATCCGAAAGGTAATTGCTTATTTTCAGCCCTACTTCTTTTATACTAACCGTTGTAAGCAAGCCTAAAGAAAGACCGTACTCCGAAAAAAGAGTCATCTGAAAAACGAACTTTGACATCTTAACATAAACTTACGGACTGACTTTGGCGACACACAATCCAACCCGAATGTTTTAAAAATTTTTCCCACCGCACATTTTAAAAAATAATTTTAGCCAGCCGCACATTGGCACATTTGCAAAACCGCACAAGCCGACACACAACCCAAGTTTTGCAAAAGAGCCAATTTCCCTACGCTCGACAAGGATGTTGAAAAGAATTTGAAATAAATGGACACAAATCAAAAATACTTTCCTACTTTTGACACATTATGTCAATAGAAGTTATGTCAACAGAAACGATAGGCGAAAAATTAAGACACATTCGAGAAGAAAAGGAACTTCCATTGCGGAAAGTTGCTGCTTTGCTAGACATTGATGTGGCGATTTTAAGCAAAATGGAACGTGGGGAGCGGAAAATCACAAAAGAAGTAGTTCTAAAACTTGCCGACATATACGATTACAACGCAGACGAACTTTTGGTTTCGTTCCTAAGCGACAAGATTTTATATGAAATTCAAGATGAAGATCTAGGAATAGAAGCACTGAAAGTAGCAGAAGAAAGAGCAAAATATTTAAAAGCGAATAAGAGGAAATGACAATAAAGCAACTCATAGAAAAATATACAGCCGACAGGGATTATTACTTGACAAGCAAGTATAATGAAACACTGCTTCGCAGTGATTTCTTAGACCCGTTTTTCGAGTTGCTTGGTTGGGACATTAAAAACAATGCAGGCAAACCGACCAACGAACGTGAAGTGATTTTGGAAGAAGCATTGAAAGCAAACGCTTCCGAACATTCAAAAAAACCTGATTATACTTTCCGACTTTTTTCTGAAAGAAAATATTTTTTGGAAGCAAAGAAACCTTGCGTTTCTATTGAATCAAACAACGACACTGCAAAACAAGTCAGACGATACGGATTTACTGCCAAGTTGAAAATTTCTGTTCTTTCAAACTTTGAATATTTAATCATTTACGACACTTCCGTAAAAGTTGAGAAAAATGACAACTACACAAAAGCACTCGTAAAAAAATACCATTACACGGAATACGAAAGCAAGTTTGAAGAAATCAAACAGCTTATAGGAAAGGAATCCGTGTATTCAGGAGCATTTGAAACGGAATGGAAAGAAATAGAAAGCAAAATCAATCAATACTCGATTGACAATTTATTTCTAAATCAAATCAATGAATGGAGGAAAGCACTCGGTTCTGAAATATATAAACACGACCCAAAAATTGACGAGCAACAACTGAATGATATTGTTCAGAGTTATTTGAACAGGGTTTTGTTTTTACGTGTTTGTGAGGACAGAAATTTAGAAGATTATCAAACACTTTTAAAATTTGCCAACACAAACGATTTTAAAGCACTCATAAAGAAGTTTGAAGATGCAGACAAACGCTATAATTCAGGACTTTTTGACCAGCTTCTAAAAGACAAGATTGTAGAAAATATTAGTTCTGTTTTTTGGACTATCATCAAGCAACTGTATTACCCTGAAAGTCCTTATTCTTTCAGTGTTTTTTCTTCTGATGTATTAGGAAGCATTTATGAAATTTTCCTTTCTGAAAAATTGACCGTTCAAAGCGGTTCAGTTGTTTTAGTAAAAAAACCTGAAAATGTTGACCGTGACATCATCACCACACCAACATTCATCATAAGCGATATTTTACGAAATACCGTATTGAAAAAATGTGAAGGAAAAACGGATAAAGAAATTCTTAAACTAAAATTCGCTGATATTTCTTGTGGTTCAGGTGCATTTTTATTGGAACTTTTCCAGTTGCTCAATGATATTTTGATTGACTACTATCTGAAAAACGACAAATCAAAACTCATTCAAACCAATATCAACACCTACAAACTGCCGTTTGAAATTAAGCGACAACTTTTATTGAATTGCATTTATGGAGTTGATAAAGATTATAATGCAGTTGAAGCAGCCAAATTTGGTTTGCTTCTCAAATTACTTGAGGGTGAAGATGTAAATTCAACCAACAAAACAAAACCTGTTTTACCCGATCTTTCTGAAAACATCTTTTTCGGAAACAGTTTATTGAATCCAAAACAAGTAACGAATAAAAAAGACCAAGTAATTATTAATCCGTTTGATTTTTCAAAACTTCGCTTTGATGTCATTGTAGGCAATCCCCCTTATATGAAATCGGAAGATATGAAAAATATAACTCCGCTTGAATTGCCACTTTACAAAACAAATTTCAATTCAGCCTACAAGCAGTTTGACAAATACTTCCTTTTTCTTGAACAAGGAATCAACTTATTGGCTGATGATGGAATATTAGGTTATATCGTTCCAAGCAAGTTTACAAAAGTTGGTGCGGGTAAAAAGCTTCGTGAATTACTCGCAGAAAAAGAATATCTGCATTCAATCGTTTCATTTGGTGCAAATCAGGTTTTTGCAGACAAAACAACCTACACTTGTTTGTTAATTCTGAATAAGAAGCCGCAAAAGACTTTCCAATATGCGGAAGTAAGAAGCCTGAAAAGTTGGAAAGTTAGAGAGTCAGAGGCTGCAAAATACGGTTCAAAAAAAACAGATGAATTGGATAGTGAAGTTTGGGTTTTAGTTCCACCCGAATTAACAAACACTTACAATAAAATCGTTTCTCAAAGTGTAAAACTTAATGATTTGGTTGGAAGTGACAATATTTTCAATGGTATTCAGACCAGTGCAAATGAAGTTTACATTTTTACACCAACTAAAGAGGATAAGAAGCACTTCTATTTCACGAAAAAAGGTATTGATTACAAGATTGAGAAGGAAATAACTAAACCCTACTTTCAAACTTCATCAGGCGAAGATAATTTATACACTTACAGAACTTTCAAACCGAATGCAAGGGTCATTTATCCTTATCTGACAACAAAAACAGGAGTTGACATTATTCCTCTAACCACAATTCAAAAGAAATTCCCTTTGGCTTATGGCTATTTACAAAAGCAAAAAGCCATTTTAAATAATCCGAAACGTGATATTAAGCCTGAGCCAAAAAAGAAAAATGAATGGCACAGATACGGCAGACATCAAAGTTTGGATAGTTGTGGACTTCCTTCAAAAATTATTGTTGGTGTTCTCTCTGTTGGCGATAAATACGCGATAGATGTTCACGGAACTTTGATTTCATCAGGTGGAACAGCAGGTTATTGTGTAGTTGCAATTCCAACAACTTCCGATTATTCCATTTACTACATTCAAGCCATTCTCAACTCTAAATATTTGGAGTGGTTTAGTGCTCTGTATGGCGAAGTTTTCAGAGGTGGTTACATAGCGAGAGGAACAAAGGTTTTGAAAAATCTACCAATCAGAAAGATTGATTTTTCAGATACTAAACAAAAAACACTTCACGACAAAATCGTAGAAACTCAAAAAGAATTAGTCAGCATTTATGACCAAATAGATGCAAATGCAGGAAATAAAAGAGCTTTAACTCCACTGCAAGGACAATTTGCAAGAGAGAAAGCCAACCTCGAAAAGCTATTAGCTAAATTATACGATTTAGGTAGTGAAGATTCATTAATCCCATTAATCAAAGAATTGTATGAAGCTAATTAAGAACGCAACAGCCGAGAAATTGAGAGGTGGATTTTACACACCCGAGCCAATTGCTGCATTCATTTTGAAATGGGGCATCAATGGAAGTTCAGACTATGAAATTTTAGAACCAAGTTGTGGTGATGGAGTTTTTCTCGAACAATTGAAAGAGAACAACCATAAATTCAAATTGGTAACAGCCATTGAGTTTGATGAAGAGGAAGCGGAAAAAGCCGAAAAGATTAAACTCAACAAAAAGAATGTTATCAATACTGACTTTCATTTGTATTGCAACGAAACCACAGAAAAATTTGATTTAGTGGTCGGTAATCCGCCTTACATTCGTTATCAATACTTTCAGGAAGAACAGCAAAATGAAGCCATTAAAGTTTTCAATCGAGCTAAACTAAAATATTCCAAATTGACCAATGCTTGGGTTTCTTTTGTGGTTGGTTCAAGTTTGTTGCTCAAAGAAAAAGGAAAGATTGGTTTTGTTATTCCTGCGGAATTGTTGCAAGTTTCTTATGCTCAACAACTCCGTGAGTTTTTGGCTCATTTCTACAATAAAATCAATATCATTTCTTTTGAAAAGTTGGTATTTCCTGACATTCAGCAAGAAGTTGTTTTACTGCTTTGCGAGAAAAACGGAAGCGATTCACATTTGATTGAACACCTAGAATTAAAAGACGCTTCCGACCTTGAAAATTTGGATGTAAATATTCTGAAAAGTCCATCTAAAAAGATAGATTTTAAGTCAAACAAATGGACTTACTACTTTTTAGAGCAAGAAGAAATTGACTTTTTAGAACAGATTGCCAAAAAACGAAAAGTTCCGACAATAGGAAATTACGCCAACGTAGAAGTTGGCATTACGACAGGTGCAAATGATTACTTCACCGTTCCTTTGCCTGTTGTAGAAGCTTACGACCTGAAAGAATATGCAAAACCAATGGTTGGCAGAAGTGTTCAGGTCAATAGCGTAATTTTCACGGAAAAGGATTGGAAACTTAATAGACAAACCAAAGCCAAAGCCCATTTATTGGTGTTTCCAGCCAAAGAGAAAATCAACGGACACAAAGGAGCTAACTCATACATTCGTATGGGCGAATCAATGGGCGTAAACAAAGGCTACAAAACAGGCATTCGTGATGATTGGTTTGTAATTCCTTCCATCAAACTTTCTGATGCCTTATTTATCAGAAGAAATAATCTCTATCCTCGTTTAATTCTGAACGAAGCAAACGCATATACAACGGACACAATGCACCGTGTATTTATGAATAAAGACACGGACAAAAACGCATTCATTGCCAGTTTTTACAATTCATTGTCTTTGGCTTTTTCCGAAATTGTTGGTCGTAGTTATGGCGGTGGTGTTTTAGAACTAATGCCAAGCGAAGCAGGAAAAATACTGCTCCCCTACCAAACCGAAAACGCTGATTTACTTACCACCATTGACAAAATGATGCGAGAGAAAAAGAGCATTAATGAAATTTTAAAAATCACCAATAAGCAAATCCTGAAAGATGGTTATGGCTTTACAGATAAAGAAATAAAACTTGCGGATAGCATTTGGAAAAAGCTTTCGTCAAGGAGATTAAATAGGAATAAATAACACTTAAAAATGAAGAGACAACCAACAACTCAACAGATAACTTGGTTTTTAGATTTGTATCGAAACAACCAACTTGATTTGGAACCACCTTATCAAAGAAAAAGTGTTTGGAGTTCAAAAGACAGAAAATTCTTTTTAGACACAATTTTTCGAAATTATCCAGCACCACCAATTTTTATTCATAGAACGGTAAATGATCAAGGATATACTAAATATCACGTTGTGGACGGAAAACAAAGATTAGAAACAATATTATCGTTCTTTGAAAGTAAAATTTCAATTGCACCTGACTTTGGAGATGTAAATTTAAATGGTAAAAAATTCAAGGACTTAACACCTGAATATAAAAGAAGGTTTTGGGATTACACGTTAGTCGTTGATTTCATTGACTCCATTGATGGAAATAATATAGAAGAAGTGTTTGACAGGGTAAATAGAAATGCAAGAAACCTGTTACCACAGGAATTGAGACACGCTAGATATAACGGTTGGTTTATAAATTTTGTCGAAGAAGAATCAGACGTAGAATTTTGGTGGGATTTTAAAATAAGTACAAGAGGTCGTGACAAGAGAATGAAAAATGTTCAATTTGTTTCAGAGTTAATAATGATTGTACTTGAGAATAAGATTGTCGGTTTTGACCAAGGCTATATTGATGAAGTTTATGCAAAATATGATGAAATAGAAGAACTTCAAGAGTCTGGAGATTTTAGCCTTGAAGATTTTACAAATAGGCTTAATGAAATAAAGGAATTCATTTTAGCTGCAGATAATCACAATGGAGCAATTACAAAATATGCTTCTGGTTCTAATAATAACTATTACACTTTGTGGGCATACATACATCTAAATAATCCCCCAAACCCTGTTGATTTTGCTAAAGCTTATGATACGTTTATGGAAAAAGTTTCTAAAGTAAAAGAAATGCAGGATGCAGGGGAAGTAATAGAAGAGGATGTTTTGAATTATTCTAACAATTCAAAAGGAGCAGTAACTGATTTACCTCAAAGAAGAGAAAGATTGGTAGCCTTGAGTAATTCTATTTAATTATGAAAATAGTTCAATCGATTCAAGAACTCTACAATACAAACCTACCATACTTCAAGATTGTAAAGAGTAAGGTTGATGAAATTGTAAAGTCTAATAAAAATGATCGTTGGCACTACGAAAGTAGAATTAAACAGGTTGAAAGTTTTGCTATGAAAGTCGAAATGGGAAGGTTCGACAAAACAGAAATATTCGAAGACTTATTTGCATCAACAATTGTTGTGAAAAACTTGAGTGAAATTTCCTCAGCAGAAAATTTTATATCCAAACATTTTAATATCAGATTTAAAAGACCAAAATCAAGAAATTTTACACATAAAGATTCTTTTTCTTTTCCTTTTGATGATTTAAGACTTTATGTGTCCCTTAAAGACTTTGATACGGGTGAACTTGCTCCTAATTTGTATGAAATAATTTTTGAAATTCAGATAAAGACATTTCTACAACACGCTTGGTCAATAGCAACCCACGATTTAATTTACAAATCCGATAAAATTAATTGGTCAAAAGAACGAATAGCATATCAAGTTAAGGCGGCTTTGGAACACGCAGAAGTTACCATTAGTGGCGTTGAAGAGCTTAGTAAAATTTCAGAATTAAAAAAAGAAAATAAAGAAGTTAAAAAGGTAAATCAACTAATTTCAATGATACTCAATCATTGGAAGCCAGAAGATTTGCCTGCAGACAGAAGAAGATTAGCCCAAAATATTATTGGTTTTATTGAAGCTATTGGATTGAGTTTGCCTGAATTAAATGAAATATTAGTACTTGAAAAACAACAAGGAAGAGGGATATTAACAAGAAATCTCTCTCCATTCCTGATAGTTGTTCAATCTGTCTTTAATGCTAAACCAGATAAAATCACAGATTATCTGCAGAATGAAAATAACAGAAATAAACAAAAAATATTGATAACATCTGAAATGATAGTTCCTGAATTAGGAGAAGTTATAGAAGACAAACTAATTAGAATATGAGCCAACCCACAGGTGTAAGCACATTTGCAATTCACACAAGCCAACGCACAAACCAAAAATTGCAAAAGAGCTTCCACCTTTGCCATACGAAGGAAAATTATTTTTTTAAAATTCCTTCCCCTCTAAAATTTTAAAAACAGCCAACACACACGCCAGACAGACGAAAATAAGACAAGATAAATGAACAATAAAACACAGATATACCACGACTTGAAAAGAAAAAAGGCCAGCTTACAACATTGTATAAAAGCAATAGCGGGTGAAGTGGTAAATCAAAAGTCTGTGCATTTAATAAACTTAGGTAGTAACGGAAAGGTAATCGCTTCGAAATCCGCTACTGCTCTTATACTTGGCCGTTGGGCGTCATATTGAAAAGAACTGAAATTTTAACAAAAAAACTGAATTATGAAAAAAGTATGCATTTATTTAATAGTAGTAACCTCTTTAATTGCTTTTGGTTGCGAACAATCTACAAAGAAAAACGATTCAAAAGAATCGACTGGAAAGCTTTTGGAAAATAACGATGAATTAAAGGAGCTTGATATTGAATCTTTAAAATCGGTGTTTGGGATGGAAGGAAAAGAAAAAGACGGACAATTCAAAGTTACAGTTCCTCAAAATGACTTGAATGTAATGGTCGATGGTTTCAAAATCATTCCTCCTATGGGATTAGGAAGCTGGGCTGCATTCGCCCCAACTTCGGGAAAACCTATGGTTATGGGAGATATTGTTGTTACGGAAAAAGACTTAAAACCAGTACAGCAAGAAATAATAAAACAAGGGTTAACAATAACAGCAATTCACAATCACTTTGTCCGAAATGAGCCTGATGTGATGTATATGCATATTGGGGGAATGGGCGATGAAAAAAAATTAGCTAAAAGTGTCAAAGCTGTTTTTGATAAAGTAACTGAAATAAGAGGTGCTAATCCATCAAGTGCAACTATTTCAACAGTGCAAAATACTCTTGACACAAAGTTGATTGATAGCATTTTGGGATATAGCGGAACTATGAATAAAGGAGTATATAAAATCACTATCGGTCGGCCAGATGTGAATTTAAAAGAACACGGTGCACCAGTTAGTACATTTTTAGGTTTTAATACTTGGGCAAGTTGGCAAGGAACAAATGAAAAGGCAGCGGTAGCAGGGGATTTTACGATGCTTGCTGATGAAGTAGCCCCAGTAATAAAGGCTTTGATTGAAAATGATATTGAAGTAGTTGCTCTTCATAATCATATGGTTCACGAAAACCCAAGAATTTTCTTTCTACATTATTGGGGTGTTGGACCCGTAGAAAAATTGGCTAAAGGATTAAGAGAAGCCTTAGACAAGACAGGGGTAAAAAATGAAAAAATGTAGGATAAAAAATACGAACGCCCAACAGCGGTAACCGTTGCACAACCCCTTAATTTTTTAAACCTGAACCAATATAAGCCGTTTTAAGCGGCATTGCTTTTTTGATCAGGCTTGAGAATGAACCAAATTTGGGGCTTTTAAAAAATGCCATGCTA
>Ga0209344_10005342_pt1 | contig 11132 bp, 4 predicted proteins | sample Cruoilmetagenom6_FD_187293 | JGI IMG/M metagenome (GOLD analysis project Ga0209344, IMG submission 187293) | Oil polluted marine microbial communities from Coal Oil Point, Santa Barbara, California, USA - Santa Barbara Oil Seep Sample 6 (SPAdes)... | ecosystem: Environmental > Aquatic > Marine >...
CAACAGCTCCTTGGGATACTCTTTGCCCTTCCAAACTTCCACATTGGGATCATTCGCATTTGCTTCGTCAAATAACTGGAAGGCTCTTTTTAATTTTTCTGAGGCCATAATTATCGTTGGTTTTTCCAAAGCTATTCAGAAAAACCAATATAAACAAAGTCGCCCTCTATTTTAACCGGATATGTGACAATACGGTCAAGATCTCCATTAAGATGTTTGCCTAACCTTAAGGAAAAGAATTTTTTACGGAGAGGACAGGCTACTTTAAGCTCCCCCCTGATCTTCCCCTATCATGGCACGGAAGAGCACTACTTCAATTTTATGGGGCCACCTTAAACCATCAATGCACCTTTTCAGGCTCCTCGACTTCGCAAATGTTAAAAGTTAGCTTCATCTATCTATTTTATTAAGGTTGAATCCTTTTGCGACCCTAGTAAATTGCCCATAACGGAACTAACATGTGTTGCACCCTTCCAATATCCTAATTTTGGAATTGTACTACCTGAATCAGTAAATATTAAAGCTACTTTTTAAATGGTAGTTTCCGAGTTGAATTTCAATACCAATCGAAGTCTAGACCTACATTACACCACAATAAAATGCGGTTTCACAACAAAACCATAATTCAGGACTTTAAAGGTTATTAATACCCGCAATATATACAACTACTCGCTCGTTATAGGGTCTTTCCTACAAAGTGTATTAATTCACTTCGATTTTAAATAAAGGGGCATAATCATGATAAAATCAACCGAAAAACTACTACTATTCATCTTATTGTTTAGTCTTAACGCTTGGTATGGCACCGCGCAGGTATCTACCAGTCTACAGAATACCGATTTCGATTCCTGTGGCAATAACCTTCCACAGACGGAACTAAATCTTGGAAACTTGGTACTAACGGAAACCCTGGCCACGGATTTCGGTACGGGGACCTTTACCTTTTACATTGAAGCACCCTCTAATTTTGAAATTAGAGCAACTTCATTTACTGAAACAGGTACCGATATTAGCAGTGCCTCCGTAGCGCAAGATCCTGGTAATGCCTCCAGATTGGAAGTTACCATAACCACTAACGCCCAAGGTTCTTTGGATGTATTTACGATCGAAAATGTTAGAATTCAACTTATTCCAAGCTCCACGACCACGAACGGCACTTTAAAATATGTATTGGCAGGTAACACCAATAAGATAAATGCGCTTACCGATAATCAGACCCTTGCCAACGTTTCTTTCACTGCCCTTACTGGTGGAACAGGGGTTAACCAGCAGGTTTGTACCATCAACGATGTTCAAAACATTAGTATTACCGGTTCCAATATAACCCAGAACAGAACTTTTGAGTGGGAAAAGGATGTGAATGGTACCTGGACGGCCATTGCCAATTCCAACACGGAAATATTGGTTGTTGATAAACCTTCTTTCCCTAATGGAATAAGTAGATATCGTCGTTTAACCACCTTTATGGTCAACGGGGAAACATGTACCCAGATCAGTACTACTGCTACCATTACCGTTAATGAAATATACGCTGGAACTATTACAGACGGAACCGGCCAAAATGTTTGCGCCACCCAAATACCCGCACAATTGAGTACCTCAGGCGATGTAGCCGTAACTCCTGCCGGTACAACAACCTATCAATGGTATAAAAACGATTCCGGCCCTTGGGAACTAATTTCAGGAGCAACGGACAATTTTTATCAACCAACTGCCTTAACCAAAACAACTTCTTTCAAAAGAAGGGTAACCAACGTTTTAAACGGTTTTAGTTGTTATAAGGAAACACCGGCGGTTTCCATAATTGTAAATTCTGCCGTATTGGGAGGTACTGCCACCAATCAAAATATTTGTTCGTTAAGCGACTTACAATTGTTGACCATAAATAATGGGGAAAACAATGGTACCTATCAATGGCAAAAACGCAGTGGGGCCAACTGGGTAGACATAAGTGGTGCTACGCAAAGCAATTACAATGCCAGTACCAATCTCAATCCTGGAACAGAGGAATTTAGAAGGGTTACCACAGTATCAGGTGCAAGTTGCCAAGGTGTTAGTACAGTGGCCACCATAACCTATACCAATTTTGCCGTAGGTAGTATTACCGGTGCTGAAACTGTATGTTATAATGAAGCTCCTGCTGCCATAACATCGGATACCAACGCTTCGGGAACAGGTACTATTTCATATCAATGGGAACGCTTTAACGGAAGTACATGGGCTGCAATTACTGGAGCAAATAACGCAGACTATCAACCAAGTGCCCTAACTCAAACAACTTCTTTTAGAAGACAGGATAACATACTCTTAAATGGGTTTAGCTGTTCGGATTATACGAATGAAATAGAGATCACTGTCCTTGATCAAATTAACGGGGGAAATGCCAGCGCTGACCAAACAATCTGTGCTGGGGAAATTCCCAATTCCATATCTGTGAGCGGCGGTACAGCTGCTGGCCCCAATATAACCTATCAATGGCAATCTGCAACTACTGGTAGTTTTACAAATATTAGTGGTGAGACCAATGCTGTTTTTAATTTTTCCGGGTCACCTGCCGTTACAACAAGATATAGAAGGCAAACAATAATTTCCAATAACAGCAAGGTCTGTTCCCAATATTCTACAGTAAGTACTGTTTTTGTAAACAGCCTTAGTGTGGGAAGTATAGGGAATGATCAAAATGTTTGCGCAGGACAGGCTCCCAGCACCATTATAACTGTTGGAAATGCTATTGCCGCTGGTAACCTAACCTATGCTTGGGAAGCCTCTGACGATAATGGGGTAAGCTGGAACCCTATAGCTTCCGCTACGGGTTCAACCTATACCCCTGGGATACTTGCAACGTCTACCAAATATAGAAGGCTGGATACTACCACCTTAAACGGAAAGGTATGTACGGCCTATACCAATGAAGTTTCCATAATTGTAGCCGGTGCCATTTCAGGAGGGGAAGGATCTGCGGACCAAACCGTTTGTGAAGGCGAAGCCCCAGCAACAATTACTGTTTCCAATGGTACACCAGCCGGGGTAGGAATCAATTTTCAATGGTATTCATCTACCGACAACGTAAATTATACATTGATGAGCGGCGAAACAGGGGAAAGCCTGAGTTTCTCCACAGGTTTGCCAACATCGACCTATTTTAGGCGAAATGTTACCAACTCCAACAATGGAAATACTTGTGAAGCATCCAGTCTCCCAACCTTGGTTACCCTAATAAACTTATCTGAAGGATCCATTTCCCAAACCCAAACAGTTTGTGGCGATGGAAATGTAGCTCCAATTACCAGTACGGCCAATGCCACTTCCAACGGAACTATTAGCTATGTATGGCAGAGTTCTCCAGATGGAAATACCTGGTCCGATATTGCCAATACCAATCAAGCTACCTACACTCCTATAAATACTGGGGACTTACAGACCTATTACAGAAGAAAGGCAAATGCTACATTGCAAGGCATCACTTGCGAGGCCATAACCACACCGGTTCTAGTTTATGTGAACAAATTTGACAATGCAGCAGGCCATAATATAACTTTTTCATCCGGGGCAACCGGAACTACGGAAGTATGTAACGGTGGGGATCCACAAGCCTTTAGTGCTAATTTTCCGTTAATTGCCTCTGGAACGGTAAGTTACCAATGGCAGGTTTCCGGTGATAATATTTCATTTTCGGATATCCCCGGAGCCACTTCGGTAACTTACGATCCTCCTGCCGTAACACAGGACAACTACTACAGAAGAATTACCACTTCAACCCTCAATGGACTATCATGTAGTGTAACCAGTAATACTCTGACAATCATAAATGGTGGAAATGCCACAGGGGGTGAGATTGGTACAACCCATGCGAATGGTAGTAATGGAACCAATGAAGAAGTAATTTGCAAGGGGGACGATCCTAGCCTAATTGAGGAATTAACACCTTCCACAGGCCAGACATTGACCTATCAATGGTATGCCAATGGAGCAATGATCCCAGGTGCCACGGGAACAAGTTATGACCCGTCCAATATAACTTCTACAACAACCTATATTAGAACCACCACCAGCACGGATATTTCCGGAGTGGAATGTAATGTTGACAGTAACCCTGTAACGGTCTTGGTACCCCAAGCGGATAATATTGGAAACAATATCACCATCTGTTATAATACCATGGCCCCAACCTTGGGCAACCCTAGTGCAATTGAAGGGCTTCCTTATTTGGCTTTTCAATGGTATGAATCCAACGATGGCAGTACTTTTAATTCCATACCCGGAGCAACGAACGCTACATATACACCTCCATCTGCTTTGACCGCAGATAAATGGTACCGCAGGGATTACCAAGCTACAGTGGATGCTGTTATCTGCGATCCCTCCTATACTCCAAGTAATGAAATTAGAATTTTTGTCAATGATGTGGACGGAGGTACTATTTCAGGAGATCAAAAAATATGTTACGGGGATGATCCTTCACTCTTGGGAAATACCGTAGACGGAACTGCCGAAGGAGTATTGAAGTATCAATGGTACTCCTCAACGGATAACACTAATTGGGGTATGATCAATGGAGCTGTAAACAGTACCTATGACCCCATTGCCGGTAGCTATCCCACAACCTATTTTAAGAGGACAGCTTCTTCTACACTGAACAATGTAGTTTGTACGGAAGATAGTAATACGATAGTAGTAGAGGTTGCCGAGGAGTTATTGCCTGGAACCTTAGTGAACGATCAAACTATATGCGAAGGGTTTGTACCAGGAGCATTGACCGTAACCGGTGGCAGTACCTATGTAGATCAAACTTACGATTGGTATGCTTCCACTAATGGTAGCGTATGGACAGATCTTTCCGTGCATTCGGCGTCCTATACCCCTCCGGTCCCGACCACTACCATGTATTATAAGAGGACTATAACCAGAACCAGTTTGGTGGATAAGACCTGTGTTGTGGAAACCAACCCTATAAAAGTTACCCTCAATGATGTTTATGCCGGTAAAATAACGGATAATCAATCCGTTTGTGAAGGGAGTCAGCCTTTGGCCATAGTGGAACAGGAATCGGCAACAGGTGCCGGGGTACTGACCTATCAGTGGTGGTCTTCCCCTGACAATCAAACCTACACTGCCGTGGCTGGTGCCACGCAGCCAAATTATACCCCTCCAAGTACCCTTACTACCTCTACCTATTTTAAAAGAGTGGTTACCAGTACGTTGAACGGTGTGGCCTGTGAGGATGAAACTTCGCCCAAAATTGTCACTGTAATACCCTATGCCATTATAAACAATGATGCCATCATTGCCAATGACATAACCAATGTAAGTTGCAATGGAGGAAATGACGGTAGTATTGTAATCCCCAATGGAAGAATCACTGGAGGGAATACGGCCCAAAAGCAAATAAATACAATTTCACTTTTCGGTACACCTCAATTAAATAATACTTACAGTATAATTATCGATAACAAGGTCTATGATCATCAGGTTACCTTGAACGGCATTAATCAACCAGAGGACAACAACGAAGTTGCTGCCGCGTTGGCCCAAAAAATTAATTCCGCAACAGGATCTGACCTGAGCTCTGTAATAGCAACGACCAATTTCCATGAAATTATTCTGACTGCCAAAGTTGAAGGGATTGGATTTACGGCCTATGCTAGTACTGGAGCCGACCCCAATGTTAGTGCTTCCGTTGTAATTACGCAACCCAATTCCGTAGCCAATACCTACGTATGGTCCAAAATAGGGGATAACAGCTTTACGGCCTCTACCTTGAGTATTAACAATCTTACGGCCGGTGCTTACCAATTAACGGTTTACAATGAATTCTGTGGAACTACTTCCTCTCCGTTTATAGTATCGGAACCCGAGGTATTGACATTGAATATTGGAGATACCTGTAATACTGCTATTACGGCCTATAGTACTGGGGGTATTGCACCTTTCACCTATACGCTTACACGGCCTAATGGCTCCACCACGGTGCAGACATCGAACAATCCTAATATTACCTATACCAATTTAATAGGTGGGGCCACTTATAACATAAGTGTACAGGATGCCTCTTGCGGAATACAGGAATCGCAATCGGTTACCTTGCCAATGGGGCTGCAATTTGATCAGACTTCCGTAGTGGTTGAAAACGCCACTTGTTATGGCCAAAATGATGGTAGTATTAGTTTAAACATAGGAGCTACAACTGTAACAGGAGGATATCCTCCATATAACTTTAGTTGGACAGGACCCAATAATGCCAATTTTACCACAGAAAATATCACCAACTTGGCTCCAGGAGTTTATGTACTATCCGTAACGGATCAACTTGGTTGTTCAACAACCTATACTGCAAATGTGGCTTCAAAAGCCCAATTGGAAATCAGTAGTGTTCAGGTTATCAATCAGCAATTACAATGTGCCGGTGATGCCAATGCTGAAATTAGCATACAAATAAGTTCTGATCCTAGCAGCCAATTACAAATAAACTGGTATAAAAACGGAACAAGTTATTCTACCAACAACACCAGCCTTACCAATTTGGGTGGTGGCAGCTACGAAGTGGTAATCATAGATACCAACAGTGATGCAAATACACCGTGTACCGTTAGACAAACATTTGTCATTACAGCCCCCACCGTGTTTAGTGCTACAGAGGTAACCGATGGTAATACCAGTTGTGTGGATGCCAGTACCGGACGGGATTTTACCTTTAGGGTCCAAGGAGGAACATCGCCTTTTCAATACTCCGTTGATGGGGGAACACCTGTAATCTTTAGCAATACCCAAACCACCATAAGTGCGCTTTCCAATGACAGTCATGTTATTGAGGTAACCGATACCAACCAATGTGTTGTTCAGACATTTACCATGGATAGTTATGAGGCAATGGATTATACGGGTGCCAAAACTTACACCATTCCACCCTGTGAAACCGATTATGCCTTTAGCCTGAATACCAATTTAATTACTGGAGGAAAACCATTTTTAGACGGAGGTAACAACCCATACTACTTTTATGATTGGCGGGGTCCCGACAATTTTGTAGCCCAGGATATTACCAGTTTTGTTGCGGTGCCAGGTTCCTATTGGTTAACCATAACCGATAGTAATGACTGTTCTTCAGAAGAAATAGAGTTTATCTTTAATACTACCTATACCCCAATAGTTGTAAACAAAACAATAACTCCTGTAAGCTGTGGTGCCAGCGATGATGGGGCCATTTCCATTACAGTAAGCGGTGGTTTAAGACCGTATAACATTAGATGGGAAAAAGAAACGGCCGGTACGGCAAATAACCCAGATCCAGTTTTTACTCCTTACGGTGAAAACATAACCCAATTGAGTGGATTGGAAGAAGGACGGTTGAGACTTACGGTAACAAGCAATATTAATGGCTGCACCAATGCCGATCCTGCCTATTATTACCAGGAAATCATTACCATCAATAAGGCAGAATCCCTTCAACTGATAGACGGACCTTATTTGGACGGGTCACTTTGCTTGGGGAATCCCGGAAGTATTTCGGTATCGGTTTTCAATAGTCAACCTGGTGACCTTAGTTTTTACTATGATGGGGCTCTAGTGCCATCAGTAAAAACAGCTGCCAATACTTATTCCGTTCAAATCGGTAATCCGTCCGATAACGCTACCCTTAATGTAGTTAATGACCAAGGGTGTGGGTTAACCATGCCAATAAGTTCTGGAGTAACAGATCCTTCGTTTAGCTATAGCTCGGACGAATATGAAATTACAGGTCTTTTGATGGCCAAGGAGGATATACGGTTCAGCATTACCAGTGAGGCTGGATATGGCAATGCTTCATGGGACTTTGGCGATGGTAGTCCCATAGTAAATGTGGATCCGGAGGTAGATGGTATTATGACCACTCATAAATATAGTTACCCAGGTATTTTTACCACCACACTAACTCTTTTTAACGCAGAAGGTTGTAGTAAAACTGTGGAACAGGACATACAGGTCGGTAACGGCTATGACGTAATGTTCCCTAATGTATTCTCTGCCAATGCGGATGGAATAAACGACTACTTCCAAGGTGAATTTACAGGAATAGCCTCATTTACCTTTCAAATTTATGATATGTGGGGTTCCTTGGTCTATAGTGTGGCCCATGACTACGAGTCCATGCCCGTAAACTGGGGTTGGAATGGAAATTATAGTTCAGGAAAACCCTATAAAAATACCTCGTTCAGATATCTCTTTGTAGGTACCACTAAAGACAATAACCAAATAACCAAAACCGGCGAAGCCTCAATTTTAAGATAGAGATGAAAAAACTTAATATAATAATCCTCCTACTAATTTTAGTTTCGTTGGGGGCCAAGGCCCAAGAGAAATTTGTGCACAACCTGAGCAAGTTACCGGCATCCTTAAATCCCAGTTTTCATGCTTTTAAGGACAAAACCAGGATAGGGGTATTGGCCGAATTCGCCAGTCAGAGCCAGGGTACGGAGTCACAACATAAATATGCCTTTGGTTCTACCGCATTTGAAGAATACAATTTCCAATTGGGCGTGGACTTGTTCAATAACAACCTGAACAATTCAGGATATAATTACACTTCCGCCGCTTTGAGCTATATGTACAAATTGGTCTTGAAGAACGATTGGATCGTATATCCCGGAATAACTGCAGCGTACAGCAATTACAGGTACGATTTTAACAACCTTACCTTTCAGGATCAAATAAACATATTTACCGGGCAAATTAGTGCCAATACCATTGATCCCATTACCGCTTCTGAGAATATTGGCTATCTGGATATGGGGGCATCGGTATTGATACATAACGATATAAATACACTTTTTGGGCTTTCCCTTAAGCATTTGAACCAGCCACGAATATCTTCCAAACAAAGCGAAAATAATGTAAATTTAAATATGCTTATTTCCGGGCAGTTTGGATATGAAATGGATATCAATAAATATGGACAGGCCAAATTACCGGAGCATTCGTATTTATACTTATTTAATGCAGTGTCTTTACAAGGCCCAAATACCAGATTGGATTTTTATCAGGATGTTACCCTTGGGAACTTTAGTATTGGTATAAATGAACATCTAAGCTATTTGGAAAATGCCTCCTTTTCCGAAATAGGTTTTGCCACCAGCCTTGCCCTGGAAACTTTTGAATTTGGACTCAACTATAGATTGCCCTTCGGTGGTGATGCCAAACAATATATCCCCAATTCACTGGAATTGTTTTTAGTCTTTGATATCTCTAGATTTAAGGAGCGTAGAAGATCTGACTACAGTAGGTTCTATTAACAATTGCCCCAAAATATTACAAAACCCCCAACCTTTATTGGGGGTTTGTTTTTTTAGAGAAAATAAGTTACCACAAAATTCCCTTAACCTCTTTCTTTACAAAGTCACCATAGCTAATCAACACAACTCTTCACAAAAAAATCCATGATTGTTCAAAAGATTCGTTATGGAATTTGCCTTGACCATATGGGTTTCGACCCGGAGGATATTGTCGCAATCCTCCAGATCAAAATTCCAGTAGCCCTTTTTGGTGACCAACCTGTTCAAATCTGGCTTCAAGATCTGGACTTCCCGATTGTGGTTAATTGAGGTCTTAAATACCAATACTTCTTTCATGTTTAATTCAATTAGCGTTCGTAAAAGGCTGGTGGTTCTATACCCAACGAGCGTAGATATACATAGGCCTGTCCCCGATGGTGAATTTCATTGTCTATAAAATAGAAGATGGAAGACCACACCGTACCTTCGTACTGACCAAAAATTTTAATTTTTTGTTGGAATTGTTCCTCCCTGATCTGGGCCCAAAAAGAATTGATTTCATCGGTAGCAATATCCCAGAGTTCCAGTAATCCCTCCTTTTTATTACCGTGCTCCAGGTGTTCGTTGAAAGGAGCTGTTTTACCCGTGGCGATTTCCTTTATACCGGGCCCTGCAATTGCCAACAGCTCCATGACCATATCGGCAAATGTGCGCATACCCCCAATGGTATGGGTGAAAAATGCCTCTTCGGGAAATACTTCCATGGCCCTCCTCGTCAACGCCCTATGTCCTTGCCAATGATCCAGCAATTCTTGTGATGTAATAAGCTGTTGAGTCTTGTTCAATGTAGTGTGCATAGTTCTATTATTTAATTGATTCATATTTCTAGACCAAAATTAAATAGGGGAGGTGACAGCCCTATGTCAGCAGCAAACAAAAAAATAAAAGTGCCCAAGAATTTTATGGTTTTCCAAGGGATATATCTATTCAAATAATATTTCTAGGGCTATTGACAATGGGTTGTCACCAACACAGCTTTAATTTGTATCTAAACTTTAGAGTGTTGGTTTTTGGATAGTCAATATTTATAAATTATAGATTGCCATGAAAAGATCAAACCCCAAATTCGGATTATTCAATGATTTGAAATCCTATCTTTGGGAAATATGTAATTTAATTATGGGTATGGAAACAATTAATCGTTTTGACCGTATTGTAGCGATCTTAGTACAGCTACAATCCAAACGTATTGTGAAAGCGCAGGAGTTGGCGGACCGATTTGAAGTGAGTTTACGTACAATATATAGGGATATTAGAACCCTTGAAGCCTCTGGTGTGCCCATTATTAGTGAAGCAGGAGTTGGATATTCCATCATGGAAGGCTATAGGCTTCCTCCGGTTATGTTTACCCGTGAAGAAGTTGGGAGCTTTGTGGCCGCCGAAAAATTAATGCAAAAGTTTGTAGACAAATCGCTTGGCAGCTATCATCAATCCGCCATGTTCAAGCTGAAATCGGTATTGAGGGGCAGTGAAAAGGATTGGATTTCTGCCTTGGAGTCCCAAATATCAGTAGACCCCTCACAACAGTTGTTCAATGATGGCCTGCCCAACGCTCTTGAAATTCTTTTTGAAAGTATAGCCGAAAAAAAACAGGTTTTCTTAAAATATCACTCCCTGCAAAGCGAACATCCTTCAGACCGGCATATTGAACCGGTAGGTTTGTTTCATGAAAACAATTTTTGGTATGTTCTGGGATATTGTCATTATAGACATGATTATAGACAATTTAGAACGGACAGGATGTTGGATATTGCAAGAACCTCGCTTGCCTTTACCGCGGAACATGGAAGTTTGGATGCGCATTTGAGCAAAAATGTTAATATTACA
>Ga0209344_10005343_pt1 | contig 11130 bp, 9 predicted proteins | sample Cruoilmetagenom6_FD_187293 | JGI IMG/M metagenome (GOLD analysis project Ga0209344, IMG submission 187293) | Oil polluted marine microbial communities from Coal Oil Point, Santa Barbara, California, USA - Santa Barbara Oil Seep Sample 6 (SPAdes)... | ecosystem: Environmental > Aquatic > Marine >...
CGCCCGCACCGAGGGCCAGCGCGCCTATGTCCGCGCGCTGAAGAATGAAAAGGCCTATGACCTGATTTTCGGTGTCGGGCCGGCCGGTACCGGCAAGACGCTGCTGGCGGTCGCCTATGGCGCCTCCTTGCTGGTCCAGCGCAAGGTCGAGAAACTCATCATCACCCGCCCGGCCGTCGAGGCGGGCGAGAAGCTCGGCTTCCTGCCCGGCGACCTCAATGAGAAGGTCGACCCCTATCTGTTGCCCGTGTGGGATGCGCTTGCCGACACGCTGGGGCGGGCCGAGCTGGAACGCATGCGCACCGATGGCCGTATCGAGGTTGCGCCGATCGCTTTCATGCGCGGTCGCACGCTCAATCGCGCCTTCGTCATTGTCGATGAGGCCCAGAATACCTCGCGCGCCCAGATGCAGATGGTGCTGACCCGCTTGGGTGAGGGCTCACGCATGGCCGTCACCGGCGATCCGAGCCAGTGCGATCTCCTGCCGCGCGATCCGTCCGGCCTGCCGCATGCGCTGGAAATTCTCGCCGAGACCAAAGGCGTCGCCGCGGTCCGCTTTACCCGGGATGATGTCGTGCGCCACGATCTCGTCGCCCGCATTGTCGCGGCCTATGAAGACGATCTGAAGAAGCGGGGCGGAGCCTGAACGCGATGAATGCTGTCGATGTCATCGTTGAGGACGAAGTCTGGAATACTATCGAGGGCAAGACCCGCCTGATCGAACAGGCCATTGCTGCCGCCGATGCGGAAATCAGCGATGCCCTGCCCGGGGTTATCGCGGTTCTGCTGACCGACGATGCGGCGATGAGTGAGCTCAATGCCCGTTTCCGGCAAAAGCCGAAGCCGACCAATGTGCTGTCCTTTCCGGCTTCGGAACATACGGTCAATCACCTCGGCGATATTGCCCTGGCCTCGGGCGTGGTCATGCGTGAGGCCGGTGATCGTGCCCTGTCTCCAGCCGATCACTTGTGTCATTTGATCGTGCATGGATTCCTGCATCTTCAGGGTTATGATCACCAGGATGATGACGAGGCCCTGGTAATGGAAGCGATCGAGCGCCGGGCTCTGGCGCGGCTGGGTATTGCTGATCCTTACCTGGATGGCGCAGGCGGCGGGATGGATGCCGATGAGTAGTGTGGACGACAATTCCGAAGACGATAACCGGTCATGGATCGGGCGGATTTTCGGCAAGCCTGACACACCGGAAGCGCCGGAGGCGCCGGCCGGGCCGGCCAAGCTGTCCGCGGCGCCTGTCTTCAAGATCGATCCGGATGCCCTCGATGAGCTGCGTGTGGTCGATGTGATGGTGCCGCGCGCCGACATTACGGGCGTCGAGGTGTCGACGCCGCTGGATGAGCTGGTGCGAATTTTCGCCAAGGCGGCGCATTCACGCCTGCCGGTCTATCGCGAAACCCTCGATGACCCGATCGGCGTCGTGCATATCAAGGATCTGATTGTCCATCTCGCACCGGATGAAGCCGGCGAGCGCGAGCCGGGCTGGGCTGATCGCCAGGTTCTGCCGGCGATGACGCGGCCGCTCCTGTTCGCCCCGCCATCGATGCGCGCGACCGATCTTCTGCGCCGCATGCAGGGGCGCCGCATGCATCTGGCCCTGGTCGTCGACGAGTATGGTGGCACCGACGGCTTGGTGACATTCGAGGATCTGATCGAGCCGATCGTTGGTGATATCGAGGACGAGCATGATGACGAGGACGCACCGGCGATCCGCGCGCGCGGGCCGGGCGTCTGGGATGTCGAGGCGCGGGCCGAGATCGACGCTTTCGAACAGGTGGTCGGAGAAGAGATCGCCGGGCCTGACGAGGACGAGGATGTCGACAGCCTCGGCGGCCTCGTCTTCACCCTGACCGGCCGGGTGCCCGAGCGCGGTGAGGTGATCCGCCACCCCAAGGGCTATGAATTCGAGGTGCTGGAAGCCGATCCGCGGCGGATCAAGCGGATGCGGGTGCGCGCAACACACTGGACCGATGCCGCGGCCGCGGTGGCGGACGAGGGAGCCGGGCAGTCTTGACCCGCCATGCCTGGTACTCGCCCGGGCGTTTGCGCACAGGGGTTGCCGCCGCGAGTGGCTGGCGGCTGGCCCTGATCCTGTTCGTTGCCGGAGCGCTGTCGGCGCTGGCGATGGCGCCGGTCTTTGCCTGGCCGATCCTTATCCCCACCCTGGCGATATTGCTCTGGACCGTCGATGGTGCCCGCCGCCGGGCCCTGCCCCTGCGCAGCGCCTTCTGGCGCGGCTTCCTGTTCGGCTTCGGCTATTTCCTCGCAGGCATGTTCTGGCTGGCCTATGCCTTCATCAACCGGGGTGCGGAATACATCCCGCTGATCCCCTTCGCCGTTCCGGCGCTGGCCGCGCTGCTGGCCGCGTTCTGGGGCGGCGCCATGGTGAGTTATGCGCTGCTGGCCCAGCGCTCGGAATGGCGGGTGCTGGCATTCGCCGTGTGTCTGGCGGTGTTCGAATGGCTGCGCGGGCACCTGTTCGGTGGCCTGCCGTGGAACCTCCCGGCCTATGCCTGGCCGGCTGGCGGTGCGATCAGCCAGGCGGCATCCTGGTTCGGTGTTTACGGGCTCACCCTGCTGACGCTTCTGATACTGGTTTCGCCCGCTGTTGCAGTCGGACCGGTCCTGCGTCTGAAACGGCTGATGCCGGCGATGGCCGGGGCGGCAATCCTGCTGATCCTGTTCAGTTTCGGTGCCCTGCGACTGCAGGAGCCCGATCCGGGCGTCGAGCCGGGGGTGCGGCTGCGGATCGTGCATGCTTCGATCACCCAGGCGGAGAAATGGGGCCCGAACGGTGCCCTGCTGGCCCGCGACCGCTATCTTGGCCTGACCGCCGCGCCCGGTCTCGACGAAGTCACCCACGTGTTGTGGCCGGAAGGCGCCTTGCCGATCTATATGCTGGAGGACGGGGCAACCCTGAGCTTGATCGGCGAGCTGTTTGCCCATGACCAGATCCTGATGTCCGGTATCAGCCGGCGGGTCCTGGGTCCTGACGAGGCCGACGAGACCTATTACAATTCGCTCGCGGTGCTGCGCTATCAGGGCGGGGCGCCGCGCATTGTCGGGCTTTATGACAAGACGCTGCTGGCCCCGTTCGGCGAAAGCATTCCCTTGTCCGGTCTGTTGTCGGCTGTTGGCCTGGCCGAGTTCGCGCGTCTGCAGTACACGCCCGGCAGCGGACCTTTTGTGATGGACCTGCCGGGGGCACCGCCGGTGATGCCGCTCATTTGTTATGAGGGAATCTTCCCCGGCTTCGTCCATGCCGGCACGCCCCGGCCGGCCTGGCTGTTCAATCTGTCAAACGATGCCTGGTTCGGTGAAACCAGCGGTCCGCAGCAGCATGTCAACCAGACCCGCTATCGCTCGATCGAGACCGGTTTGCCGATGATTCGCTCGGCCTCACGCGGTGTTTCGGGCGTGATCGATGCGTTCGGCCGCATGCCCGTGGCGATCCCGCCCGCCAGCGAGGGGGCCTATGATGTCGACCTGCCGCGACCGATCGCGGCCCCGCTTTACGCCTTCTGGGGCGACTGGTTGTTCTGGATTGTCAGCGGCTTCGTGATTGCAGGCACCATTCTGCAACGACGTAAAGTGGTAAAACGGTATTTAAAATTCATCCGGTGAACAGATAGTGATGGTGCCGTGCAGCCTTGCTCATGTTAGCTTTGGGCTGCAATCGACGGGCACAAGGCCCGCAAAAGAGGTGAATAGATGCAGAAGGTGAACCCCCGCGTCCCCAATCCGGTCGACATGCATGTGGGGTCAAGAATTCGACTGCGGCGTCAGTTGATGAAAATGAGTCAGGAAAAACTGGGCGATGAGCTGGGCGTGACGTTCCAGCAGGTCCAGAAGTACGAACGCGGTGCCAACCGGGTCGGTGCAAGCCGGCTTTACCGCCTGTCGCGTGTGCTCGAGGTGCCGGTGCAGTTCTTCTTCGAGGACCTGGCCGATGCGCCGATGACTTCCGGCATGGCCGAGGGCGACCAAACGCCGATCGTGTACAATTTTATCCAGAGCTCCGACGGCGTTTCCCTCGCCGAGGCGTTTTCCAAGATCAGCGATGCCAAGGTCCGGCGCCGCGTGCTTGAGCTGGTGCGCACGCTCGCGGCTGAAGAAGACGAGCTCGCCCACTGACGTTGCGCGTGCAGGCGGCGAAACAATTCGCTATGCCGTCCGGATGACGGATCAACTCAATGCCTCCGGAGATTTCCGGCTGTTCGGACGTGCCAAGGGCAAACCGCTCTCGGCGCGCCAGCAGGCCCTGATCGACAATCTTCTGCCGGTGCTCGACCTGCCCGCAGAAGGTGAGGTCGTGCCCGCCCTGCTGCTGCCCGGCAAGCAGGCGCATGTGCTGGAGATCGGTTTTGGCAGCGGCGAGCATCTCGTCGCCCAGGCCGCCGCCCATCCGCAAAATCTCTATATCGGGATCGAACCCTTCCTCAACGGGGTCGCCAAGGCGCTGGCCGGGGTCGAGGAGGGCGGATTGACGAATGTACGCCTGCACCGGGGCGATGCGCGCGATGCACTGCCGCGCTTTGCCGACGCGTCGATCGACCGGATATTCCTGCTCTTCCCCGATCCCTGGCACAAGAAGCGTCACGCCAAGCGGCGTTTCATCCAGCAATCCACCCGTGACGAGTTTGCCCGCATTCTCAAGCCGGGCGGGCAATTGCGCATTGCGACCGATGTGAAGTCCTATGCCGATCATGTGATGGTCGAATTCGCCGGCGATGACCGGTTCGACTGGACCGCCCGGCAGGCGGATGACTGGCGTCTTGCGCCGGCCGATCACGTCCGCACGCGGTATGAAACCAAGAATCTGGGCGATTGCGCGCCGGTCTTCATGGACTTCGTCTGTCGTGGTGGCGACGCCTTGCCAAGCGGTGCCAAGGCGTCTATATAAGCGCCATACACAAGTTCGATTGCATTGGATGATGCTATCGAGCGGTCGCCTAACGGCGGCCGCTCTTTTTGTTACTGCAAACGGAGCCGCTGGCTTGAAGACAAAGACACCACAGGATCTCCGCATCCTCAATCTGGCCGAACCGGTTGCCGCCGGGCTCGGGCTGGAGATTGTCCGCGTGCGGGTCCTGTCCGGCAAACGCGCCCGGTTGCAGATCATGGCCGACCGGCCCGAGAGCGCCATTGGCGTCGAGGATTGCGCGGCATTGTCGCGCGGCATTTCCGGCGCCCTGGAAACCGAAGACCCGATTTCCGGTGAATATGATCTTGAGGTCTCCTCACCGGGCATCGACCGGCCGCTGACGACCCTGCCGCACTTTGCGCGCTGGGAAGGCAGTGAGGCCAAGATCGAACTTGATCGCCTTGCCGATGGCCGCAAGCGCTTCCGCGGCATGCTGGCCGGTGTCGAGGACGGGAATGTCCTGCTCGATGTCGAGGGCGAAGAGGATACAACGCTGATCCCGTTTGACTGGATCAGCGATGCCAAACTGGTTTTGACGGACGCCTTGATCGAGGCGAATTTGAAAGCGCGCGCCGAGGCGCCCGCGACGACCGAAGGAGACGAATGATGTCGCAGTCCATCGTAACGGGGAACTTCCGATGAGCATTGGTGTCAGCGCCAACAGGCTTGAATTGCTGCAGATCGCGCGTGCCGTTGCGGCCGAGAAGTCGATCAGCGAAACGATCGTGCTCGAAGCGATTGAAGAAGCGATTCAAAAGGCTGCGAAATCCCGCTACGGCGCCGAAAACGATATCCGGGCCGAGATCGATCCGAAGACCGGCGAGCTGTCGCTGACCCGTTGCATGACGGTCGTCGAAGACGTCGAGAATGACAGCCAGGAAATCTCCCTCGCCGACGCGCGCAAGATCGACAAGACCGCCGAGATCGGCACTGTTTTCTCGGACGAGCTGCCGCCGATCGAATTCGGCCGTGTCGCCTCGCAGACCGCCAAGCAGGTCATTACGCAGAAAGTGCGTGAAGCCGAGCGTGCGCGCCAGTTCGAGGAATACAAGGACCGTGTCGGCGAGATCATCAACGGTATCGTCAAGCGTGTCGAATACGGCAATGTGATCATGGATCTCGGCCGCGCCGAGGGCATTATCCGCCGTGCCGACGGCATTCCGCGCGAGAATTTGCAGACGAATGAGCGCGTGCGTGCCTATATCTATGATGTGCGCGAGGAAGTCCGCGGTCCGCAAATCTTCCTGTCGCGCGCCCATCCGGACTTCATGGCCGCCCTGTTTGCGCAGGAAGTGCCTGAAGTTTATGAAGGTATTATCGAGATCTCGGCGGTTGCCCGTGATCCCGGCAGCCGGGCCAAGATCGCCGTCATCTCCAATGACGCGTCGATCGACCCGGTCGGTGCCTGTGTCGGTATGCGCGGTTCGCGTGTCCAGGCCGTGGTCTCCGAGCTGGCTGGTGAAAAGATCGATATCATCCCATGGTCCGATGACCCGGCGACGTTCATCGTCAACGCATTGCAGCCGGCCGAAGTGTCCAAGGTCGTCCTCGACGAGGAAGACCGCCGGATCGAGGTTGTGGTACCTGACGAGCAGCTGTCGCTCGCCATCGGCCGTCGCGGCCAGAATGTCCGCCTGGCGTCGCAACTGACCGGCTGGTCGATTGACATCCTCACCGAGGAAGAGGAATCGGAACGCCGTCAGCGCGAATTTGCTGAACGCACCGCCCTCTTCACCGGTGCGCTCGATGTCGATGAAGTCATCGCGCAGCTGCTGGCGACCGAAGGCTTCACCGATGTCGCTGACATCGCCTATGTCAGTCTCGGCGAGATCGCCGCGATCGAAGGCTTTGACGACGACACCGCCGAGGAGATCCAGGCCCGCGCCCGTGATTATCTCGAGCGTGTTGCCAGCGAGCAGGATGCCAAGCGCAAGGAGCTCGGTGTCGAGGACGCCCTGCTGGAGGTCGAAGGCATTGATTTGCCAATGGCCGTTGCGCTCGGCGAGAATGACATCAAGACGGTCGAGGATCTCGCCGGCCTCGTCACCGACGATCTGCGCGGCTGGTTTGAGACCGTCAATGGCGAACGCGTTCGTCAGCCCGGCGTGCTGGAGGCTTTCGAGCTGTCCGCCGACGATGCCGAGATGCTGATCATGCGCGCCCGCGTCGTGGCCGGCTGGATCTCCGAGGAGGACCTGCCGGTGCGCGAAGTCGAGGAAGTCGAGGATGAAAATCCCGATGCCCATGTCTTCGACGTCGAGAATATGGATCTGGCAGAGCTGGAAGCCGAGGCCGCGGCATTGGGCCTCGACCTCGACGAGGCTGCTGCCGACGAGGAGGAACAGAAGGCTGACTAATCCGAAGGCGGCGACACAGGCGATCCGGGAGAAGCGTTGCATCGCTTCCGGTGAGGTCAGGGACGAGGCGGAGCTCATCCGCCTGGTCATTGGCCCGGGAGACGAAGTCTTCCCCGACATCGCCGCCAAACTGCCCGGCCGCGGCATCTGGATCAGTGCCGATCGGGCCTCGGTTGAATTGGCCGCCCGCAAGGGTTTGTTCAACCGGTCAGCGGGACGGGCCGTCAAGGTTCCGGACGGGCTGGCCGACATGATAGAGGCGCAGCTTGCTGCCCGCGCACTGAGCCTTCTGGGCCTGGCGCGGCGGGCCGGCGAAGTGGCGCTGGGATTTGATGCCGTACGCATCGCCCTGAAGGCCGCACGGCCGGCCTGGCGGATCGAGGCGGTCGATGGCGCCGAGGATGGACGGGTCAAGCTTGACCGTCTGACCGAGGCGGCCTGGGGGGATATCCCGGTTGCAGGCGGTTTTACCGCCGAGCAATTGGGCGAGGCACTCGGGCGCGGCACGGTCGTGCACGGGGTGTTGACCGGAGGTTCGCAGGTGCGGGCTTTCGGAGTGACTATGGGGAAGCTTGACGGCTTCCGGCCGCCGGCTTCCTGAACCGGGAGCTGCGGCGCATGCCGCAACAGCGGTTGAATACGGGGTGGAGGTCGCTAGGTTAGCGATCCTTCACACCGGATCAGGTATGAACAGCGCGGATTTCCGGCACTCGGCTACCGGAAAAGCCCGTCAAACGATAGCCGAACTTGGAAGGCTCGCATGAGCGACGCAGACGACAACAATTCCTCCGGCCGCCGGCCGCTCTCTCTGAAACGACCCGGTTCGGGCACCGTGCAGCAAAGTTTTGCGCGCGGCCGTTCGAAGGCAGTGGTGGTCGAGAAGAAGCGCAAGCGTGTTGTGACGCCAGGCAAGGACTCCGGTTCGGCTGGCGGGAGGGCCCCTGGCGGCGGCAGCGCCAGCAAGGGTGAGTCCGCGCTGGCCGCGAAAGCCCGACAGCTCGGCCTGTCCGAGGAAGAACTCGTTGCGCGTCAGCGCGCGATCGCCCGGGCACGGGCTGAATCGGCGGAACGCGAAGCCAAGAAGAAACAGGAAGAGGCCGAGCGCGCCGCGCGGGCCGATGCCGAGCGTCAAAATCTCGACGAGCTGAAAGCCCGTGAGGCCAATCAGGCCAAGGAAGCGCAGCGCGCAGCCGAGGCCGCTGCCGAGGAAGCTCGCCGCCGGGCCGAAGCCGATGCATCGCGCGCGGCCAGTGACGGTCCGAAAAAGGGCGATGGCGAAGCGCGCCGCAAGCCGGCTGCCGAGAAGCGTCCGCAGCGTCCGCTCGGCGGTGCCGATCTGCCCGATCCTGCCGCGACGCTCGACGCCATGGGCGGTCGCGTCAAGCGCAAGGGCCCACCGGTCAGTGCCGGCCCGGCCAAGCCCGGCCAGCAGCAGCCGGCCCGCGCCAAGGCTGACAGTCGTCGTCGTGGCAAGCTGACGATCCAGAACATCCTCGAGGGTGATGAAGAGCGTCAACGCTCACTCGCCTCGGTTCGCCGGGCACGTGAACGCGAGAAACAGCGCCGCAGCGACGGCGCGACTGCCCGCGAGAAAATCTCGCGCGAAGTCGTGATTCCGGAATCGATCACCGTGGCCGACCTGGCCAACCGGATGGCCGAGCGCTCGATGGACGTCATCAAATATCTGATGAAACAGGGCCAGATGGTCCGCATGGACGATGTGCTCGAAGCCGATGATGCCGAACTGATCGTCGAGGATTTCGGTCACACCGTGAAGCGGGTGTCGGAGTCCGACGTGGAGACCGGCTTTATCGCCAGCGATGATCCGGAAGAGACCAAGGTCAAGCGCGCGCCGGTCGTGGCCATCATGGGCCATGTCGATCACGGCAAGACCTCGCTGCTCGACGCCTTGCGTTCGACCGATGTCGCGTCCGGTGAAGCGGGCGGGATCACCCAGCATATCGGTGCCTATCAGGTGCAGTTGAAGTCGGGTGAAAAGATCACCTTCCTCGACACGCCGGGCCACGCCGCGTTCTCGGCGATGCGTTCGCGCGGGGCTGAAGCGACCGATATCGTCATCCTGGTGGTGGCGGCCGATGATTCCGTGAAGCCGCAGACCATTGAGGCGATCAAGTTTGCCAAGGCGGCCGGCACCCCGATCATCGTTGCGGTGAACAAGATCGACAAGCACGAGGCCGATCCGCAAAAAGTCATCACCGACCTGCTGCAGCACGACATCGTCGTTGAGGCGATGTCCGGTGATGTCCAGTCCGTCAATGTCTCCGCCAAAAAGCGGATGGGCCTTGATGACCTGACCGATGCGATCCTGCTGCAGGCCGAATTGCAGGATCTCAAGGCCAATCCGAACCGCGATGCCGAAGGCGTCGTGATCGAGAGCAAGGTCGACAAGGGTCGCGGCCCTGTCGCGACGGTTCTGGTGCGCCGCGGCACGCTGAAGCGTGGCGATCTGGTTGTCGCCGGTGGCCAGTGGGGCCGTGTGCGTGCGCTGACCAATGAGCGCCGCCAGACGGTCGCCGAAGCCGGACCTTCGGTTCCCGTCGAGGTTCTCGGTCTCGATGGCGCGCCGGATCCGGGCGAAATCTTTGCCGTGGTCGAGAATGAAGGCCGGGCACGCGAGATTGCGATGTACCGCCAGCGCAAGACCCGCACGGCGTCGGGCAGCCAGACTGTCGGCATGGGCACATCGCTCGAGCAGATGATGGCGCGCCTGCAGGACAACCAGACCCAGGAAATGCCGCTGCTGATCAAGGCCGATGTGCAAGGTTCGGCTGAGGCCATCAAGCAATCGCTTGAGGGCCTGGGCAATGACGAGGTTCAAGCCAAGATCGTGCTGGCATCCGCCGGCGGCGTCAATGAGGGCGATGTCCTGCTGGCCAAGTCGTCCGGTGCGCCGATTTTTGCGTTCAATGTCCGCGCCAACAAGCAGGCCCGCGACCTTGCCGAGCGTGAAAAGGTCGAAATCCGCTATTATTCGGTGATCTATGATGTCATCGATGATGTGCGCAATACGATGGAAGGCATGCTGGCTCCGGAGAAACGCGAAAACTTCATCGGTTACGCCGATATCCTGGAAGTCTTCAACATCACCCGCTTCGGCAAGGCTGCCGGTTGCCGCGTGACCGAAGGCGTCGTCAAGCGTGGTTGTGGCGTTCGCCTGCTGCGCAACGATACCGTCGTGCACGAAGGTCATCTGTCGACGCTGAAACGCTTCAAGGAAGAAGTGAAGGAAGTGAAGGCCGGTACCGAGTGCGGCATGGGCTTCATCGAGTATCAGGATATCCAGAAGGGCGACAAGATCGAGTGCTTCGAGATCATCGAAGTGCCCCGCAAGCTGGAAAGCAACAGCTAGTCCCGGTCTCGGGACTGCGAGCATGAAAGGGCGGCTCTATCGGGCCGCCCTTTTTGCTGTCGCCGGGGCCGGCTGGGGCCGCGCGATCCCAGCCCCTTGCATCCCCCGCACAACCGGCGTACACCCGCGCGCCTTGCCGGTGCAGCATTTGACGCCTGCACCGCCGACCCCGGAGAGGTGTCATGGCCCGTAGACCAACCCGCGAACCGAAAACCGCAACCCAGCGCCAGCTCCGCGCAGGCGAGATCATCCGCCATGCGCTCGTGACGTTGCTGGCACGGGGCGATCTGCGCGACCCCGAGCTTGAAAAGGCACTGATCACGGTCAGCGAGGTGCGCATGAGTACCGATCTGCGGGTGGCGAAAGTCTATGTCGCGCCGCTTGGTCCCGGTGAGCCGGCCGCGCTGGCCAAGGCGCTCAATCGCGGGGCCGGTTTCCTGCGCGGGCGGCTCGGGCGCGAGATC
>Ga0209344_10005345_pt1 | contig 11126 bp, 9 predicted proteins | sample Cruoilmetagenom6_FD_187293 | JGI IMG/M metagenome (GOLD analysis project Ga0209344, IMG submission 187293) | Oil polluted marine microbial communities from Coal Oil Point, Santa Barbara, California, USA - Santa Barbara Oil Seep Sample 6 (SPAdes)... | ecosystem: Environmental > Aquatic > Marine >...
CCGTTTTCAGCCAGCAGTTCTTTGGAAATGGTGGAGGCCCGGGGCAGCAGGAAGATAAAGTCGTTCGGTGCATCGTCTGCCAGCATTTGGGCAGCAGCCAGGAAGTCAGGCAGCAGGGAGCGGATCTCTTTGGATCGGCTGCCGGGCAGGATGCCGATGATTCTGGTGGAAGGTTGAATCCGTATATTATGGGATTGGAGGAATTCTTCTTTGCTCTGGCTGGTTTTTACTGTATCCACCAGCGGGTGGCCGACAAAATCTACTTTCACTCCGCGGGTTGCATAAAAGTCTTTTTCAAAGGGCAGGATAACCCCGACTCGATTGGTCAAACTGCCGATTTTTTTTACCCGGCCACTGCGCCAGGCCCAAACCTGGGGGCTGATGTAGTAGAAAACCGGGATGCCTAACTTCTTTGCCTTTGCAGCCAACAGGAGATTGAAATCGGGGTAATCTATGAGTATGAGCAGTGCCGGCTTGACCTCGCGCATCTGCCTGACAAGGGCTTTGCGGGCAGCCAAGATGTCTCCCAGATGGCTGATGACCTCTGTAATACCTACCACGGCAAGCTTTGAGGCATCGTAGAGCATGTGAACACCGGCAGCGGTGAGCTCTTTGCCGCCAATACCGGAAAATATAAGGTCGGGCCGCAGTTCCTGCATGGCCGTAACCAGTCTGGCACCATGCATGTCGCCGGAGGCCTCGCCGGCAACGATCATTACTTGAGATCCAGGTTGTGTCACCGTTATTTCTCGTTTATAAAACCAAAGGTTTCCCCTTGGCCCAGCAGGTGTGCAACCTTGTCCTGGTTTTCCCTGATCTGGTTGATCACGCGGAGGGCGACATCCAGAGCCCGTCGCCCTTCTTTTCCGGACACCGTCGGCTTGGTCCGGTTACGGACATTGCTGATAAATTCCTTGAGTTCAAGCTCCAAAACATCCTGCTCTGTAAAGCCGTGTTTGGATATGTCGGGCAGGGGCAGGTCGTTTGCGCTGCCCTGTTTGAGTTTGATGGCCATGACCTCTTTCTTGCTGAAATCGACAGACAGGTACTTGCCGGGCTGAAAGATACGCATGCGGCGCATGTTGTCCATGGAGATCCGGCTGACCGTAACATTGGCGGTGCAGCCGTTTTCAAAAACAATGCGGGCGTTGGCAATATCGGTAAGCTGCGTGATAACCGGTGCCCCCACCGTGTGAATATCTTTAATCGGTGAATCAATAATGGAGAGGATGATGTCGATGTCGTGGATCATCAGGTCCAGGATGACGTCCACATCCGTACCCCGGTTTTTAAAGACCGATAACCGGTGGGCCTCGATAAAGAGTGGATTGTTGAGCAGCGGCTGCATGGCCATCACTGCTGGATTGAAACGTTCCAGGTGGCCAACCTGCAGGATCAGTTTTTTCTCCTCTGCCCAGCTAATGAGATCATCAGCTTCTTCCAGGGTGGTGGTCATTGGTTTTTCAAGCAGGATATCAATACCCCGCTCCAGGCACGAGGCGGCAACTTCGTGGTGATAGATGGTGGGAACAACAATGGATACAGCGTCCACCACGTCAAGAAGCGCCCGGTAATCGGTAAACGTTGTTGTAGAGCATTCTCCGGCAACGGCTTCAGCCCGTTCCCGGTCTACATCTGCAACCCCGACCAGTTCAACATCTTCCATGGCCGCATATTTCTGGGCGTGGAAACGTCCCAGATAGCCGACCCCGATGACTCCGACTTTTATTTTTTTCACAGGTTCCATTTTTTTTTAAGACAAGGCACTGAGGCGCTGAAGCATAGAGTGGTTCTTTCCCCCTTAGTGCCTAAGTTCTTTTGTGCCTATATAATTAAATTCCCAGATACGCCTTCTGAATATCTTCGTTGCTGAGCATGTCCTCAGCTTTGCCATGCATGGTAATTTTTCCTGTTTCCAGCACGTAGCCCCGGTCGGCTGTTTTCAGTGCCAGATTGGCATTCTGCTCTACCAGGAAGATAGTGGTGTTTTGTTCTGTATTAATCTTTTTGATAATGCCAAAAATCTGTTTTGTCACCAGTGGTGCCAGCCCCATGGACGGTTCATCAAGCAGCAGCAGTTGCGGCTTGGCCATCAGGGCACGGGAAATGGCCAGCATCTGCTGTTCACCGCCGGACAGGTTTCCGCCGGGCTGGTTGCGGCGGTCTGCCAGGATGGGGAATAGGTCATAAATATACTCCAAGTCCTGCTTGATCTGTCGGCTGTCACGACGGAGAAAGGCGCCCATGTCCAGGTTTTCTGCTACAGTAAGCTCCGGAAAAATATGTCGACCTTCAGGCACCTGGCAGATGCCGAGGGCTACGATTTTATCGGGAGACAGCTGGTGAATAGGCTTGCCCTTGAACAGAATTTCACCGGTCCGGGGCGGCACAATACCGGAAATGGACATCAGTGTTGTGGACTTACCGGCACCATTGGCACCGATCAGGGTGATAATTTCACCCTCTTCCACCTTCAGGTTGATATCGTGCAGGGCCTGGATATTACCGTAATACGAGTTAATGCTGCGCAGCTCAAGCATTCTCAATATCCTCCCCAAGATAGGCCTTGATGACAGCCGGGTTGTTGCGGACATCATCCGGGCTGCCCTCAGCAATTTTTTTACCGTAGTCCATAACGAAGATATGATCGGACAGGCTCATGACCAGTTTCATATCATGCTCTATGAGCAGGATGGAAAGACCATCATCACGGATTTCGGTGATCAGCTCGTCAAGCTCGGCTGTCTCATGGGGGTTCATACCTGCTGCCGGTTCATCCAGCAGCAGGATGGTCGGCTCGGTTGCCAGGGCACGGGCAATTTCAAGCCTGCGCTGTGCCCCGTAGGGCAGGTTCTTGGCAAACTCGTTTACCATGTCGGTCAGACCGATTTTTTCCAGGATGGAGTAGGCAAGGGCAACGATTTCTTTTTCTTCCTGCACGGTTTTTTTGTTTCGGAAAACAGCCCCCACTACCTTGGCCCTGGTTCGGCAGTGACGGCCGATCATCACGTTTTCCAACACGGTCATGTTGGGAAAGAGCCGGATATTCTGAAAGGTTCTGGCAAGACCCTGCTGGGTCACCTTGTTGGGTTTTAACCCGTTAAGTCTCCGGGTGGCTTCACCTGGAGAGGTGAGAAGCAGATCGCCGCCGGTTGGTTTATAGATACCGGTGAGACAGTTGAAAAAGGTTGTTTTGCCTGCACCGTTGGGGCCGATAAGGGCAACAATCTCGCCCTGCCTGATGCGCAGATCCAAGTGGTCAAGGGCTCGGATTCCGCCGAAGTCCATGGTAAGCCCTTTGATTTCCAGGATGGGCGTATTGGATGTTGTCTGCTCTGTCATTGGACGTTTTCAGGTTTTTTCTCTAGGGTATAGGTGCGCCGGACAGTCGAGATAATACCCTGGGGCCGGAAGACCATCATAATGACCAAGGTGGCCCCGAAGACCAGCATCCGGTAATCGGAAAAGGCCCGCAAATATTCGGGCAGCAGCATGAGGATAATGGCTGCGATGATAACGCCGATAATGGAACCCATGCCGCCTAACACTACTATACAGAGGATGATGGCCGACTCCAGAAAGGTAAAAGAGGCCGGGTTGACAAAGGTGGTCTTTGCCGCAAAAATGACCCCGACCATACCCGCCCAGAAGGCGCCGAGGGAAAAGGCGGTCAGCTTGGTCCGTGTCTTGTCGATACCCATGGCCTGGCAGGCAATCTCATCTTCGCGCAGGGCAAACCAGGCCCTGCCGATACGTGAGTTCTGCAGCCGATTGACCACGAAAATAGTAAAGATGACCATGCCTATCATAAGGTAATAGAGATAGGATATAGACTGGTTCAGGGTCATGTCTATACCAAAAAAACCGGGCCGGGGAATATTGGATATGCCGCTTGGCCCGTGTGAAAAATCGTTCCAGTTTTCAAGGATCAACCGGATGATTTCACCAAAACCCAGGGTGACAATGGCCAGGTAATCGCCTCGCAGTCGCAATACCGGGAAGCCGAGCATGATGCCGAAAGAGGCTGCCAGCACTCCGCCGATGGGCAGTGCCGTCCAGAAACCAAGCCCGAAATGGAGGTGGAGCAGGGCATAGGAATAGGCACCAACCGCATAAAAAGCAACGTAGCCGAGATCAAGCAGGCCGGCCACACCGACAACTATATTCAGCCCCAGACCCAGCACAACATACATGAGGGCGGTGATCATGATATTGATCTGGTAGGTGGATAAGACTTGCGGAAAGATAAGTAGAATAGCCAGGATCACGCCAAGAACAGGCAGGTAGAGCCGAGGTTCGCTGAGCAGCCGCTGCTGCCAGTCGATTTTTGGTTTGTCCTGGATGGACAGCAGCTTTTGTTTTTTCTGCTTAGCCGCCTTGTTTGCCAGGAAAAAACGGCTTGCCAGGTAACAGATAAAGCTGCCGCCTGCGATATAGATCATATTTTGCCAGCGAAAGCCAAAAGACCGCTCAAAGGGATTCACCTTGATCACCATAATTGGAAAGGTGAGAAAGATAAACCAGCCAGCAACCAGGCAAGCATTTTTAAGATCTTTAAAAGTGATCATGTTTATTGTCTGTAGTCGTTATTATGACGGTTTATCCGAAAAGTATGCATGTTTGATAGGAAAAGGAAAATGGGTATTGACGATTTTGTCCTCTTCCCTTTTCCTTTTGCTCTGCTAGTCACACTTTGTCTATAGTTGCCTTACCCAGCAGACCAGCTGGTCTGAATATCAGGATCAGGACGAGCAGGGAAAAGGCAAAAACGTCTTCATAATCACTGGATACATAGCCGGTGGCAAAGGCTTCGGTTAACCCCAGGATAAAGCTGCCCAGCACTGCTCCCGGAATAGACCCGATCCCGCCCAGTACAGCTGCTGTAAAGGCCTTGATTCCTGCTATAAACCCTATGAAGAAGTTTATTTGCCCCACATGGGAAGCAATTAGCAGGCCGCCGATGGCGGCAAGGGCAGAGCCGATAATAAAGGTTGCTGAAATAACGTTGTTTACGTTGATGCCTACCAGCATAGCCATCTTTCGATCCTGGGCTGTTGCCCGCATGGCCTTACCGATCCGGGTAAACTTGATCAGCCAGGTAAGGATGACCATGACTACTGCCGTGGTGAGCAGGATAACCAGATCCGATGAGCCGATAACACCGGCAATGGGATCCATAAAAGCAAAATCCGGAATCAGCTGGGGAAAGGGCATGAAGTCGGATGTCTGAGCCAGCAGTACATAATTCTGCAGAAAAATAGACATGCCGATGGCGGAAATAAGCGGTGACAGTCTGGGCGCATTGCGCAGCGGTTTATAGGCGAGTTTTTCAACGGTTAAGCCGTAGGCACTGGACCAGACCGCCGCGGCAAGTGCAGCAATGACAAAAATAGCCAGCAGAGGAAATCCCAGGATGGAGAGCACCGTTGCTATGATAAAGGCGGTGAAGGCACCTATCATGTAGATTTCACCATGGGCGAAGTTGATCAGGCCGATGATGCCGTAGACCATTGTGTAACCAAGCGCAATGAGTGCGTAGATGGAACCTCGGGTCAGTCCGCTGAAAAACAGATCGATAAAGTAATCCATGGGCGATGCTGTTTGAGAAATTAGGATTTATGAGTGAGTTGGGCTAAAAACTAAAGGCTGGTGCCTCCGTGGGCCATGAAAAAAATAATGCCCGGAACCGCATGGTTGGTTCCGGGCATCTGATCAGGTAAAATTAAAAATTATTTTACCTGAATGTACTTACCGTCCTTGACCTGGTACATGGAGAAGCCGACACCGATAGCATCACCTTTTTCATCAAACATGATCTCGCCAAACGGTGTCTGTGCAACTTGGGTGTGCAGGACTTTGGCAACAGCCTTGGGGTTGGTGGATCCGGCCTTTTCAATGGCATTGGTCAGGGCAATGGCAGCGGCAACGGCGTTATCGAAGAAGGCTCCAGGCTCTGAACCGTATACTTTCATGTGCTCATCACGGTACTGCTTGGTGATGGGATTGCTGGATACGTCTGCAGGCCCGGTGGCGTAGACGCCTTCTGCATATTTGCCGGCAACCTTGATGAAGGTATCGTCTTTTACGCCGTCATCAGAGATGAACATGGTGTCCATTTTTTTCTTGCGCATCTGGGTAATGATCTTGGACGCTTCCGGATGGTAGCCGCCAAAGATAACCGCGTCAGCACGGGTTCGTTTGATCTTCTGGACAACTGCAGAGTAATCAACAGCACCGGGGGTGATGCCCTCATAGAGAACAACCTCAGCTACGGCACCCTGTTCGATGAATTTTTTAGCAAACTCGGCAAGGCCTTTACCGTAATCACCCTTGTCATGGATAACAGCGATTTTCTTGGCCTTCAGCACGTTGACCGCAAAGTCGACCTCGGTGCGGGCCTGGGCATCATCGGAGGCGATGGTGCGGTAGAAGTTGGGATAATCGCCGCTCTGGGTCAGTTCTGGGTTGGTAGCCGAAGGGGACATGACAATAATATCGGCTTCGCCGTAAATGGGCAGCGCCGCCTTGGTGGCACCCGAGCAGATGTGACCGATAACCACGTTAGCTCCGCCGGAAACCAGCTTGGTAGCAGTATTGGTGGCAACTTCAGGCTTGCAGACATCGTCTTCAACCATCAGTTCAACCTTTGAGCCATTGATGCCGCCCTTTTCGTTGATATGCTTGACAACCAGTTCTGCGGCTTTGACAGTGGGCAGGCCGTAGGATGCCAGGTCGCCGCTGTGGGCTCCGGCAACGCCTATTTTGATCGGATCGCCAGCCATGGCACCGGTAGAGAGTGTTGCGGTCAGGGCAACGGCAGAGAGAAGTGAAAACATTTTGGCAGAAAAATTCACTTTATTCCTCCTTGGAATATTATTGTTTCAGGTTATATCTTTCTAAGATATAAATTATCATTTTACAGTAATTAACCCATAATAAAAAAAATGCACATAAAATTGCACCTAAAAAATGAAGGGTTATGTATAGGTATAAGGCAAAAGCAATTAGGTGTCAGGTATATCTGTATAAGATAAAAGGTGTAAGAGCAGGAAATGAACAGAAACTTTTATTACGGTTTGGGGCGGCCATTTTCGCCCCTGTACGGCATGGCCATGCGTGTTCGAGAACGCTGGTACCAAAAGGGTATTTTTCACAGCACTTCATTTGAGGTGCCGGTGATAAGCATTGGCAACCTGACCATGGGGGGAACAGGCAAGACGCCTATTGTAAAATACCTTGCCGGTATGCTGCAGGAACGCGGGTATCAACCGGCAATTATCAGTCGCGGTTATGGCGGGGCAACAAAAGAGCGGGTCAATATCGTCTCAAACGGGAAGGATATCCTGCTGGATGCCGCCTATGTCGGGGATGAACCGAGGATGCTGGCTGAAGCCCTGCCCCATGTCTTTGTGTTGACCGGTGTAGTTCGTAAGCTGCCGGCTGTCAGGGCCGTGGAAATGGGAGCAGATATCTTGATTCTTGACGATGGTTTTCAGCATCTGGCAATCCGTCGAGACCTGGATCTGGCCCTGTTTAATGCCGACATCCTGGCCGGGAATTCCCGTGTCTTTCCTGGAGGAGATCTGCGGGAGCCGGTAAAGGCCCTGCATCGCTGTCACGCTTTTGTTCTGACCGGGACCGATGATAATAACAGGGAACGGGCCGGAAAGTTTGCTGAGTTGTTGCAGGAAAAATTTTCAGCCAGGCCCGTGTTCTTAAGCCGGTACCGTGTTGCGGGGTTGGTGATGCAGGAAAAAGACGGCAGCAGGGTGCAGGTTGAGCGGGATGTCCTTGATGAACAGCGCTGTTATGCCTTTTGCGGCATTGCCCGTCCGGAGAGCTTCAACAAAACCCTTGCACAGCTTGGCCTGGAACCGGTTGCTTTCCAAGTCCTGGCCGATCACCATGCTTATCATGAAAAAGAAGTGCAGCAGCTCGTCAGCCGGGCGGCGAAAGAGGCGGCAACCTGCTTCCTCTGTACTGAAAAAGACTTGGTAAAACTCCGCGCCTTTGATCTTGGACTACCGCTGTACGCAGTGTCCATGGAGGTGGATGCTGATCCGGCTCTGGACAGTTTTGTTCTGAATCATTTGTCAAAATAATACTCCTTACCAAAAAATTGACACATGAGCAAAGATGTGTGTCGAAAAGTCAACATTTAGGGGTTGTTGGGGGTGGTGTGTTGTTTTTGACACAGTTGTTCGCGGCGAGTTTTGAAAAGGTTGATGTTCTGGTTTTCTCTTATCATATTGTTTTTTCATCATTAGTTGTTTTTGCTAACTGGTGGCTGGTCGATACGTGGTTTTGGGTCCGTTTTTTGCATCTTAAAGGGATAGAGAGAAGAAGAAATCCAAATCACAGGAGATTAGGTGAAGAATGGCTACTTCCATTGAACCTCATCAGTATACTTTAAGACGTTCTGTCAGTTGTTGCGGTGTTGGTCTTCATACCGGCAGGACCGTTAACCTGACTATCAAGCCGGCAACAGAAAACAGCGGTATCTGTTTTTATCGTTGTGATCTTGATTCCAGACCGGCTGTTCCGGCCAGGATGGAGCAGATTGTCGACACCACTCTTGCCACCACTATCGGCAATGGCGAAACCCGTATTTCTACCACCGAGCACCTGATGGCAGCCATGCGTGGTGCAGGCATTGATAATGCAGATATCGAGATCGACTCCCATGAGGTGCCGATCATGGACGGCAGTGCCGGTCCCTTTGTCCATTTGCTCAAACGTGGCGGACGCAGAAAACAGCGCGCCCTGCGCAAGGTGCTCCGCATTACTAAGCCTGTATCATTTACTAATGGTGAAAAAACCATCCGTATTGAACCCTATGATGGTTTTAAAGTTACCGGTCGTATTAAGTTTGATGATCATCTGATCAACGAACAGACCTACAGTATGGATATCACGCAGGATCGTTTTAATCGTGAAATCGCCCGGGCCAGAACCTTTGGTTTTGTCGAGCAGGTCGAGCATCTTTGGGCCAATGGCCTTGCCCTTGGCGGTACTCTGGAAAATGTGATCGCCATTCACTGGGATCGTCGTTCGGTGCTCAATGAAGACGGGTTGCGCTTTGATGACGAGTTTATTCGTCATAAGGTGCTGGACCTGGTTGGCGACCTTGCCCTGCTTGGTTGTCCGGTGCTGGGGCATGTGATTGCTGATCGTTCGGGCCATGGATTGCACCAAGGATTGATGCAGGCCATTGCCGATAATCCTGATTGCTGGGAATACGTCAAGTTCTATAAACGTGGTGATTCTATTCTGCGCCAGGTTGTAGCCCACAAAAATGAGTCCCGTAGCAGAATGAGGCCTTTTTATGTGCCGTCATCAAGCCTGCCCTCTGCTCCCCAGTCTGTCTGCGCAGCCTGAGGAACCGTTGTTCAGCAGTTTCTGCCCGCTGGTTTTTGACCAGCGGGTTTTTTTTGTCTTTTTTTTAGGTTGACTGGTAGGATAAGGTTCAAGGTTCAAGGTTCACAGTTTACGGTTGATGACTTGCGTATGGCCGACTCTGTGAATAAAAAATAAATTCAATGAGTGGTGTTGTAATGGGAGATATAGAATCCATTGGTCTGGTTGGTGGCGGGCAGATGGGCGAGGCCCTGGTTCGCGGTATGATTGAATCCGGTTTGGTACAGGCCAAAGATATTATAATTGCGGAACCCTTTGCTGATCGGCGGGCATACCTGGAAGCGACCTATCATATAAGAGTAACTGATAGTAATATCGAGCTTGCCGACAACTCCAAGGTTGTTATTCTGGCGGTAAAGCCGCAGGTTATGGATCCGGTACTGGCCCAGTACCGTGACCATTTTAGCGCAGACCATCTTGTCATTTCAATTGCCGCCGGTGTAACCATTGGTCAACTTGAAAAAGGACTTGGCGAGACCATGCGTATCATCCGGGTGATGCCAAATACCCCGGCCCTGGTGCTTGCCGCTGCCTCTGCGCTCAGTGGCAACAGGAATACCGTTAAAAAGGATATGGATATTGGCCTGCAGATCTTCTCCGCAGTCGGCACCTGTGTCGAGGTCCCGGAGAACCTGATTGACGCTGTGACCGGCTTAAGTGGTTCCGGACCAGGTTATGTATTTACCTTTATTGAGGCCATGATTGATGGCGGTGTTCTGGCCGGTATTCCCCGGCCGTTAGCTGAACAACTGGCTCTTCAGACCGTATACGGCTCAGCAAAACTTGCCCTGGAAACCGGGGAACCGGCTGCCGTGCTGAAGGGCAGGGTTACCTCGCCCGGTGGAACCACGATCACCGGTCTGCAGGTACTGGAAGAGGCTGGCCTTCGCGGTACGGTGATGACGGCTGTTGAGGCGGCGACAGAGCGTTCCAGGGAACTGGGGAAATAAAAAATGCGAATCCGCTATGCCGGGATCATAACCAGGAAGGACTCGCCTGAAGTTCGGCAGGTCGGCGAGCAACTCGCTGCCTGGTACGGGCAACGGTCCATAAAAGCTGAACTGGACCGTATCGATCCAGACATGGACATATTAACCATCCTGGGCGGCGACGGCACCCTCCTGCATGTGGCTGACCAAGCCTCACACCATGGTATTCCGGTTGTTGGTATTAATCTGGGTGATCTAGGTTTTCTCACCGAGGTGGCTGCAGAAGAGATGTACCCCGTCCTTGAGAAGATCCTGGCTGACCGGGTGTATATCGAAGAGCGGATGATGCTCAAGGCAAAACTGCTGGGGGAAAACGGTGATTCTGCCGGTAATGCCTGTTTTGCCTTAAACGAGGTCGTCATCGTCAAGGGCAGTACAGAGCCGGTGATGCGTCTTGGCTGCTGGGCGGACGAGGAGTACATTACCACCTACAAGGCCGACGGCTTAATTATTTCCACCCCGACGGGGTCTACTGCCTATAACCTGTCTGCGGGTGGTCCCATTGCCCACGCCGAGCTTCGTACCATCTTGGTGACCCCTATTTGCCCCTTTATGCTGGAATCACGGCCGGTCCTGCTCTCCCCCCGTACCCGAGTTACCACCCAGTTGGCTCCCCCGTCCACCAATGTCAAGATTATGGTGGATGGCCGCCTGAGCTGGACTATGCAGGCCAACGATTTTCTGGTGGTTGAGGCTGCAGCAAAACCCCTTCGCCTGATC
>Ga0209344_10005350_pt1 | contig 11115 bp, 9 predicted proteins | sample Cruoilmetagenom6_FD_187293 | JGI IMG/M metagenome (GOLD analysis project Ga0209344, IMG submission 187293) | Oil polluted marine microbial communities from Coal Oil Point, Santa Barbara, California, USA - Santa Barbara Oil Seep Sample 6 (SPAdes)... | ecosystem: Environmental > Aquatic > Marine >...
GTCTATAGCAACTCTTGTTGCAACAATGGCAGTTGCTGTATCTATGAGCTTCAGTGCTACAAATGCAAATGCCCAGGATCTATTCTCAGCACTATTCGGTGATGGACCAAGCGGCACAGCTAGTGGAAAACAGCATGTTTCATTTTCTAAAAAATTTAGAAGAAACACTGTTGTTGTAAGTTTTGGTGATCGTCGTCTCTATTATATCGATAAACGTGGTCAAGCCATTTCATACCCGATTGCTATTCCTAAAGGTGATGCACGCTGGTCAGGTAATTCACGTGTAAGTCAAAAACGCGTAAATCCATCATGGACACCAACAGCGTCTATGCGCCGTGAAAATCCAAAATTACCAGCTTTTGTTCCAGGTGGTCATCCACGTAACCCTCTTGGCACACGTGCCCTATATATCGGTTCATCACTTTATCGCATCCACGGAACAGACGCTCCATGGACAATCGGCAAAGCTGCTTCAAAAGGTTGCATCCGTATGTACAACGAACATGTTCAAGATCTTTACCCTCGTGTACCAGTTGGTGCGAGAGTTATAGTGACATGGAAAAAATTTAAATCAGCATAAAAAACTGGAGCAATAGGTATTAACCTATTAGCGATTAAAAATAAAAAACACCCCCTAGCTTGAAAGCCAGCGGGTGTTTTTTTATGACAATTTAAAATGTTTTAATTATGCAAAAGCGGACAATGCTCTTGAATATCTAATTAGGGTTTTAAACATTTATGAATTTCTTGAGTTAAGCGTTTCATCATAATGAAATAAGCCGAAGAACCTGCCTGGATGTTTGCTCCAATTGGGTCTAATACAGCGGTTTTAATGTCATGACCATCAGAGAGAGTTTTAATCAGTTTCGGGTTGTATTGCACTTCTGAGAATACACATACAACTTTCTCCTTATCTAATGTCTGAATGAGTTCCTTTAAATGCTTTGCGCTGGGTGGTGTCGCAGGATTTAGGGTAATTGCTCCAGAAAAAGTCAGATGATGAGGTTCAGTTAAATACTGATAAGCGTCATGAAAAACCATATAAGAACGTTTATTCAAGGGCTTAAGTAACGCTGTTGTCTCAAGGGATAATTTATCGATATCACTTGAAAGTGTAATCGCATTTTGTTGGTAAAGTTTGCTATTTTTAGGATCAATCTTCGTCAAGCGTTTTGCTAAAGCAAATACAACGATTTTTGCGTTGCCTGTATCTAACCAGATGTGTGGATCTTTTTCTGCGCCGTGATCATCATGGTCGTCATGCTTAGCATGTTTTTCTTTATGATCGTCGTGATCATCATGGTCGTCATGCTTAGCATGTTTTTCTTTATGATCGTCGTGATCATCATGGTCGTCATGCTTAGCATGTTTTTCTTTATGATCGTCGTGATCATCATGGTCGTCATGCTTGGCATGCTTTTCTTTATGATCGTCGTGATCATCATGGTCGTCATGCTTGGCATGCTTTTCTTTATGATCGTCGTGATCATCATGGTCGTCATGCTTGGCATGCTTTTCTTTATGGTCGTCGTGATCATCATGGTCGTCATGCTTAGCATGTTTTTCTTTATGGTCGCCGTGACCTTCATCTTCATGATGATGATGTTTGGAGCGGAGTTTATAAAGTTTAATTCCCTCTAGTTCCATAACATTAAGAACAGAATTTGCACTGCTTAGTGTTCCAAGCACTTTATTCATTGGGGTTTCTAACAAAGGTCCAACGCGTACGATTAAATCAGCTCTTTTTATCGCTAAAGCATCTGAAGGTTTGAGTTGGAAATGATGGGGGCTGGAAGCACCTTTCAAAAGGAGTTTAGGTTCTCCAACTCCTTTCATAAGGCCACTCACCAAACTGTGAAGCGGTTTAATTGTGACTACAACTTTCGGTATGCTATTTTTCTCTTCAGCGTGTAGCGACGATAAAAAAGATAAGAGAGCAATAAAAAATACCATCGAGAAAGAAAAAACTTGATTGAATTTTTGATAGACCATAAAAAAGTCCTCTAGAATAATGTTATATTGTTACAATTGAAAAATTGTTACAATATTGCATGCCGAGATGCAATGAATTTCTCATTTTGAACAAAGTTTATGGTAGGGTTATTGTTGAATTATCAAAGATGCCTATTTGTCAGTAGAGATAATAGTGAGATTAGGTACGGTGATTGCAGAAAGCCGGTTAAGAAGGAAAATAAGATCTTGCCTCTATATCGAGAGCTAAATAATCAAAATCAGATCTATCGAAACCTGAGCTTAAGTGTTTTGGTATTGGTAAGCTTGATGGTTGCATTCATGCCATCGAAAGCCAATGCGCACCCTCATGTATTTATTGAGAGTGAGACAAAACTACTCGTAAATAAAACATTCGAGATAACAGGGTTTCGACATCGTTGGAAATTTGACAATGGCTATGCAGCATTTGCTTTGGTAGGTATGGATGTTGACAAAGATGGAAAATATTCCAAATTTGAACTCGAGCCCCTAGCGAAAGAAAACATTGAAAGTTTGCATCAATTTGATTTTTTCACTTACGGGAAACAAGAAAAAACTTCCCTTGAATTTAACAAACCAGTTGATACAGAGCTCACCTATATAAATGATGAACTCGTCTTAGAATTCACTTTGCCATTAAAAAAACCATTGAAAATTTTAGCCAAACCTATGAAGTTTGCAATTTATGATCCTGAATTTTTCATAGCTTTTATGGAACCAAAAAACAAATCATCCATATCATTTTCAAAAAACACATCTTCACAGTGTATGATCGAAAAGAAAAAAGCTGGCTCTGAGCAAACGGCACTAATTGAACAAAAGTTAGGGCAAGCCCCAGACCCTACAAACGAAGAAAATAAAGGGGCAGGGGCTTTGTTCGCTCCAACCTTCACAGTAAGCTGTCTCTCAAATTAAGAATTCAATTTAAAATGAAGTTTAAGTTCCATATGTCAGCACTTAATGTTTTCTCATTGATTATGAGCGTGTTTCTAATTAGCAATCTCAGCAGTTTAGTTAAAGCCAGTCCTCACGGCCAACTTCAGCTTCAAAAAATACAAATTGCTGAAAATAATAACAGTGGGCCAACGTCTGAAAAAAAAATTGGGCGCTCATTGATGGAATTTAGCAAAGGCAAGTCAACTGAGATTAATAATTTACCTCAAAAAACTGCTGCTGCTCAAACAGTTAGAAAAAATCAAAATACAACAAGTAAAAATAACTTGTGGCAATCCCTCACCATTTGGGTGAACCAAAAACAGATCATTTTGAGCAACACACTCACAAACTATTTACAGCAATTCAAAAAGACAAATGATTATAGTTTTGCAGTCATGCTGATAGGCCTTAGCTTTCTATATGGTTTGGTGCACGCAGCCGGGCCAGGGCATGGTAAAGTTGTGGTTTCCTCATATATTATGGCCAACAATCAAACGATGCGAAGAGGCATATTACTCTCCTTCCTGTCCTCGTTAGTACAAGGTACGGTAGCGGTTTCATTGGTCGCGATTCCGGCACTGGTTTTTAGTGCCAGTGGAACAACCATTAAAAAGCTGGGTCTGCAATTTACTCAAATATCTTATATTCTAATTATCTTACTTGGAGTTTATTTGCTTTACTCTCTTCTCCATAAGAAGTGGAAATCTAGTAGACCTGCCCCCTCCACTCATAACCATTCACATCACCACGAACATCACGATCACAATCACGATCATGAGCACGATGATGATTGTGGTTGCGGTCACAGTCATATTCCAAGGGCTGAAGATGTACAGGGCAAGTGGGACTTGGCAAAAATAGTGTCACTTGTACTCTCAGTTGGTTTGCGACCATGCACAGGTGCTCTTTATGTCCTGGCTTTGGCATTGATTAAAGGTGTATTTTGGATTGGAGTTCTCTCCGTTTATGCTATGGCACTCGGCACAGCTATAACAATTTCATTGGTGACGATGGCAGTAGTCGGGGGGAGAAAATTTGCATATTTTTCTTCCAGTGAAAATAGTCGTTTCGGAAGTTATGTTTACGATGCTTGTACTATGGGCGGAGCAGTTATTATTATAATTTTCGGAACAGTGCTGCTCTCTTCCTCATTCACACCGCTTTCCCCATTTTAATCAATTCATAAAATGAAAAAAACGGGTTTTGGTGATGGTGTAACCATACGAGTTAATCATGTATTTTAACTAAGTAAATTAACTAGTTAGATAGAACTAGATTGAGTAAAATCCAAATAGCTGAGACATTCCACCTAAGGGTAAATTAGCTCCTTTAGGGGCAATAGGGATGTAAAAAAATGACGCGTTGGATTGGCTACCTGGCCATGGCACTAGTCGGAGCTTGTTTTGCTCAAGCAGTTGTTGGGCAAACAAAAAAACAAATAGAAACAACTTTTGAATTGATCATGTTTAAAACAAGCATATGCAATCATTGCGCTGTTTTTGATCAAGAAGTTGCCAGTCTATATAAAACACATAGTTTGGCCAAAAAAGCTCCTTGGGTAAATGTGAACCTGGATGATGCCGGCACTGGCAAATATCACCTAAGTAAACCAATTGAAATGGTCCCTACATTTGTAGTCATGAAAAATGGCAAAGAAATTGGTCGCTTGCCTGGTGTTATAGATAAATTTATGTTTTTAGCTTTTGTCAGAGATAAAATTTATCCAACAACAAGAATTGCCAAGCGATGAGTGTGCCTGCTAATATCAATACAATGAGTAAGAATGAGTTCTTATGAAAACTCATATAGGGATACATAAAAATATACAGGCTCAAAGTTAAGACCTGTCCGTAGACCTAAATAGTAGAAAGTAATGCGTTGCTGAAATTTCTTGAACGGGTCAGCAAAAATATTGATGATCTAACGATCAAAGCAGGTGAGATTTTTTCTTGGATCATTTTACTCATGATCTTAGCTCAGTTCACGTGGCTAATTTTAAAAAATATATATGGCATAAAATTTACCGCATTTTTTGAAATGAACTGGCTGTCGGTTGGTCTTTTAATAATAGCAGGCTGTGCCCATAACCTGCTTTCAAACAAACATCTAAGAATTCAATCTTTTTACAAAAAAACATCAGCAAAAAAACAAGCGATAATAAATCTTCTAGGTGCAGTTCTTTTTGTCATCCCAACTTCAGCTCTAATATTCGGGTTGTCATGGGAGTTCTTTCTAAGTGAGTTGGGCAAGCACCAATTTCTATTTTCATTAGATGCATTCAGTGATCCCTCATCACTAAGAATAATTGGCTTATGTGCTTTTATTTTCATCATCATATTTTTTACGCACTTAACAGCACTTGCCGGTATATCAATGGCCAGTAAAGCAGGGCTAACTTTGCATAAGTTGAAATCAGAAATTTTGGTGAAAACAGCAAATGAGAGCAGGAAGGCATAAGAAATTATGGAATTTTTATATTCGAATTTTGACTTGTTCACATCCTCTCTATTCTCAATGAACTGGCAAGATGGGGCAGGGGCACTTTGCTTGCTAATCTTAAGTTCTGTGGTAATTTATTCAGGGTTTCCTGCCGCTTTTGCTCTTGTAGGTGTCGCAACTTTACTTTCATTCTACGCACTTGTTTCAGGTGGTATAGGTGGTAGTGCATTTACGCCATTTGCAGCAATACTCGAAAAATTACTAACAAGTGAAACACTGCTTGCATTGCCCTTATTTCTATTCAGCGCCATCATTATAGAACGAGCATTTATTACAGAGAACCTAATTAAAAACTTCATCAATCATTGGCGACAAAAATCAGAAGCCATGTTGTTTACAGTTTCACTAGTAGATATAATTGTTTCAGGTTTAGCGGCAATTATATGCGCTTTATTCGCTCCGCTTGCGGCTTTGCGAATGCCTCTGTTATTAAAAACAGAAAATCATCAATTATTGAATTCAGACCGCATTACATCGCTTTTTTCAAAAGGGCCCTTACTAAATCCTAAATTTATTCCAATAACGGTGATGCTTATCCTGGTCGCAGAATTGTTTTCAACTGCGAGTATCTCATCAATCGATTTGGCAAAAAACCAGTCGGTAGCTCCAGGAGTGCAAATAGCTAGCTATACACCTACAGATTTTTTTATCGCAGCCTTAGTTCCAGGGTTCTTATTTACATTTCTATATTGTCTCTACCAATTGTTCCTCATGTTCAAATACCCAAGTGAATATGTTTTTAAAAACATTGAAAAAGAGAGAGACGATACCCCATCAAGTAAGGCCGAACTTATAAAATCACTTTGTGCTCCAGGGGTATATGCAGCCATTGTTCTTAGTGCTTTATTGATTTTTAAATTACCAATTGTTGAAGTAGCGGCGATTGCAGCAATCGGATCAATCTTTCTTGCAAGTCACCACTTAGCACCAGAAAAAAATAATATATACCTGAACACAGTTATCTCATTCTTATGTTTATTTTTCTTAAGCAAGATGTTTGCATTGGATGTAAATAAATTTGAAAGCAGCCAGAATATCGGGCCATTAAACGTAGCAGTATTTGCAATATCAATATTTTTTGTAGGGTATATTGCTTATGGTATTTATAATGCTGTTACTCCCCTTATGAAGAGTGGAACTGTAAAGCAAGAGAGGGCAACTCACTCCTTTATGAGTGAAATCCTTATGGAGACCTTTGAGCATGCTTCCAAAATAATTACTCTTCTCATCGCTGCACTTTTATATATTTTGATATTTAAGCAGCTCGGGGGTGATCAGTTATTAAAACTGTTTTATGAGAATTTTAGAGGAAATGATGCTTTTGCAATCCTAGCAAGTATCTTGATCTTACTACTCGTTGGCAAAGCATTCACTCCAATCATTGCATTATTAATTGCCGTGCCAATCTTGTTACCTCAATTACTTCTTTTTGCGAAAACGAACGGTGTAGAGATCAACATGGTTTGGTTTGGGGTGTTAATCATTATAGCTCTTCAAACACTCGGGTTTTATTCTTTCTCTATAAATGAGATGGAAAAAAATGTGGATAGTGAAAGATCTCTAGAGGTACTCAAACCTCAAATTTTTCAAACAAAAATACCACTTATAATTTTTCAAATACTTATACTAACCCTGTGTTGGCTGTTTCCGCAGCTGGTTCTTAGCTTGGGAACAGTCATTTAAAAACAAAATTTCTGTTATAAATATGCCTCATAACGAGTGGCTCACAGAAGTTTTACAAAAACGCTAGTTGCAAATCATTCCTAATTGCATTATATCCTAAAATAGATACTTCTAATCAGACGCGCTTAGATCAAAGCGAGAGTGTTAAAAGTCCGAGAAGCGACCAGCTTTGAACAATAACGTGATTTAGCAGGGCAATATTTATGACTGAACTGGTATTAAGAACAAGTAGATGGGCCCTAGAGTGGACTGGCTTAAAACATTTCGCTCACCCTAATCGTCTGTTATTAATCATTCTGTTAAGCCTGATGATGTTTTCGTCTGAGTTACGCCCCCTTATCCTAAATTCGATGAAAGACGCATACCTCGCTGTTACAGTCTTTGTTGCAGCGACTTTAGCTGTGTTTTACATGTTAGAACGTGGCTTAGGCGTAGATTTAGGTCGTAAAATGGCTGGAGCCAAACAATGGCAAGCTCCAATCGCATCTTTCCTGGGAGCATTACCTGGTTGTGGCGGGGCCATCATTGTTGTCACACAATACACAAAAGGCATGATCTCATTTGGCTCTGTTGTGGCTGTATTAATTTCCACAATGGGTGACGCAGCATTTCTATTACTTGCGCGCGAGCCATTAACAGGTGCCGCAGTGCTCGCAACGGGCTTCGTTTGCGGAACATTAGGAGGCTGGATCATAGATTATATTCATGGGCAAGACTTTATGCGCCCTTCAAAAGAAGAATATGCTAAAGCAGCTAAAGAACAGCTTGAAGCAAATGCAGAGAAAAAACCTTTCTCTCTGGATTTTTTAAATAATATTTGGTTAGCTATCTTGATCCCTTCAATTGCAATTGGTCTTGCTCTTGCATTTTTGGTTGATGTTGATGCTTTATTTGGCTCAACACTCGCAGTCCATGAACCAACATTATGGATAGGCGCAACAGGTGCATTGCTTTGCTTAACCCTTTGGGCTTTTTCTTCTCCAGATCAAGGGCACGTCGGCCAGGAAGTGACAGACATTAACGGTCAATCATCAATGTTAAAACGCGTGATGAAAGATACAAACTTTGTGACGTCTTGGGTTGTCTTTGGCTTCTTAGCTTATGAACTGGGTGTCCACTTCACAGGAAGCGGTATTGAAACCTGGTTCCAAACATGGGCACCGTTTGTACCATTGGTCGCGATTCTAATCGGTTTTATCCCAGGCTGTGGTCCACAAATTGTTGTTGTGACCATGTACCTAAATGGCGTTGTCCCTATCGCCGCTCTTTATGGCAATGCCATCGCGAATGATGGCGATGCACTGTTCCCAGCCATAGCGTTGGCGCCCAAAGCTGCAATCCTTGCAACACTTTATAGTGCGCTACCAGCATTGCTAATTGCCTATGGAATTTACTTTGCAGGTTAATTAATCTGCAAAGCCAATGCTACAAGCTCCCAAATAGGTGATAAATCACTGAAAAGATGCAAATAACACTTGCAAAGCCTCAGATAGTTCTTGGGTTTTACGGCATCATTAGCTAGTTTTAGGCAAATCAGTAAAATATCACTAACAAGTGCGATTAAAACGGCTGTTTAACTCTTTAACGCCGCAAGCTCGCAAGCAAATGGAGGCGCTCTGTGCGGCACCGTCGATCCTTAACTAAACAACAAGACCCAATGAAATTCGCGCCGAGTGGACATCCTGCAATTAAGCGCCGGAAAGTTGGTGTGCTCATTATAAATTTAGGAACGCCTGATGCGACTGATTATTTTTCAATGCGTCGATATTTGAAAGAGTTCTTGTCTGACAGTCGCGTGATTGAAGCTCCAAGATTGCTATGGTGGTTTATTTTAAATTTCATCATTCTGACAAAGAGGCCAACGGCATCAGGAGAAGCATACAAATCGATCTGGAATAAAGAAAAAGATGAAAGCCCATTAAAAACCATCACACGAAGTCAAGCTGAGAAAATCGCCAAAGATTTTAGTGACTATGATGAAGTTGTGATTGAATGGGGAATGAGATACGGCAACCCGTCAACGAAAGCGGGCATTGAAAAATTACAAGAGCAAGGGTGTGACCGCATATTGCTATTCCCCCTCTATCCTCAATATGCAGCGGCTACAACAGCAACGGCTTGTGACAAAGCTTTTGATGCATTGAAGGAAATGCGCTGGCAACCAACGGTTAGAGTTGTACCGCCTTATTTCGAAGACCCCGATTATATTGAAGCCCTGGCAGATTCAATTCAGGATCACATTGCGGAAATGGAATGGACGCCAGATCTGGTCATCGCCTCATTTCATGGCTTGCCACAACGTTACTTTGATGCCGGTGATCCGTATCACTGCCAATGCGCCAAAACAACTAGATTGCTAAGAGAACGCTTAGGCTGGTCAGAAGATAAATTGAAACTAACCTTCCAATCAAGATTTGGAAAAGAAGAGTGGCTCCAACCATATACAGATAAAACAATTGAGCAGTTGGCCAAAGACGGTGTAAAAAATATTGCAGTTGTCTGTCCTGGTTTTTCATCGGACTGTGTTGAAACATTAGAAGAAATCGCGATAGAAGCTGGAGAGATCTTCGAAGAACATGGCGGTGAAAACTTTACTCTCATTCCTTGTCTGAATGATAGCCAAGATAGTGTTCGAGTTCTCTCTGGTGTTATTAAGAATGAGTTGCGCGGCTGGGTAGACTGTTAATACTTAAAATAACCGTAAAAACAGCTAGTATAAATAAAAAGCTACGGTCATGAATTTCGTTGAAAGAGGTTACACTCTTTTAATTTGTCCAAGTGTAACTATATGAGTATTAGACATGTTTTCCAATTAGTTGCCTTAGATTGAACAAAGGAAACTGGAAAATAAGCACTAATTAAATCGGTCAATCAGGCCATGTTTGATAGCAACATGTGTCTTATTTCTTAGAGGGAAAGATAAAATGGGCGTAGATATTTTCTTAATTGTGTTGGTGCTTCTCGTACTAGCCGTCATCTATTCTGGTGTTGTTATAGTACCGCAAGGTTATAACTACACAATTGAGCGATTTGGGCGTTATACAAAAACCCTATCTCCAGGCTTGTCTCTCATAACTCCTTTCATTGATCAAGTCGGGCATAAAGTGAATATGATGGAGAGGGTCTTGGATGTTCCAAGCCAGGAAATCATCACTAAAGATAATGCTATGGTAAAAGTTGATGGCGTTAATTTCTTCCAGATTTTAGATGCCGCTCAATCTTCTTATGAAGTTAATTATCTAGAAAACGCCATTTTAAATCTTACCATGACCAACATTAGAACAGTTATGGGCTCAATGGATTTGGACCAACTTCTTTCAAATCGTGATGAAATTAACGCACGGCTATTACACATTGTTGATGAAGCAACAAACCCATGGGGTGTAAAAGTTACTCGTATTGAAATTAAAGATATCGCCCCGCCAACTGACTTGGTTGATGCAATGGCACGCCAAATGAAAGCTGAGCGCTTAAAACGTGCTGCGATCCTTGAATCAGAAGGTGACCGTCAATCAGAAATCCTACGTGCTGAAGGTGAAAAACAAGCCGCAGTTCTAGAAGCTGAAGGCCGGAAAGAAGCAGCCTTTAGAGACGCCGAAGCAAGAGAGCGCCAGGCTGAAGCTGAGGCCAAAGCAACGCAAATGGTATCTGAGGCGATTGGTAAGGGTGACGTACAAGCGATCAATTACTTTGTTGCAACCAAGTATGTTGAAGCCTTGAAAGATATTGCAACTTCGCCAAATCAAAAAGTGCTGATGATGCCATTAGAAGCATCTTCTGTAATTGGCTCGGTTGCTGGTATTGCCGAATTAGCCAAAGAAGCCTTCAGTGATAAAAAAGGCAAAAACAATTCAGGTAGTGTACCTAAATCTTAAACAGCAACATCTCGAAACTTACAAATTTATAAAAATGAATTATCTTTTTTAAGGAGCGAGCTTTTCTAAGGAGCAAAAATGGGAAACATAATTCCATATATTATGAGTGTTGGGCCATGGAGCTGGTTAA
>Ga0209344_10005351_pt1 | contig 11111 bp, 15 predicted proteins | sample Cruoilmetagenom6_FD_187293 | JGI IMG/M metagenome (GOLD analysis project Ga0209344, IMG submission 187293) | Oil polluted marine microbial communities from Coal Oil Point, Santa Barbara, California, USA - Santa Barbara Oil Seep Sample 6 (SPAdes)... | ecosystem: Environmental > Aquatic > Marine...
GAAGAGACTACTACTTTGATCACTAGTGGCCTTTACAAATATTTTCGCCATCCCCTTTATACATCACTGATCTTGTTCAGCCTGGGCGCATATTTCAAGGATCCATCTTTTCTAGGGGCAGGTTTGGTGGTTACCACTACAATTGGTGTCTATCTGACAGCCCGGATAGAAGAAGGGCATAATCTTGAGCGTTTCGGGGGATCCTATAAAAACTATATGGATAAGACCAAACGTTTTATTCCTTTTATTTTCTGATCAAAGAAGGCTATTTATATGAAGATCCTGGAAAAACAAGGCTATCATCTTCTCTCTATCCTGGTTCTGGCTGGTGGGGTTTGGTTAATGGCCAGGGGAGATGTCCTGGAGGGCGCCTGGTTGGGACTGTCTACCAGGAACTGGTTATTTCTATCTATCTTATTCCCAATATTTCATCAAATATATGTGGTGATTTGTTGGCGGAGCGAGCTTTATTACAACTGGTTATCGAAGGTTCTGGGTGACCGGGCTTTTACAGTTTGGGCAATCGGTTTCATGGTCTTGTTTCTTGCTCGGCCAATCACAATTTTTGCTCTTGCGATCGCCAATCGCGGTACTCTGGCTATTCCTCTTTGGATCAATATCCCTTTGACTGGAGTCTGCCTGGCAGTAGTAATCTATATGGCCTATTCATTTGTAAAGTATTTCAGTCCTGAGCGAGCACTGGGGATTGACCATTTTCAACCTGGAAAATACCGCGATATTCCCTTTGTTCGAGAAGGAATATTTCGCTGGTCTTCCAATGCTATGTATAAATATGCTTTTCTGGCACTTTGGGTTATTGGACTGGTCTTCAATTCCAAGGCCGCTTTACTAGCTGCCCTTTTTAATCACCTCTATATCTGGGCCCACTATTATTTCACAGAAGATCCTGATATGCAGTATATCTACCGGAAAAGTTAAACCATTTCCAGGTAAAGGGAACTTTTAAGGACTTCTGATCGTCATCTCCTCATAAGTGAAATATCACAGGAGGAGAGCCATGGTATCCCCTATACATATTAAATATAAGATTTGCGCCAGTCTAGTGCTGGTATTGATGGCCTTGCTGGGTTTTGTTCAGCCTGCTCTGGCGGACGGAATTGTTATTCCGGATCCGCCACCCTGGCCGGATCCCCCGCCACTGGAAGAGAGCTGGTTGACCATTCGCTATCATCGGGTTTCTGTCTCTATCTCAGACCAAATCGCAGTCACAAGGGTGGAGCAGGAATTTTTAAACGAACATGATTGGGAAGTGGAAGGAACCTATATCTTTCCAATTCCTGATGGTGCTTCGATCTCGAAATTTGTGATTTGGGTCGATGGGCAAGCGATAGAAGGAAAGATCCTGCCTGCTGATGAGGCCAGGCAGATCTATGAGGAAATTGTCCGGCAGAGGCGTGATCCAGCCCTGCTGGAATACATAGGGACGGGAGCGGTCCAAGCAAGGATCTACCCAATCCCGCCTGGAGGATCCAGAATCATTGAGTTGGAGTACAGCCAGGTATTGAGGGAAGATAATGGCCTTGTCAAATATGTCTATCCTTTGAATACAGAGAAGTTTTCTGCCCGGGCCTTGGGTGATTGTTCCGTGCGGATCAAATTATCATCATCTCGACCGCTTCGGACAGTCTATTCTCCATCTCACCAGGATCGGATCTATATCGATAGAGAGGGAGATCATCAGGTCACCCTCGGTTATGAGGAATATAATGTTCTGCCGGACCAGGATTTTGAATTGATCTACACTCATAGTGACGAAGATGTTGGTCTGAATTTATTAACCTACCCCGACCTGGATAAGGGATTTGGCTTTGGGCAGGAGGGTTATTTCCTGCTTTTGGCTGCCCCATCAGTAGAAGTGGACCAAATAGTACCCAGAGATATTGTTCTGGTTCTGGACACATCTGGATCTATGGAAGGCGACAAACTTGCTCAAGCTAAAGAGGCAGCCCGGTATATCTTGACGCATCTAAATCCGGAAGACAAGTTTAATGTCATCACATTTTCGACCGGCGTAAACCATTTTGCTTATCAACTTCAGCCTGTTTCAAAAACTTCCCAAGCGATCTCCTGGATAGAGAACAAGCCTGCTTTGGGAGGTACCAATATTAATCAAGCCTTACTTGAGGCTATTGCACAGCGCAATCCAACTGAGGATAGCAAATATGCCCGACCTCTGGTATTGCTATTCTTAACAGACGGTCTGCCTACAGAAGGTGTGACTGATATCGATCAGATCCTGTCAAATACTAAACATAATTCTACTCATTACCTTCGTTTATTTGCATTTGGTGTGGGGGACGATGTGAACACTGAACTTCTAGACACTCTTGCAGCGGATAACAAGGGGTTGGTGAGTTATGTGCGGCCGAATGAGAGGATTGACGAAGAGGTATCAGAACTGTTTTCGAAGATTCAGACCCCGGTATTGTCCAATCTGGAACTTGACTTTGGGAACATATTAGTTGAGGAGATCTATCCTCCAGTGCTTCCTGACCTGTTTTCTGGCTCGCAACTTCTGGTCGCCGGTCGCTATCGAGTACCAGGTGGACATTCTGGAAAATCCAATATACGCTTATCCGGCTCAGTGAATTCTGAAAAATATGTATATTCCCTTCGGGCTGATTTCGAGGCTGGTTCAGAAACCAGTGAGGTGAATAGCTTTATCCCTCGTCTGTGGGCGGCGAGGAAAATTGGTTATTTGCTGAATCAGATTCGCTACCAGGGAGAGAATTCGGAATGGGTGGATGCGGTGATACAGCTCAGCATCCGCTATGGGATCATCACGCCCTATACTTCATTCCTGGTAGAAGAGGATGATCTTTTTAGTGGTGAAGGTTGGGAAGAAGAAGCCCATGAATTGGTACAGGAATATACAGGAACGTCAGTTGGAGCGGAAGCAGTAGATAAGGCGGATGCCGAATCAAATTTGCGATCAGCAGAATCTGTACCCCAGGTGGGTATGCCCGTAGATGAATATACTGGCGAGATTCAACAGCAGCAGTTAAAGCATGTGGGGGAAAAGACTTTCTTCCTGCAGGGAGAGATCTGGATTGACAGCCAATATGATTCGTCGACCATGACTGTGATCGAAATTGGATTTGGGACAGACGTGTATTATCAGCTTCTTTCTGTCAAGCCTGGTTGGGGAAAATACTTGGCTCTGGGAGAACAAGTGATTTTTCTTGCTGATGGAGATGTCTATCAAATCGTTCAGGAAGATGAAGGTCTCAGCAATTTGCCCCCCGGATTATCAGAATCCTCAGGATCTAAAGCCCCGTCTGGGCAGCCAGGTTCTTCAAAGATAAGGTCGCTTTGTTCGCTGCCTTTCATGGCCGCAATGGTGATGATGGGCTTGCGGATCAAAATAGGTTTCTGAAAGTGATCCATCTGAATCAAAAAGCCGGGCAAATTATTTTGCCCGGCTTTTGCTGTGTTAGGGTCTAACAAGATTAGCTCTCTTTAGAGCGCAGGCGGGGGGCGATCTTGTTATAGATCCAGGCGACTAGTAAACCGATAAAAAATCCATCTAGAAAACCGTATGCCAAAGCTATCAGGCTTCCCAGGGGACTGACAGTGAAACCAACGTAGGTGTCACTGACAAATGCGATCTTCTCGTGAGTTATACCTTTTGTCAGGATATACCACCAGGTGAGGCCAAACCAATTAATCCCCCAGACCAATCCTCCTGCAAGAGCAAAAGCTTTGACATTGAGTTTCATAGTAACCTTCCTGGTTGAGCCTGTTTTTCTTACATTATACAGAAAATCCGCCCAGCTGACCTATCTGGTTATCAGCCAAAGGACTTTATGTGACAAATGGGGGACTTATTATGGAGAAAATTACCTGAAAGATATGTAAGATATCATGAATGCGCTTCTTCAAATAGGTGTAACATGGTACTATTACCCATGTTACAATCTTCGCTTATCATGATTGTGAAGATTGATGGCCCTTTATTTGGTTGATTACAGGTAAATTCGGGAGTTATTCATATGAAAAGAGTAGTGATTTTGGGCGCGGGCACCGGCGGCACAATGGTCGCCAATAAGCTAGTACAGGAACTAGACGAACGAGAATGGGAAATCGTGATCGTTGATCGTGACGAAACCCATTATTATCAACCGGGATTATTATTCATTCCCTTCGGCATATATTCTCCCCGGGACATTGAAAAACCAAAACGAGATTTTATTCCCCGCGGTGTGCAATTGATCCTTTCAGATATTGAATTGATCGAACCAGAAAAGAACAGGGTTGTACTTTCCAAAGATAAGCAAACTCTATCCTATGACTATCTGGTGATTGCTACCGGCACCCATATCCAGCCTTCCGAAACTGAAGGTTTGCTGGATGGTGGAAGCTGGCGTGAAAATATTTTTGATTTCTACACTCCTGATGGAGCAGCAGATCTGGCGGGATTCCTAAAATACTGGAAAGGCGGACGGATGGTTGTTAATGTGGCTGAGATGCCCATTAAATGTCCTGTTGCCCCGCTGGAATTTTTATTCCTGGCGGATTGGTATTTCCACCAGAAAGGCATGCGTGATAAGGTCGAGATCGTTTATGCCACCCCGCTTGATGGAGCGTTTACCAAACCTCGCGCTGCAAGCATCCTTGGCGGCATGTTGGAAAAAAAGGGGATCGGCCTTGAAACCAATTTCAATATTGGATCAGTGGATAACAAAAAACAGGCTATCCGCTCCTGGGATGAACGGGAAATCTCATATGACTTATTGGTTTCTATTCCCACGAATATGGGCGCAGAGGTGATTGATCGTTCTGGTTTGGGAGATGATTTGAATTATGTCCCGGTCGATAAACATACTCTCCAATCCAATGCTCATGAAAATATCTGGGTGATCGGCGATGCTGGCAATACACCGACCTCGAAGGCAGGCTCAGTAGCCCATTTCATGCTCGATGTACTGCTCGAGAATATGCTCCGGCATATGGAAGGATTGGAACCCCGGGCTGAGTTTGACGGCCATGCCAACTGCTTCATTGAATCCGGTTTTGAACAGGGGATTTTGATAGATTTTAACTATGATGTGGAACCCCTGCCTGGTAAATACCCCCTTCCTGGTTTGGGTCCATTTTCTCTTCTCAAGGAATCCCCGGCAAACCATTGGGGAAAAATGATGTTCCGCTGGGTGTATTGGAATGTGCTGCTGAAAGGCGGCGAAATGCCATTTGAATCTCAGATGACTATGGCTGGAAAATGGCAGTGAGGGTAATCCATGGATAAAGACCTTGTAGTAATAAACGATAAAGTTGACCAAATAACTACCCAGATTGCTTTCTTAACAGAGCAAGCTGAGATCCAACAACGGCGGGTCAGGGAATTTGACGAGCTGAAAGCAGACTTGATACCGATTGGAAATCAGCTGATAAATCTCACGATTAATGAGTTGGAGGAGATTGGAACTGATTTTGAACTTGAAGATTTGTTTTATCTCTTGAAAAGGGTGCTGAGAAATACAGATCTGATCCTGACAATGATGGATAGGTTTGAGGGGTTGATGGGCATCGCGGACGAAGTTGATCTGTTGGGAAAACAAGTTTTCTCATCCGCGGTTGAAGCTCTGGACAAGTTGGAGCAAACCGGTCTGTTTTCCGAGGCTGGAAACCTATTTAATACACTTACCACTGAAAACACGCTATCTGATTTTAACAGGATGTTAATCGCATTTCATGCAGAAGATGAGAAGGGCACAACGGTGCCGTCACTGCTCTCCTTAGTAGGCACTCTAAATCGGCCGGAAACAAGAAAGACATTGTCGCGGTTGGTTAATGTACTACAAGCCCTCGGTGAAAATACTGGGGATAACCAATAATAAATTGTTTAAAGGAGATTGATTATGACCAAGGATATTCTTGACACTATTGATTTTGATGACGAAGGATTTATGGTTAATGCTTCTGATTGGAACAAAGAGATAGGTGAAGCAATTGCCGAAGCGCTGGATGTAAAACTATCTGAACGCCATTGGCATGTGATCGATTTTGCTAGAGCAGACTTTGAGGAATCCGGCGAACCGCCTACTCTCCGTCGTATTACCAAACAGACGGGTGTTGATATGAAAGAGATTTACCAACTCTTCCCGGATGGTCCGGCGAAGATAGCCGCAAATATTGCGGGATTGAAGAAACCCACTGGTTGTATATAGGTAAAGGAGATCTTAATGGCTAAACCATCTCGTGATTTACACAAGAGTACAGGTACTAACGGCAATCGAAAACTAGCCCTGATAACTTCCAAAGGGTCACTCGATATGGCTTACCCGCCGCTGATCCTTGCCAATGCGGCCCGTATGAGCGGTATCGATGTTGAAATGTTTTTCACCTTTTGGGGTTTGGATATCATTACTAAGAAAAAAATGAAAAGTTTGAACGTCGCAACTGTTGGTAATCCAAATATGCACCCCTCGTTTCACATTCCCTCTCTAATGGGTATATTGCCTGGTATGAGCGCGGCAGCTTCCTGGATGATGAGGGGAGAGATCAAGAAACTTGGTTTTCCGCGTGTTCCCGAGTTTATGGAGCAGTTGGTTGACGCCGGAGCCAATGTATATGGGTGCAAAATGTCTATGGATATGATGAAGTTGACCGCGGACGACCTTATCGATGGAGCAACGGTTCTCGGAGCCATGGAATTTATGGATCTGACAGAAGGTGCGCAAGTTATTTTTGTGTAAAACGTAGATCTAGAAAAACAAAAAGCCTTGTAATCAATTTACAAGGCTTTTTTTATTCTATTGAAATGATTTCAATCTTCTTTTTCTTCCGTTTTTCCTGACGCCATGTGATATTTGCTTGGGCTCTCGCCTGATCGGAAACCGCTAAGCATGATCAAAACGTTGGCAACGGTGCTGCCGGGATTACGCCATTTGTGTTCCAGGTCGGCTGCGAACAACAAGGAATCGCCAGCTTCAAGGGTATAAATATCTTCGCCTACCTCGTAGACAAATTCACCCCGTAAGCAGAAAACAAATTCATGGCCAGAGTGGGACATTGGGAACCGTCCGCTGCTGCTACCGGCTTCCAGTGTGACCATAAATGGCTCAACAGCACCTTCATAATGGGAGCCGCCCAGCCCTTCCCACAAACCTCGATACAGAGGGATGCGGTTCCGTTCAGACGCTTTGATCAAAACGACGTCCTGTTTTGGGGGAGTTTCCTCAAAGAAGGCAGTGACTGGTATTTCCAAAGCCGTGGCGATTTTATAGAGTGTGCTCACAGATGGGGAAGACAATCCTCTTTCAATCACGCTGAGTGCATTCGCAGATAACCCGCTGAGGCGGCCCAGGCCTCGGATAGAGAGCTCTCGTTCTTCTCGAAGTTGACGCAAGCGGTCGCTGATATTTACCGATGGTGCTTCCTGATCATAGATATCCATATTACCTCTGCTGTTCTAATGCTCTGATTATATCAAAAGAAGGGCAGGTTATAGGAGAAAGACTGGTTTTGATGATTTTATACAACTTAATCTTGATCTTGACGTATATTCTTGTAGATAAAATGATTAGTGATCAGGAGAATTAGAAATGGCTAATGAAAATAAAAAACTCTTTCGTTCAGTAGAAGATCGTATGGTCGGTGGTGTTTGTGCCGGAATCGCGGAATTCTTTGACATTGACCCAACTATTGTTCGTCTGGTATTTGTACTGGGTTTCTTTGCCTCAATCAGTGGATTGTTCTGGGCATACATCATAATGATGATAATCGTGCCCGAGTATGTCCCGGCGTCGGAGGATATTGTCACAGTTGATGCTGAAGAAGTTCCCGAAAAATAGATAGATCAATATCTTCTCAAATAAAGAAAAAAGCCCGGAATTACCGGGCTTTTTTCTTTTATCCACCTGACAAGAATGGGATTATTCAATAAAGATCTCCACGTGTTCTCTGTCCTCTTCGTCGACCACATCGACGATCTTCCCGGTCATGTTCTCAGCCAGGGCTTCTTTTACAGCATCCATCATCTGGGCGTTTTCCATCTCTGGAGTGAACTGAGCGGCGATATTCAACCCTGCATCTACTAATCTCATTGGCACGTTGACGTTTACCTTTGTCTTTCCGGTAGACATATCAGTGACCCGAACCCGAAGCATTTGGTTTGACAGGGATCGCTTCGCGAATTTAGTGTCTTTTTCGCTTCTCTTGGATAGAGCAGAGATCAAGCTTGAGCCTTCTTCCGCTGAAATTTTCCCGTCGCTGATCATTTTGAGGATTTTCATCCGTTCATCGCTGGTAACCATATTCCTGCTCCTTCTTAGGAATTTATCCTAACCTATATATATCTTAACTTTTTCACCATCGTCACCATCATCAACGTCAATGGACAACGGCGGTTCCCCCTGGGAATAATTCCCCAGGGCAAGAAGGATCTCATCCGCGCCAGACAGGTTCATATCAGGTATGAAGCTGCTAAAAGTCCTGAGAGTCCAGGCAAAGAAACGATTCGGGATCGGAAAACTGATTGCGATCCTTTCTGGTTTTTCACCTGGTTTTTGGTGAACTCGAATATGCAGCCATGGACCAGTGCGGCTGTTCCAACCCAGTACTAATAAACCAATACCTATCAAAAAGGGAATCCAGGCTGCTATAAAACCAAAACCTATGCCGCGAACAGACCAGGCTCTGTACATCAAGGATCCACCCATTACAGTTATAGCTACCCCGATCCAGAAGGGGATGATCCACCAACTCTTTAATTTCTCAAAATCCCCCTGGTCAACATTTTGAGAGAAGTCATCGGTTTTTGCTGGTTCGAAACCGCCTTCCAGCTCGGCTTTGGCAATAGAATATTCCATTTCGGAGTTATCCTCGCTCTCGCCTATTGATTCGATTAACTTCATCCCTTCCTCGGTGCTGATGGTGCCCTTTTGGATCATTTCCAGGATTTCCAAACGTTCGTTTTCAGCTGTCATTATTTCTTTCCCTCCAGGGCCTTGAGCAATTTATCAGCCTCGTCGAGGGATATCTTCTTTTCCTGGAGCATTTCCAGGATCAGAAGCCGTTCGGATTCGTTGACAGCTTTTTTCTCTTTCTGAGTTTCCAGGAAATCCCCCAGGTCAAATTCTTTCACTTTGGCCTGGGCTTTCAGCGCCTTGCGGCGAGTCCGGGCAATTTTCTTTTCAACTTGCGCCTGGGCTTTGATCGCAGCTAGTTCGGCCTTTTCTGCAGCCATTTTGCTGGTTTCTTCGATCTGGATACCGAAATTCCTTAAATTCTCCTCTGACAAACCGATCTCTTCGAGGGTTTCAGATAAACCAGCTAGCGATTCTTGTAGATCTACTTCCAGATGATCCAGGCTGCTCTTGATTTGATCAGCGGTGTTGACTGTAAACCCGGTGCCGATCTCCCCAAAGTCCTTTATGTTCATTTTTATACCCGTAAATACGCTGAAATCATCTCCCAGGATGAAAACTTTACCTCCTGCGTCTAACATCACTGTGGGACCGCCTTCTCCCAGCTGCTGGGAAAATTCTTTATCCCTGGATTTGATAACCAGTTCGCCAATGGTCAGGCTGATATCTCTCTCGTCGCTCTTGATCTCCAGGTTAGCGTTGCTCTCTTCTGGCATGGTGATGGAAAGGTTCCCTCCGACCTTGATCTGATAGGCCTGCCAGGGAACCGGGTTGAAATCGACAGTACCCTCTCCACCCGCGGTGGCTTCGATACCACCTCCAATATCTGAGATAATAATATCCCCGCCCACATTCTGAAGGCTAATCTGACCCGTGATACCTTCAATCATGGCGTCCCCACCGGTGTTTTTAACTTGTAGGTCCCCCTGCACTCGTTTGGCGAGAAGGTCGCCGCCAACGGATCCGACAGAAGCGATGTTGATATCACTGATCGTCAGGTCACCAGTTATGGATGAGATATCCAGGTTATTATTAATTCTCTTTGCTACCAGATTGCCGTTAACGGACTTAATTTCCACTTCCAAATGGTGAGGAATTTGAACAAATCCATCCCCGCGGAATTTGATCTCGACCTGGTCTTTCTTGGTTTTTACCTGGTCTTCCTCTGACTGGTCCTTGATGCGAATCTCTTCTTGATTCCATCCAGTCAGGAATAGATTACCGCCTGCGCTGGATACAACAAGTTTTGTGATGTTATCAAGGGGAATGTTATTTTTTACCATAACTACTTCTCCTCATCCTTGAGTTTATTCAGCGCGTCATCATAACTGATCTTGCCTTCATCCAAATCATTGAGGATGGTCTGGCGTTTTTCCTCTGATAACTCGGAGATCTCATCTCCACCTGGTTCATAGCCGAGAGCCCTGATTACATCGTGGAGCAGCTTGCGGATAGTTGGGTAGGAGTATCCAAGTTCTTTTTCCATGTGGGTGATCTTGCCTTCCAGTCGGACAAAAGTCTCTACAAAATCCATTTGTTTTTGAGTAAGCTGGGAAAATGTCCTGGAAGAGAACTGGCCGTCAATGGTAGAGTTGCAATCCCGGCAATTGATCCTGGATACTATAACTTCTCCGCCGCAGATCGGGCATTGTGAAGGTAATGGATGCATTATTTGCTCCTTATATAAGACTGTCTTAGTGGGCTGCTGCCCGTGTGCTATTGATTAATTGCTGACCAGTAAGGATCAACATCCGGCCGAGAGATCCGTAGATCCTGTTGGCCAGTGTGCTGTTCTGTTCCAGAGATCTCGATAGGCGAATCTGGGCTGCCTGACGATGAAGTTCTTTTTCCTGGTTTTTGAAAGTTTCTAAATTGGTTGTATACATTATTCTCTCCCAATGGGATAAAACGATTGTTTTTTTGATTTTGCCCTAGTGAGCTGCCTGTGTTCGTTTAACCAGGTTCTGCCCTGTCGCGATCAACATCCGACCAACTGCTGCATATAATCTATCTGCCCAACGATTGGTCTTTTCCAGGGATTTCACCAAGCGGTATTGTGCTGCTCGCTGGTGAAGTTCATTTTGATTAGTTTTGAAAGCATCTAAATTTGTAGGAAACATCGCGTTCTCCTGTTTTCTTCTGAACAATGCTTACAGTATATCAAAAATATTTAGTTTGTCAAGGTGAAAAATAAGAAAATTCAATAAAGATATTAATAATCTT
>Ga0209344_10005353_pt1 | contig 11105 bp, 10 predicted proteins | sample Cruoilmetagenom6_FD_187293 | JGI IMG/M metagenome (GOLD analysis project Ga0209344, IMG submission 187293) | Oil polluted marine microbial communities from Coal Oil Point, Santa Barbara, California, USA - Santa Barbara Oil Seep Sample 6 (SPAdes)... | ecosystem: Environmental > Aquatic > Marine...
GAGCGACCCTATGTCTGGGCTTCTGACGGCCCTCGATCTGACCGACACCGGCGCACGAACAAGCGAAGACATTTTCACTGGTCCCAGCCAGTGGATGCCACAGGGCCGAGTCTTCGGAGGGCAAGTGTTAGCGCAGGCTCTCGTTGCCGCGCAGCGCACCATTGCCGAAGATCGATTTGTGCATTCCATGCACGGCTACTTCTTGCGCCCCGGAAACGTCGAGCTGCCGATCACGTTTTCGGTAGACCGCATCCATGACGGACGTTCATTCTCGACTCGACGCACTCAGGCCTATCAAGACGGAGTTCCGATTTTGTCGGCCATTGCTTCTTTTCAAGATGCGGATGAGGGCCTCGAGCACCAAATAGACATGCCTCAGGATCTTCCCGATCCAGAATCGCTGCCAACGTCAGCGGAGTCTCTGGCCGATCTCGATCATCCGGTCGCCCGCTACTGGGCATCGGAACGCCCCTTCGACATGCGTTATGTGCCCTCCCCCATTTTCATCAGCGTTGAGGGTGGGAATGTCGCGCACCAGGCCGTGTGGTTGAAGTCAGTGGGCCCGATGCCCGACGACATGAACCTGCACCGGGCTGCTCTCGCCTACGCCAGCGACTACTCAATCTTGGAATCGATCATGCGTCGTCACGGTCTCGCCTGGGCAACGCCGGGTATCAAGGTTGCCAGCCTCGACCACGCCATGTGGTGGCACCGCGAAGCGCGCGTTGACGAGTGGTTGCTCTACGTGCAGGAATCACCCAACGCGATCGGTGGCCGCGGACTGGCTCTCGGCCGAATTTATGACCGTTCTGGCCGACTTATTGCCAGTGTCGCGCAAGAAGGAATGCTGCGACCGCCTCGGTAATTGCTTCCTGAATCGTCAAATTGGACGTTCTCAGGGTTTCTACATGTAACAAAAAAGTAACAAACGTTACCCCGCTCGATCCCCATTGTGCCGCGGATCGGCCACCGCACTCTGCGCGGTATGTCCCCAATCTGGTGGACGCCAGCCTGCATGAAACTGGGAAAAACGTTAGCGTTGTTGTTGGCCTTGCCGCCGGTGTGCCTTTTTGGGCCTCGAGAGCAAGGCGCTACGAATCAGGCCGCGCGCGCCACCCCATCACTGGGATGTCGTTCGTATGGTTGCTTCGCAGTGGAGCCGCTCCGAAAGTGTGCTTCCCTATCGTTTGTTCCGAATAACCGCGGAAGACGGCAGAGCCCTGCGTGCAACCCGGACCGTAATCAAGAAAAGCGAAGCCCACCAGGTGGCAAGCATTCAGGAGAACGTGACCGAGAACATCGCTGTCAGCGCCAAGAACTTGTACAAGGTTTTTGGTCGTCGTCCCCACGAAGCAGTAGAGCGACTCCAGCACGGAGCCGCTCGAGACGAGATCACAGAATTGGGCACCGCTGCCGTCATCGACGCCAGCTTCGACGTGCGCCAAGGCGAGATCTTCGTCGTCATGGGTCTCTCGGGCTCAGGTAAGTCCACTCTCATCCGCATGCTCAACGGACTGTGGGACACCACATCCGGCAGCGTGACGGTAGGAGGCGACACCATCACAGGCATCTCCGGCCCCAAGCTTCGCGACGTGCGCCGCCGCCGCATCTCCATGGTGTTCCAGCACTTCGCGCTCTTCCCCCACCGCAGCGTTCTCGAAAACGCCGCCTACGCCCTTGAAGTTCAAGGCATCCCCCGCGCCGAACGCCTCGCTCGCGCCCAGAAAACCATCGACCTCGTCGGCCTCAAAGGCTGGGGCGAGAAGATGCCATCACAGCTTTCCGGTGGAATGCAGCAGCGCGTTGGCCTCGCCCGCGCCCTCGCCGCTGACACAGACGTGCTGCTCATGGACGAAGCGTTCAGCGCTCTCGACCCGCTCATCCGCCGCGAAATGCAGGAACAACTGCTCGAGCTGCAGCATGAGCTGGGCAAGACGATCATCTTCATCACCCACGACCTCAACGAAGCAATGTTCCTGGGTGACCGCATCGCGGTCATGCGTGACGGCCGCATCGTTCAGATCGGAACCCCAGAAGACATCCTCACCGACCCAGCGAACGACTACGTTGCGCAGTTCGTGCAAGACGTTGATCGCTCGCGAGTTCTCACCGCCTCGAGCGTGATGGAGCCCGCCCGCGCAACAGTGCTTGCTACAGCAGGCCCCCGCGCCGCGCTCAAGATCATGCGTGATCTTCAAACTTCCACCGCGTTCGTCTTGGGTCGTGACCGCAAACTACAAGGTGTCGTTCGCGACGCGGATGCGATGAAGCTCGTGCGCAAGGGAATCAGTGACCTTTCCACGATCTTGAGCGATGAATACAACGCCGTTCAGGAAGACACCGCGCTTGCCGAACTCTTCGTGCCTTCAGTCGAAAGCCCGCTCCCGCTGGCCGTCATTGACGAAACCGGCCGCCTACTCGGCGTCGTTCCCCGTGTCACCCTGCTTGCTGCCCTCGGCAACGTCAGCACCGACACCGGCGAACTCCAGGTTCTCGAACCCCCACTCACTGTCTCCAGCGCCGTCATCAATGACGCTCTCGACGCCAGCGATACGAACTCCGACGTGAAGGAGGATGCACGATGAACGACTTCCTCAGAATTCCCCTCGGCCAATGGGTCGAAGACGGCATCGACTTCTTCATCGAGACCTTCGGTTTCGTGTTCGATTTCATCAAGCTAGTCATTTCCTCCGTCGCCGACGGAATGAACTTCGTGTTCACGTCGCCGCCGTTCTGGGTCATGCTCATCATCTTTGCCGTGCTCGCATTCGTCGCTCGCGGCTGGTTGTTCTCCCTCGGAACCACGCTGGGATTCCTATTGATCCTCAGCCTGGATCAATGGGACAACGCGATGGACACTCTCGCCCTCGTGCTCGTCGCCGCCGTCATCGCGGTTGCCATCAGCGTTCCTCTCGGAATCCTTGCGGCCAAATACCGATCGGTCTCGACCGTCGTGAAGCCCGTTCTGGACTTCCTGCAGACGATGCCCGCCTTCGTTTACTTGATCCCCGCGCTCATCCTGTTCCGTATCGGTGACGTCCCCGGCATCGTAGCAACAGTGCTCTTCGCCCTCGCTCCCGGTGTTCGACTCACCGAGCTGGGCATCCGCGGAGTGGACAAAGAGGTTGTCGAAGCTGGTCAAGCATTCGGATCCTCGCCGAGCCGCATCCTGCGCCAAATCCAGCTCCCGCTGGCGATGCCGTCCATCATGGCCGGCATCAACCAGGTCATCATGCTCTCGCTGTCGATGGTCGTCATCGCGTCCATGGTCGGCGCCGGCGGCCTCGGAAAGCCTGTCATCCAGAGCCTGAGCCGTGCGGATGTCGCACTCGGCTTCGAAGCTGGACTCTCCGTGGTCATCCTGGCCATCTTCTTGGATCGCCTCACCGCATCCTTCGGGTCAGGACGCGGCTACTTCCGCTTTATCCTCGACTCCTTCTCCGTTCGCGGACGCAAGACAGAGGTGCTCGAGTCAGAGCCTGCTGTCGACACCGCAGCGGCATCCAGCGAACCGGCCGAACACACTCCCCCCGTTCGCTAATTTTCGGGCGCCAACCCGCGCTCGTTTCCAGTACACAGCAAATTTCTGTGTGCATCGACGTCAACATCGTCGGCGCTTTAGCGTCGACAGAAAAGGACGACACAATGAAGAAGCAGACACGTGCTGCAATTGCAATTGGAGCGGCAACGCTCCTCGGTCTGTCGGCATGCGCCGCAGGCGGAGACGACACCGCGTCAGGTGACGGTGCTGAAAACAAGGACCTCACCATCGCCGTATTCAACGGATGGCCCGAGGGCGAAGCAGTTTCGTACCTCTGGAAGGCAATCCTTGAAGACGAGGGCTACAACGTAGAACTCGAATACGCTGACGTCACCCCGATCTTCTCGGGTCTCAGCACCGGAGACTACGACGTCGCGCTTGACGGATGGCTCCCCATCACTCACGCCAGCCTGATGGAAGAATACGGCGAGACGATCGACGACCTCGGCGCCTGGAACAGCGAAGCTGGACTGACCGTTGCGGTTAACTCCGACGCTCCCATCGACTCCCTCGAAGAGCTTGCCGCTAACGCTGACGCGTTCGACAACCGCATCGTCGGAATCGAGCCTGGCGCCGGTCTCACCGAAGCAGTTCTGACGAACACGATGCCCACCTATGGCCTTGACGGCATGGAGCTCCTCACCTCGTCGACTCCCGCAATGCTCGTAGAGCTTCAGACGGCTCTCGACAACGGCGAGAACATTGCTGTAACCCTCTGGCGTCCGCACTGGGCCTACGATGCATTCGACATCAAGGACCTTGCTGACCCCGAGGGAACTCTCGGCGACATCGAAGAAATTCACTCCTTCGCCCGCGACGGACTGAGCGACGACATGCCTCAGGTCACCGAGTGGATCTCGAACTTCAAGATGGACTCCGAGCTGCTCTACTCGCTCGAGAACGTCATGTACAACGAGTACGACGGAACCGACTTCGAGCCCATCGTTGCTGACTGGATCGCAGCGAACCAGGACTACGTAGACAGCCTCACCAGCTAATACTGGTGTAGCTCTCAGCACGTCAGTGCTGTAACTCACGAAAAGGGGTCGCCTTCGGGCGGCCCCTTTTTGCGTGCGATCGGGGTCGCGCTTGAGCCGCGCTAGGGTCGAAGGGTGTCAACCACCAAGAATCCCGTCGTCATCATCGCCCCCGACTCATTCAAGGGCAGTCTGAGCGCGGCGGATGCCGCCGCCGCCCTAGAGCGCGGGGCGCGCGAGATGCTTCCCGAGACCGCAACCGTGCTCACGTTTCCCATGGCCGACGGCGGAGAAGGCTCGCTCGACACCGTTCTTGCCGCCTGGCGACAACCCGCACTCACCATGGCGACCGTCGATGCTCTCGGACGCGACCGCACAGCGCACTACGGCCTCGACCTCGACGGGCACCGCGCCGTTATCGAAGCCGCCCAGGCGAACGGACTCCCCCACGTGCTCGACGCCCCCGCGCAACCACTACGTGCCGACAGCTACGGCGTCGGCCTCATCGCCGCCAATGTCATCGACCACGGCGCTCGGGATGTCACGCTCTTTCTCGGCGGCTCCGCAAGCACTGACGGGGGCAGCGGGCTGCTGCGCGCCCTCGGTGCGAAATTTTTGGATGCCGAGGGCAATGAGTTAGCGCCCGGAGGCGGCGCGCTCAACTCCCTCGAAACGATCGACCTCAGCGCGCTCATGCCCGGCGTCGTGGACACGACATGGCATATCGCCGTCGATGTGACCAACCCACTAACCGGAAGCCACGGCGCAGCCCACGTTTTTGGGCCTCAGAAGGGAGCAACGGCATCCGATGTCGCCGTGCTGGATGCCGGGCTTGCGCGCCTGGCAGAAGTGCTGGCCGCGACTCCGCTGGCTTGCGAACGCGGTTTCTCGGCCGCCGGAATCGCAGCCTTGCCAGGGATTGGGGCTGCCGGCGGAACGGCCGCTGCCCTCGTGACACTCTTTGGCGCAGAGCTTGTTCGCGGCGCCCAACTCGTCGCCGACACGATTGGCCTGAACGACGTCATCGGTACCGCCGACATCATCATCAGCGGCGAGGGACGACTGGACGCGCAATCCCTCGACGGCAAGGTAGTCGACTTTCTGCGCGGTGCCAAGACCCCGAGTACGTTTCTTGTCGTGGTGGCCGCGGGCATTGACCTCACGCCTGAGCAATCAGCGGCCGCAGGGATCGATGTCGCGTTGCCTTTGGGATCCGGCGTAGAGAACCGCAAAGAGCTATTTCAGTTCGCCGCTGAACTGCTCGAAGCACGCGGCGCTCATGCCATTGCTGAGTGGCTCGACCCGACAGATCTCGACGAAGAGTTTCGAGACGACGACGGTGACGGAATCATGGATAGCAGCGACTGAAGCGCACCATCGTCGCCATCCGGCGTGGAACGGAGCGTGAGCACCACTCCACGGCCTTAGCGCCGCTGAGCGAACTCCAACGGCGCTTCTACATAGCGCGCGAATACCTCACGCTGCTCATCACTAATGCGTTGCGGGCGCGAGGTTGCTGCATCCACCAGCACGAGGGTTGTTGATGCTCGAACGAACAGTTGACGTGGGTTTACCGTCGCTGGTGTGTAGATTTCGTAACACACCTCGAGGCTTGCTCCCCCGACGCGACCAATCCACAGTTCAATGTCGATCGGCTCCCGCAGGTACGGGATCGGCAGCAGGTACTCGATCTCTTGACGTGCGATGAGCGTCATCGTCGGGCCGCCCGGGCGACCGTCGAGAACGGCGGTGAGGGGCGCATCCTCTCCCGCTGCCGGCCAGAACGCGTGAATGCGTGCCTCCTCGAGGAGGCGAAACACTTCGGCGTTGTTGACGTGTTGGTACGCGTCAACGTCTGACCAGCGCAGCGGGAGAGGTACGTGAAGCCTCATTGTTAGTCGCGGGTCAACTTGCGGTAGGCGCTGCGGTGCGGCTTAGCGGCGTCAGGACCGAGACGCTCGATCTTGTTCTCTTCGTAAGCTTCGAAGTTTCCCTCGAACCAGTGCCAGTAGCCGGGCGTCTCTTCGCTGCCTTCGTAGGCAAGGATGTGAGTCGCAATGCGGTCGAGGAACCACCGATCGTGAGTGATGACCACAGCACAGCCGGGGAATTCGAGCAGTGCGTTCTCGAGGCTTCCGAGGGTTTCAACATCGAGGTCGTTAGTCGGTTCGTCGAGCAGCAAGAGGTTTCCACCCTGCTTGAGCGTGAGCGCGAGGTTCAAACGGTTGCGCTCACCACCGGAGAGCACACCTGCCTTCTTTTGCTGGTCGGGACCCTTGAAGCCGAACTGCGATACGTAACCGCGCGACGGGATCTCGGTCTTGCCGACCTGGATGTAGTCCTGCCCGTCGGAGACAACTTCCCACAGCGTCTTGTTGGGGTCGATTCCACCGCGGCTCTGGTCAACGTACGAGATGTCTACGGTCTCGCCGACCTTGAGCGTTCCCTCGTCGAGGGGTTCAAGACCAACGATGGTCTTGAAAAGCGTGGTCTTTCCGACACCGTTGGGGCCGATGACGCCGACGATTCCGTTTCGGGGAAGCGTGAAGCTCAAGCCGTCGATGAGAATTCGCTCATCGAAGCCCTTCTTCAGGTTCTTGGCGTCGATGACCTGTGATCCCAAGCGCGGGCCCATGGGGATGACGATTTCTTCGAAGTCCAACTTTCTGGTCTTCTCTGCCTCGTTCGCCATTTCTTCGTAGCGTGCGAGTCGAGCCTTCGACTTGGTCTGGCGGCCCTTGGAGTTTGAGCGCACCCATTCGAGTTCGCTTGAGAGGCGCTTCGCGAGCTTGGCGTCTTTCTTGCCCTGCACCTGAAGTCGCTCTTGCTTCTTCTCGAGGTAGGTCGAGTAGTTGCCCTCGTAGGGGTAAAGGTGACCGCGGTCGACTTCGGCAATCCATTCGGCGACGTGGTCGAGGAAGTACCTATCGTGAGTGACGGCCAGTACGGCGCCCGGGTACTTGGAGAGGTGCTGCTCGAGCCAGAGAACGCTCTCGGCGTCGAGGTGGTTAGTGGGCTCATCGAGAAGCAGCAGGTCGGGCTTCTGCAGGAGCAGTTTGGTGAGCGCTACGCGGCGCTTTTCTCCACCGGAGAGCTTGTTGACGGGCCAGTCTCCGGGAGGGGTGCGCAGAGCATCCATTGCCTGTTCGAGCTGGGAGTCGAGGTCCCACGCATCGGCGGCGTCGATGTCTTCTTGCAGCGAGCCCATTTCGGCCATGAGGGCGTCGAAGTCAGCATCGGGCTCAGCCATTTCTAGGCCGATAGCAGCGTGGCGGTCAACCTTGGCTTTGATCTCGCCAACACCTTCTTGCACGTTCTCGAGAACAGTTTTGCTTTCGTCGAGCTCGGGCTCCTGCATGAGGATGCCCACGCTGTAGCCGGGACTGAGTCGGGCTTCACCGTTGCTGGGGGTGTCGAGACCGGCCATGATTTTAAGGATCGTGGACTTACCGGCACCGTTGGGGCCAACGACACCGATCTTTGCGCCGGGGTAGAACGACATTGTGACGTCGTCAAGAATGAGTTTGTCGCCGACCGCTTTTCGCGCGCGCACCATGGAATAAATGAATTCGGCCATACGACCATTCTACGGAGCGTTCGGGCTGAGTCGAACCCGTTTGGGGCACTACCAGTCGATCGGTCGAGTCTTTCCGACGAGGCAGCCGCCAGTGCCAAGGAGTGGCTCGATTGACGACACGTAATTGTCGGGCGTGAATTGCCCTAAGAGACACTCGCCCTTGATGCGCACAGAGACGACGATTGAATCAACGGCAAGCCCGATTGCGGTGTTGTCGGGGGTGACTTCGATGTCTTGCTTGCGAAAACCATTGTCGATGAGATTGTCGACGATGCTTTTGCCATCCCCCATCGCGTTGTCGCCAAAATATTCTTCATTGAGCTGATCGAAGAATTGGCGATTAGCTGCTGCGCCTTCGCCGGGGCGCAACTCGGGGCCGCTGGCACCCGCGTCAGGCTCAGCCGTGCTCGATCCCTCGGCTGTCGGTGTGGGCGTTGGCTCGGGTTCCGCACCGATGCAGCCGCTCAAAGCGACCGCGGCAACAAGAGAAAGTGCGATCATTACGCCTGATCGGCGAGCTGGTCGTACGCGCATGACATTCCCTTCGTCGGCCATGATCGATCACGGCCTATTCAAGTCTAGATTGCTTGCGCGCACGATCGGCTCAGAACGGGGTATCGACTAGACCTTCGTTCGCCGCCGGCTGGGCATTCGCCTGCGGTGACTGCGCTGCCCCGACCCTTTCGGTCTCGCCGTTCCGGTCGTGCGTGTCGTGCGCATGGACATCGTCTGATTCAGAGTCCCCCTCTCGGCTGAGTCCAGGTGATGCGCTGAAACCCCCTCCGGCGCTCGTGGCTATAGTGCGCGAGAACTGCGCGGTGCCCCACATTAGATCGTGGCCAAGGGCATCCGCTTCAATTTCGATATTGATTCCGCTGCGGTCGGCGTTCTCCCACTCACGAATTTTCAGCCGACCGCTCAGCACCACGCGATCCCCTTTGCCCAGGGAACTCGCACTATTGATCGCGAGCTGGCGGAACGAAGTGATCGTGTACCAATTGGTTTCACCATCGATCCAACGCTGGTTGCTACGGTCGAATCGGCGTTGGGTCGAGGCAAGCCGGAACGACGTGATCGGCAACCCTTCGCTCGTCACGATGTGCCGGGGCGCGGTGGCAACGAGGCCGGAAACGGTGATGCTGTCAGTCATGTCTGCTCCTTGGTCTGGATTTCACTGCACTCAGCGAAATCGAAAAGTGGAGACAGATGCGGGCCGACACTCGTGCCGGGAAGCCGACCCGGCATCCGTCTGACACCAGTGTTCGACAAGAGCAACGCCCATCGAACTCCGGGCAGAGAAGTTGTGGATGCGCTCCACAAAAAGGCAAAGTTTAGGAGCAGTCGGGGTCTGCGCGCCGAACCACTCGGTCGCGCAGCCGCCACAACTGCGAACTAAAACGCCCCTAGTGTTCGCGGAACTCGGGCCACGCCGTTCCGGGCAGCAGGTTCGCGTGCAGGGCAGACTTTGCGGCATCCAGAGTCGGATACACGCCTCGATAATCTTCGTCTTTCAATAACTTGAAGGTGAACCCGTCGGTTACCCGGTGAACCGAGCCAACTGCTCCTGCCTGAGTAAAAGCCACCCAGGTCTGTCCGGTCAGAGTGTGATTTGTCATTTCCGAACCTCCTTCAAATTAGTGAAACGACGCCAGTGTCGCTCGTTAACGACGCTACGCCGCCTCGCGACGAAGATAAAGACTTTCGTGACGAAACGGCGTGCCGGTCGCGGTTGTCGGCGCGAACTACTTGATGTAGCTCGAGAACGACGAACGGATCTTGTTGACCTTCGGCAGCGCGACTGCCATGCAGTAGCCCTGACCCGGGTTCTTCGCGAAGAAGTCCTGGTGGTATTCCTCAGCGTTGTAATAAGTGTCAAGCGGCTCGATCGTTGTCACGACACCGCCATCCCAGTATTCGGATGCACGATCACGGGCTGCTTCGAATAGCGCCTTCTGCTCGTCGCCGACGTAGAACATGGCCGATCGGTACGACGAACCGATGTCGTTGCCCTGTCGGTTGAGCTGGCGCGGGTCGTGCAGCGTGAAGTACACGTCGAGGATGACCTCGTCGGGGATGACCTCGGGGTCGAACGTCACCGCAACCGCTTCAGCATGACCCGTGGTCTCCGTGCACACCAGCTCGTAGCTGGGGTTGGGCACGGTTCCGCCGGTGTAGCCGGAAACTACGTCAGTAACGCCATTGAGAGTGCGGTAGACCGCATCGAGGCACCAGAAACAGCCGCCTGCGAGATGAAATGTGTGCATAAGTTGAGCCTACTTTCTTGGGCTGGATGTCTCATACAACGCCCATCCAACGTTCCGTGTTCCCTCAGTTGCTGGGCATATGCTGAGCGCATGCCTTACGACGCCTCGCCCCACCGTTACGACTCCACCGAATACCACCGCGTAGGTCACAGTGGCCTCAAACTCCCCGCCATTTCATTGGGATTGTGGAACAACTTTGGCTCTGATCGGCCACAAGCAACACAGCGCGCAATTCTTCGCCGCGCCTTCGATTTAGGAATCACTCACTTCGATCTTGCCAACAACTACGGCCCCGAAATTGGCGCCGCCGAACGCAACTTTGGCGAAATCTTCGCCGAGGATTTCGTGCCGTATCGCGACGAGATGATCATCTCGACAAAAGCGGGCTACACGATGGGCGAGGGCCCGTACCAAGACTTTGGTTCGCGCAAGTATCTGATCTCTTCACTCGACGCGAGTCTCGACCGCATGGGTCTCGAGTACGTCGACGTCTACTACCACCACCGACCCGATCCTGAGACTCCGATTGAGGAGACCATGGGCGCGCTCGCGACCGCGGTGAACTCAGGCAAGGCACTCTACGTCGGTGTCTCCAACTACAACCCCGAGCAAACGCTCGCCGCCCAAGAGGCGCTTGCCGAATACGGCATCCCGCTCACAATTCATCAGCCCCGCTACAACATGTTCGATCGCCACATCGAAGACGGGCTCTTCCCCGTGCTCGACCAGATCGGCGCTGGCAGCAT
>Ga0209344_10005354_pt1 | contig 11102 bp, 11 predicted proteins | sample Cruoilmetagenom6_FD_187293 | JGI IMG/M metagenome (GOLD analysis project Ga0209344, IMG submission 187293) | Oil polluted marine microbial communities from Coal Oil Point, Santa Barbara, California, USA - Santa Barbara Oil Seep Sample 6 (SPAdes)... | ecosystem: Environmental > Aquatic > Marine...
ACCGTGTTCCAGGATGCGGGTAAAGCGGTGCATCCGGATTACGTCGAGGGTCAGATGCAAGGCGGTGCGGTGCAAGGTATCGGTTGGGCGCTGAACGAGGAATACATCTATGGCGATGACGGCATTCTGCAAAATGCCGGTTTCCTTGACTACCGTGTTCCGGTGGCGTCGGACCTGCCCAATATTGACACGGTGATCCTGGAAATCCCGAACCCTGGCCACCCTTACGGCGTGCGCGGCGTGGGTGAAACGCCAATTGTGCCGCCATTGGCCGCGCTGTCAAATGCCGTTTCGCGCGCTATTGGAGTACGGATGCATGAATTGCCGATGTCACCACCGAAATTGCTGAAGGCAATAACCGAGAAAGGTTGATCCATGGTGCAGGTTACCCTTTGGGGGTCCCTGCGATCCATGGCAGAGGGCCGGGAAACGGTGGACGTCGAGGCGCGCAATTTCAAGGAATTGCTCGATAACCTCGCCGCCGCCTACCCCGGCCTGCAACCCCAAATCAAGCGCGGCGTATCGGTTGCGATTGACGGCGTGATTTACCGCAATTCATGGTTCACCGAGATTTCACCGGACAGCGAAGTTGTTCTGATGCCGTATATGAAGGGCGGTTGAGGCTGAAACCCTAGTGAAATGGTCGGATGTCGGCTTGGAGCCCAAATTGTCGGATGCTGCGGCTTGCACGAATGTCCGCCTTAGAGTCATAAAGGTGCTGATTTTGATTGGAGCGCATATTGGAACTAGCAGGCAGAATAACCCTCATCAGCATTCAATTGGCGGGATTGGTAATCTCCGCTTTGCTTGTCGGCGTAACCTTCTCAAACTCTGATCAAGTTGAAGAGCGCCTTCGACAGTTCGCTATTGTGGAAGTTGAAAATGCGGCGCAAGAGGTATGGTCGGACAGAACAATCGAACGAAGTGAGGGCGGTCGATCCGAAAGGCTGATGGCTCTTTCAGATCGACTTGGCTTAGATGCAGTTGCCCTTGATGCGCAACGCCAAGAGGTTGTGCCTGCAATACTCGCCCTAGCAAAGTCCGAAACTTGCCAGGAGAATTGTGAATTTTGGGTTGCGACCTCAGAGTTGACGAACATTGCCATGGTTGAGCGGGTTGTTCAAATTCGAATTGGGCAAAGCACTCTAGGTGACTTCGTGGTCGAGCGCTACGAAACATCAGTGCAAGGGTTGTTGACCGATTTACGAAGATTTGGCTTTGTTAATGTTGTGGTGCTTTCTTTGATGCTTTGCCTAGTAGTGTTTCGAAACCACTTGAATTGGCGCTTTACAGCGTTCTCAGTAGCATTGACCACCTACACTGCGTGGGCAGCTTACGGGTACATTTACAATCAGAATTGGGCTCTTGCCATCCTTTTGCAGGACTGGGCATCGCTTGGCTATCAGGCCGCGATGATTTTCTTTGCTCTCCTTTTCTTCGATTGGCTGTTTTTAGGAGGAAAGGTGACGCAAGCGATCAGCAACTTGATCGCAAGCGTTCTGCCGGCCTAGTGCAGCAGCAGTGAGACGCCCGGCACCAAGGGCGTAGCGATGTTGGTGGTTGCTTGATCTGGGAGAGAAGCGGACATTGCCATGGCCAAAGCGAATTCACACTTCGTCCCGCTTAGCGGCCATTCACCATGGCTGAGTAAATGATTTGCCAGACTACAGTCGCCTGACGTTCCGTGAAAAACCCAAGTAACCGCTTTTCTTGCACGGAACAGCCGCGCAGTGGCCCGGGCAGCGCCCGACCGCCCCATGGGCGGGCGCTTTGGTAACGTTTGTGTATTTGATGCGTCATTGGATGTATGCTGCACCATAAACGGGCAATTGAAACCGTCAGTGCGCCCACCCGCGGCCCGGCGATGCCCTTTGTGGTCTTCACCCCCTTACCGGGGCATTTCCCCGGTTTTTCCCCTTACCGCCCCGCTCAATTTGATGGCTATTGCAGCCAGCACAGACATTGAGGGGGAAACACCATGTCAATTATGAAACTCTTGCAGCAAGCACAGGGCGGCAAAGGGCTTGGCCAATTGGCCAGCCAACTGGGGCTGGACGCGTCCAAGGCGGACGAGCTGACGGCGATGTTGGCACCGGCCATTGGCAGTGCCGCTAAGAAACGCGCCGAAAGCGGCGGGTTACAGGACATACTGGGCGCGCTAAAAGGTGAAGGTCAGGCCAGCATGTTTGACGACGCCAGTGCCGCCGCCAGCAGTGCAGGCCAATCACAGGGCGCTGCGTTTTTGAAAAGCCTTCTGGGCGGCAGCAAGGAAACCAGCGGATTGGCCCAAGAGGCCGCAAAACGCGCGAAAGTTGACCCCGGCATTGTTGAACAATTCCTGCCCGCATTGGCGGCCATGGCACAGGGTGGGTTGCAAAAACAAATGCCCGACAGTTCGATTGAAGGCATGATGTCCGGTCTGTTGGGTGGTCAGAAGGACTCGGGTGGTCTGGCGGGTATGATCGGCGGGTTGATGGGTGGTCAGAAATCCAATGGCGGTGGCATGGACCTGTCGATGCTGAACAACCTGCTGGACGCGGATGGCGATGGGTCCGCGTTGGACGATGTTCTTGGGAAATTTATGCGCTGACATTTTCAGCGCTGATACGAAAACGGGCGGCCCGGTGGCCGCCCGTTTTCGTATTTTAACCGTCGATGCGGATGACTGCGTTTTTCGGATCATAGGGGCTGTCTTCGGTCACTGTCGCGTCCCAAAGCTGGTCCATGATTTTGACCTTCAGTTTGGTCCCGGGTACGGTCAGCTCTGGTTTGACGTAGCCCATGCCGATGGCTTTCTCAAACGCCACCGAATAGCCACCTGATGTCAGACGACCAACGCGTTCGCCTTCGGGTGTATAAAGCACTTCGCGCCCCCACGGATCGGCGTCATCCGGTCCGTCGATCAGCATCGTGCAGCATTTCACACGAACGCCGGTTTTGACCATTGCATCCTTGCCGTTGAAGTCTTTTTCAAGATCAACAAAGCGCGGCAGGTCAGCTTCAAGTGGGTTCGCATCACGGCCCAGTTCGTTGCCAAACGCACGATAGGATTTTTCCTGACGCAACCAGTTTTGCGCCCGTGCACCGACCAGTTTCATACCGTGCTTTTCACCCGCTTTTTCAAGCAGATCAAAGAGGTAGTTCTGCATTTCCATCGGGTGATGAAGCTCGTATCCAAGTTCACCCGTGTAAGCCACGCGAATTGCGTTGACCGGGCACATGCCCAGTTCGATCTGACGCGCCGTCAACCAAGGGAAACGCTTGTTGCTGAGCGCAGTCGCCGGGTCTGCATCGTTGATGATTTCTTTCAGTACATCACGGGATTTTGGACCGGCAATGGCGAAAACACCCCATTGCGTGGTCACATCCTGAATTTCGATATACCCGAATTCGTCCATCTTATCTTCGGCCGCTTTGCGCAGGAAGTCGGCGTCGTATTCTGTCCAGGCACCAGCGGATACAAGGTAATAGTTGTTCTCGCCATTGCGCACGATGGTGTATTCTGTGCGCGTTGTGCCGTGATCTGTCAGCGCATAGGTCAGGTTGATCCGACCTACACGTGGCAGTTTGTTACAGGTGAACCAATCAAGGAACTGGGTCGCGCCCGGTCCTTTGACAACGTGTTTGGTGAACGCTGTCGCGTCGATCAGGCCAACGCCCTCGCGGATCGCTTTGGCTTCGTCCACGGCGTGTTGCCACCACCCGCCACGGCGGAACGACCGCGCGTCATGGTCAAAGTTTTCAGGCGCATCCAGAGGGCCGAAGTAGTTGGGGCGTTCCCAACCGTTGACGAACCCAAACTGCGCGCCGCGGGCTTTTTGACGGTCATAGGCCGGGGCGGTCCGCAACGGGCGACATGCGGGGCGTTCTTCATCCGGGTGGTGCAGGATATAGACGTGCTCGTAGCATTCTTCGTTCTTGCGCGCCGCGTATTCGGTTGTCATCCAGTTCTGCGAATACCGCTTGGGGTCAAGCGACGCCATGTCGATCTCGGCTTCGCCATCGACCATCATCTGCGCGAGGTAATAGCCTGTGCCACCACCGGCGGTGATGCCAAAGCTAAACCCTTCGGCCAGCCACATGTTGCGCAGGCCGGGTGCCGGGCCAACCAGAGGGTTGCCATCAGGCGTGTAGCAGATCGGGCCGTTGAAATCGTCCTTGAGGCCGGATTCGGCGCAGGATGGGACGCGTTCGGTCATCGCCATGTATTGTTCGGCGATCCGGTCCAGATCGAGCGGGAACAGATCGGCGCGGAAACTGTCGGGCACACCGTGTTCAAAGCGTGCAGGTGCGCCGCGTTCATAGATACCCAGGATCCAGCCACCGCGTTCTTCACGTGCGTAAGATTCATTGTCCGCATCACGCACAACCGGGTGTTCTGCATTACCTGCTTCGCGCCATTTGACGAGTTCGGGGTCTGTGTCCATCACGATAAACGTGTGTTCAACAGGGATCGCTGGCATCTTGATGCCCAGCATCTTGGCCGTGCGTTGCGCGTGGTTGCCGCTGGCGGTCACAACATGTTCTGCGGTGATAACGATCTGTTCGTCACTGGCGATCAGGTTGCCACCTTTTTCGATCATCCTGGTGCAGGTGACTTCCCAATGGGTGCCGTTCCAATGGAACGCATCCGCCTGCATCTTGCGAACGATCTCAACCCCGCGCTGACGCGCACCTTTGGCCATCGCCTGTGTCACATCGGCCGGGTTAATATATCCATCCTCTGTGTGATAGATCGCGCCTTTCAGGTCAGAGGTTTCGATCAGCGGCCAGCGTTCCTTGATTTGGTCAGGGCTCAGCCATTCGTAATCGACACCGCAGGTTTCAGCGGTGGACGCATAAAGCCGATATTCATCCATGCGCTCGTCGGTTTGCGCCATGCGCAGGTTGCCCACAACGGCGAAACCCGCGTTCAGGCCGGTTTCTTCTTCCAGCTGTTTGTAGAAATCGACCGAGTATTTGTGGATGTGTGTTGTGGCATAGGACATGTTGAACAAAGGCAGCAAACCGGCAGCGTGCCACGTTGATCCCGATGTCAATTCGTCCCGCTCCAAAAGCATCACATCATCCCAACCTGCCTTGGCCAGGTGGTATGCAATGGACGTTCCGACGGCACCGCCGCCGACAACAAGGGCTTTGACTTGGGTTTTCATGATCTGCGACTCCTAAGAACATGCGTAGCGGAGTTTTATCATGCCAGAAAAATCAGGTGCAGCCCATCCGACCTAAGGCAAAGCAAAAACGACCACAGGAGTCGAATGCGACACCTGTGGATGGTGGTTCCGGCCTTTGAGTGGGATTATTCGGTTTTGAACGAGCAAAATTTGCTTGCGCCGACTGTACGGCACCCGTCGCTGCTTAGGCTTAAACGACTGGGTTTGAAACGTGGTTCCGCAGGCGCAGCAACCTCTGCGGCTTCGGTTGTTTCCTGCGCGTGTTCTTCCTGAACCGTGTCTTGTTCCTGAACCGTGTCTTGTTCCTGTGCTGCGTCTTCACCACCACCAAAGAAAGAACTGAGCATATTTTTTGCCTCACCGACACCTGAATCGGGGTCTTCGGACATTTGCCCATCTGTTTCGGTCAACAGAGTGACGGTTTCAGGAGCCCCTGGTAATTCTTCGGGCCCGGACACTTCGGCCGTTTCCGGAAGGGATTGGGTCACGTCGTCGACCTCTGATTTGAATGATTCATACCGTGGAACGAAAGTGTCCACATAACTTGTCAGCGAATAATCCCGCACGTCCGTGCCCGATGTGCGCGCCTGAGTGACATAATCCGCCCCAGTGACGGCAAGCCCGGCGATTGCTGCGAATCCCGCTACAAAAAGTCTGGACATTTTTTTCGCCTTTCATTCAATATCGGCTGCCATCGTGGCGAAACAAATTGGCAAAACTGAGATTGGGTTTGGGCGATTTCAGGTCCGGACCTGGAGTTTCACGCGGAAAACATGATCAAAGACTTCAGGCGGAGGAAATTCACACGTAACTTTGTCGCATTGGTTTAAGCCCCTTGTTCCCTTATTTTATGGGTCAATCTTCCCCGGTCAGGGCAATGCCAAAAGGAAAGACAATGAAGAAGATAGATGTAAAGTCCGACTATAAGCGTTCAAAGTTCCTGATAGTAGCAATGTTGGCGCAGATCGTTGTTGTCTGGATTGTCATGGCCATTTATCTGGCTTATCTGAACTAATTCTTGACGGTGGCCTTCGCGGTTTAATCTCCGAGAACAACCCCTTCCCGGCGCGGGTCAGCCCCCCCAAGAAGGCTGTTGCCAATAGAAATGGCATGCAGTCCTGACGTCATATCACGAACTTTCACATCATATCCCAAATCGGTAAGTGGCACCCAATGTTCCATCGCCGACGTTTCGGATTCAATATCGTAGGTTCCAAAGCGGTTGACGAGATGTGGCATCGCAACAGCCTGTTGGACATCCATGCCCCAATCCAGATGCGCAATGATGGCTTTGGCCACATAATTGATGATCCGACTGCCTCCCGGGCTTCCTATCACAAGGACCGGAGCACCATCTTTGAAAACGATCGTCGGTGCCATGGATGAACGTGGTCGCTTACCCGGCTCAACCCGGTTGGCCACAGGAACACCGTCGCGATGTGAGCGGAACGAAAAGTCCGTCAATTCGTTGTTGAGCAGGAACCCCCGCACCATCAGGCGTGATCCAAAGGCGTTTTCAATCGTGGTCGTCATCGACAGGGCGTTGCCGTAGCTGTCGACAATCGAAATATGCGAGGTTGATGGCAATTCGATGGACGCGTCATCTGACAAGTTGAACGCATGATCGAACTCCGGCGTGCCCGGTGCCACCTCTGGCAAGGCGTCATCCCCGCCAAGCAACTTGCCGCGTTCTGCAAGGTAGTCCTTTGCGACCAACCCCTTGACCGGCACAGGCACATAATCAGTGTCTGCGATGTAGCGCCCCCGGTCTGCAAATGCCAATCGGCTTGCATCCCCGATCAGGCGCCATGCCTCAACGCTGTCCGGACCAAGAGCTGCCAAATCGTATCCTTCCAGCATTCCCAGTATTTGCCCGACCGACAATGCACCGCTTGATGGTGGGCCCATACCGCACACTTGATGATCACGATAATCTGCACATACGGCCGGGCGTTCCTTGACCTGGTATAGGAATAGATCGATTGCACCCAACACCCCGGGATTACCCGGTGCCTGCTGAACTGTGTGGACAATATCATCCGCGATAGGACCCACATAAAAGATCCCTGCCCCATTTTGCGCAAGATCCCGCAGGACCTGGGCATAATCAGGGTTTCTAAGCAGATCACCGGGCTGCAAGGCTGTACCGTTTGGCAGGAAATAATCCCGGGTATCATCAAATCTCGACAGGTTGTCGGCATTGCCCACAATCGATTGGCTCATGCGTTCAGAGACGTGAAACCCGTCTTCAGCCAAAGTGATTGCATCTGTGAACAGGTCAGCCCATTCAGAACGCCCCCACCGTTGATGTGCCGTTTCCAATAACGCCGGAGTTCCGGGTGTTCCAACCGACAGACCGCCAACGACAGATTCGTAGAATCCTTTGGGTTCACCGTCCTTTGTTTGAAACAACTGCGGGGTTGCCGCGACGGGTGCGGTTTCGCGCCCGTCCAGTGTGGTCAGGGTTTGAGTCGCCTCATCCCACCAGACCAGAAAAGCACCGCCTCCCAGGCCGGAACTTTGTGGTTCCACAAGGCCAAGAACTGCCTGCACAGCAATCATTGCATCTGCCGCGGTCCCACCATCGCGCAAAATGCGCGCACCAGCCTCAACCGCCAGCGGGTGTGCGGCGGCGACCATCCACTCCTGTGCCTGGACTGGTTGACCTGCACCTTTAGTACGCAAAGCCTCTGCAACCTCAGTAGAGGTTATAACCTCTCCTGCGCCGCCACCTTCCGGCGCGACGCTATCTGCAGCCTCCTGTGCCAGAGAGGTGCTTGCTAGTCCCGTTAGAAAAACGAATACATACTTAAGATTCATCCTGATCCTCCAGACAAACGGTGCAGACGTGGGTTACAGCATCGCAGGGATCACTTGATCCGGCGGGCGGTGACCATCATCAAACGTTTTGATGTTCACCAGAACCTTTTCGCCCATTTCAATACGCCCCTCGACGGTAGCGGACGCCATATGCGGCAACAGTACAACATTTTTCAACCTGCGCAGGTCAGGATTGGCTTTTGGTCCATTTTCGAAAACATCAAGGCCAGCACCGGCGATTTCGCCGGCTTTCAAAATACGAGTAAGGGCATTTTCATCGACCACTTCGCCGCGTGAGGTGTTTACCAAAACGGCGTCCGGTTTCATCATCTTCAGGCGGCGTGCGTTCATCAGGTGGAACGTATCCGGTGTGTGGGGGCAATTGATGCTGATCACGTCCATGCGCGACACCATCTGGTCAAGGCTTTCCCAGTATGTGGCGCCCAGGTCTTCTTCTGTTTCGATGCGCAAACGTTTGCGATTGTGGTAATGAACCTGCATGCCAAACGCAGCAGCACGGCGCGCAACCGCCTGTCCAATCCGCCCCAGCCCGATTATACCCAAACGTCGCCCGCCGATACGCCCGCCCAAAAGTGCGGTTGGGGCCCAACCATCCCAATCGTCTGCATTCATGACCGATAAACCTTCAGGAATGCGGCGCGAAACGGCCAACAGGAGTGCCATGGTCATATCAGCCGTATCGTCGGCCGAAACACCCGGCGTGTTGGATACAAGAATACCGCGTTGGCGCGCGGTATGAACATCAATATGATCCACCCCTGCCCCATAATTCGCGATAAGTTTCAATCGTTCCCCGGCCTGCGCAATCAATCCGGAATCGATAGTGTCGTTCAAAGTTGGCACCAGAACATCCGCGGTTTTCACAGCTTCAATCAACTCTGCGCGGGTCATTGGGTGGTCGTCCACACTTAGTTTGACGTCAAATAATTCAGACAGTCGCGCTTCGACCGGTTTGGGTAAGCGTCGCGTTACGACAACACTCAAGAGTCCAGATGACATGCAGGGTCTCCTTGTTCTTTTAAAATACGCAGGTTGGTGTCAGAGTGGCCCATGAATGGACGAGGCACAAGAACCTCGCGCAAATTGACGGGCAGAAATCAAAGAATGACGAAAACACGGATATCTTTGTGCGCTTTTGCGCTGATTCTGGGTATGGCCAACATCAGCCACGCGCAGGATCGGGGACCGGTAACAAACCTGCCTTTGCCACGGTTTGTGTCCATGAAGGCCAATGAAGGCAACGTGCGACGTGGTCCTAGCCGAACACATCGGATCGACTGGATCTTCCAGCGTAAGGACGTTCCTCTCGAGATCACTGCAGAACATGGCCACTGGCGCCGTATCCGCGACCGAGATGGCGCAGGAGGTTGGATGCACTATTCCCTGTTGTCAGGTGTGCGCACGGCCATCATTGAAACAGACATGTTGGAAATGAAGGCAAACCCCGAACCCGCGTCGATGGTTGTTGCACAGCTTGAACTGGGGGTCATCGCCCGAATTGAAGAATGCCACGTCGAATGGTGCAAACTGTCTACGGCGGGATACAAGGGGTGGGTTCGAAAGGAAACCCTTTGGGGTGTAGGCCCGGGTGAAACCCTGGATTAAAGCCTTTCAGTCAGGCGACAAAATCCATCGACATCGCCAAGTTTGAAATAGCTATGTGAAATATTGAACTTTTTCCGATTCCGGGCTTGCACCACCCGCAGGTCCGGAGTAATTAGCGCGCCACAGTTGGGGTGTAGCCAAGCGGTAAGGCAACGCTTTTTGGTAGCGTGTACCGTAGGTTCGAATCCTACCACCCCAGCCAACACCTTCCATTCTTTATACCCATGGTTCTCGCGAGACGCGGCGCGTCGGAAATGCCCCAGAAAGTGCCCCAGCGGGTGGAACGGGTGATCAGGGCACGCTAAGGTGCCCCGAGAGAGGCTCTGCCACGGCCTAGAGCAGACTGTAATCTACCCCGTTCGCCCAGTAGTCCCAGTCATCGCGCTTATTATCCGCTCGCGAGCCGACGACGAGGTGTGCCGGGTTCAGACACTGCCGGTTATGGCATCGAGGGCGAACCACCTCATTCGACCCGACGACCTCTCTATTCAGTACGCAGTACACGAACCGGTACGCGGGCACCTGTCGCCCCCGGAATCGGGTCTTGCGGGGGCCGATGGTGTTGGTCACCAAGCAGCCATTCTCGTCCTCGTCCGCTGCCCCGATGAGTGAGTGGCCCTCGCAAGGGCCTCCTCGTAGTGTTGAGCGCCCTCGTCGCGCACGCTCTCAGCCCTCCAGATCCCACTCAGAGTATCCAAGTCGCCAACCCCGTGCTAACCTACAGTTCTGGCACACCGATTTTGGTCGGGCTGGGGATTACCCACAAAAGGAATTGTATTCATGATTGATGTCGCAGGCTTCAAACGCACCAGCATTCTCGCCGCAGCAGTAGTGCTCTCCCTCGCCGCCTCTGCAGCAAGCGCCGCCAGTTCAGACCCAGTCGCGAATAACGTTGATTGGAGCGGGTGCGACAAGAGCGGCGCGACCCTCAACAGTGTGAATCTGAATGGCGCAGACCTGATTGGCACGAAGCTTAGCGGCGCAAGCCTGCGCGGTTCGAGCCTGATCGAAGCGAACCTGCGTGACGCGGACCTGAGTAATGCGAACTTGACAGAAACTACCTTGAACAACGCGGAATTGAAGCGCGCGGACCTGACCGGCGCGAAGCTGAACGGCGCGGTCCTGACCGACGCGTGGCTGAGGAAAGCGAAGCTGGATGGCGCGAAGCTGAGATACGCAGACCTGAGCGGTGCGTACCTGCAACTCGCGGACCTGAGAGGCGCGGACCTGGAAGGCGCGGACCTGAGTGAAGCGGACTTGGAAGATGCTAACCTGACCGGCGCGGACCTGACTGGCGCGAGCCTGAGGGGCGCGTCCCTGAGTGACGCGACCTGGACGGATGGCAGGACATGCGCCGAGGGGTCTGTCGGAGAATGCAAATAACCTTGACTTGACGCTCAGGCCCGGACGGATAGCTCAAGCTTGAGACAGACCCGCCCTAGACCACCGCGCTGGAGCTCAAATCGGGAAGGCGGGGTGGTT
>Ga0209344_10005355_pt1 | contig 11102 bp, 8 predicted proteins | sample Cruoilmetagenom6_FD_187293 | JGI IMG/M metagenome (GOLD analysis project Ga0209344, IMG submission 187293) | Oil polluted marine microbial communities from Coal Oil Point, Santa Barbara, California, USA - Santa Barbara Oil Seep Sample 6 (SPAdes)... | ecosystem: Environmental > Aquatic > Marine >...
CATCTACGTCGGGCAATAACATCCAGTCGTTTTGTTCTTGCGTTGTTCCTAACTGCTCATCCTTCAAATTATAATTATGCAGCGTGGCTCCCGGAGTTACAATGAATTTGCCTGTTTTAAGCTTGTAATGTACTCCCAAAAAAGCATCCGTAAAGCCGTAGGTTACATCATTGTTAAAATCGGTTCCTGTAAAATCTGTTTCTGTTCCGCCATCAAGAATTTGAAAAATCCCAGAATCAAATTTTTGATTACTATAGGTCGTTCCCAAAGTGACATTCAAATTACTCGTGTTGTTTAGCACATAATAATAATCAACCTTGGCATCTATTTTATTGGTTTTGATGTTTTTTGACTGATTTAAATTAGTGCGTGTTTGAAGCGTATCGACAGGCAAAACACCTCCAAACGGTGCGATGTCGCTAATTGCGTTGTAAAAAGGGTCTTCATCTTGCCAAAGATGTTGCACTTGAGCAGCGAAGATGTTTTTATCGTTTAGCGTATAATATGCGTTGATATTTTGGTTCAACGAATAGGGTGTATTTTCCTTTTCTTCGGAAATTGAATTCTCAAAATTATCAACCTCCGATATGGTAAGTCCGTTTTCCGTTTGTCTCGACGCTTTTCCTAAAATATCATAATCCAACTGAAAATCTGAACTTGGTTTGTAGGTTCCGCTCAGTTTCAGCATTCCGAGGGTACTATTTTGATCACTAGTATTTGATGTGGTCTCTGTTCGACCAAGGTCAATATACTGTCGAATCGAATTATTAATAATGTTGGTGGTATTATCTGAAATAATCCCAAACCCCGTTAGATCTAACTTTTGCGCAGCTGCCCAACTAAAATTTCCTGCAAAGAAGTTGGTTTCAATTTCATTTGCACGATTGTTTTGAGTCGTTGTAAAGCCTAGATCACTTTCTCGAATGGAGAAATTAGTTCCGCCACCGCGGTTAAAATTTCGAAAACCTCCCGTAAAGTTGAAATAATCTCGTCTTGTAAAAGGAACTTCACCAACATTGTTGAAATCGGTTATAAAATTAAGACTGTATTTTGGGCTATAATAGAACAATTTGGGATGTGCCAAATAGCCAGCCTCATCTTCACCAATGCTCCCACCTCCAGCTGCCACTTCACCAAACCAAAAGTTCTTTTTACCATCTTTTAATTTTATATTGATCGCTATATTGTCTTGATCATTTCCCAAACCTCGCATTTGGTCTACTTCGTTGTAATTCCGGAGTACTTGTACTTTATCTACAGCATCGGCTGGAATGTTTTTGGTCGCTAATTTAGAATCGCCATCAAAAAAATCTTTGCCATCAACCATCACTTTAGACACAGTTTTTCCTTCCACTTGAATCTCGCCATCATCATTTATTTCAACCCCTGGTAGGTTTTTCATCACATCGCCCAACTTTCGTTCTTCGCCCGTATTAAAAGAATCTGCATTATAGGTAATGGTATCACCACTAACGGTTACAGGCATTTCGTAAATAATCTCGACACCATCAAGCACATTTTCCGAAGCATTCAAAGTGAAATTATAATCCATATTCTGAGCATCCTCAGGAATGGTCAGCAGCTTTTCAGCATTGCTATATCCTAAAAAACTCGCCTTAAGTATGTAGGTATTATTTACTGGAAGATCCAGTTGAAAGCGCCCTTCCGTATTCGTTATTGCATAAGAAGCCATTTCACCACTCCCTTGTACCATTGCGATGACATTGGCAAACTCCAAAGGTTCTCCGATGCTGTCTTTTATAAAACCACGGACTTTTATACTCTGTCCTGCTACCGAAATCGTTACTAAAAGCAAGATGATACTTAGAAAATTTTTCATGCAATTTAATTATTAGATATCCTCCCAAACCGGCTATTGGTTCAGTTACTATTTGATTAAAATAAGACTACTTTATTTTATATTATTGACCTCCAAAACGTCCTTGTCCGCGTCGACCTCCACGGCCTCTAAAGTTTTCTCGCATCTCTTCCGTTTTATCTTTTACGATCTTATTGAATTCTTCGCGAGACACTTCTTTCCCCTTGGATGGTTTTTCGATTTGCTCTGCTTCTTTTGGGTTCATCACGATTTTTGAACACAATAATGTTGTGCGATCTATATTAAGTTCCAAGATCAATCCTGGAAGTCCCGCGTATTCACTTGGACCATTTTTTACTGGAATCATCGGTGTAAACCAAGCTGTAACCGTAAGTTCTTTAGGAACTTCTACCAGACTCATAGGATCTTCGCTGGCCGCGATACTGTCTGCTTTTCGCTGCTCCTCATCTTTTTCCCTATCACGTCCTCTTCGTCGTGCAAAACTCATATCATTTTCATCGATCTTCTTTGTTGCTGTGGCTTTTATCGCCAAATACTGTCCAATTTGTTTTGACTCTTTACTAATTTCCCACTTCAAATTGGTAATGGTATCATTGATCAAAAATGATTTTCCGAAAAACTCACGCTCCTCTAAGATCTGATTCTCAGCCAAATTTTTATATTGTGTTCCTGGCATAAAGCTTCCCATCATCATTTTCATCATCGGGTTTTGAGGTCCCGCATCCAATTTCACCTGCTCTTTATACATAGATTCATTGCCATTGAAAGTGAGGATATAGGTTTTTTCGAGATTGCTCTTCATCATTTCCTTGATCTGCTTTTTCCTATCCTCGCTCATATTAGGTCCGCCCATTCCATCCATATCGATGGTTGTTTTGGATTCATAATAGGCTTGCCCACTCATATTTTGGGCGCTTGCTGATATTCCGAATAGGATGATAAAAAGGAACGATACTGTCTTCATAGGTCTGTATTTAAACAATTATTATTGTACCAAATGACCGGCACACTATTACTTAGACTACAAAGAACTTGATTTGTTTCGTTTATAATGAATTATCCTCCTATTTTTATATGAAAACTATCGCCATCCTTCCGACTGCTGTTGTTGTGAAGTTGCTCCTGCATTTCTTGCATTTTTTTCTTTTCTATGGCGTCAAAGGTGGCTTGATCTACTTTTTTTCCTTTAGAAGGCGCTTCGATCTTTGTTTTCTTTTCGGGGTTCATTACAATTTTGGAACATAAAATTGTTTGATCACCATCGTTAATTTCCAAGATCATCCCAGGAAGTCCCCAAAAATCACCCGGACCATGTTGTACAGGAATATCTAAGGTATACCACGCTACGGTTGTCTCGTTTTTTGTGATTTCTACTAAACTGTCATTCTCACTACTAAATGTTTGCTCAGTTACCTCTCTCGTTCGGATTGCTTTAAAACATGTATAGTTACCTATATTCTTCGTTTCTTTTTCCAGTCTCCAGTCATCTTTTTGCAAGGAATCGGTTACCAAAAAGATCTTGCTCATGATCCCCGTTTGATTGATATATTGATTCTCTTTCAAATTCCTATAGAGCACATCGTCATTCCCTGACAGAATAATATTAAACCCTCCTGCCGAAGGTGTAGGCGCCGAAAGACTTTCTACTTCTTGATATAAAGATTCATTGGCGTTAAAATGTAAGGTGTATTCTTTTTGAAACTGCTTCCGAAGCTGTGCTTGCAATTGCTCCTGAATACCATTATTCATTTGCGTGCTATCCATTTTCAACTCAACCTTGCGATCTGTTTTGTAGGTCGCAATCCCTTCAAAATTTTGAGCACATGCCGAAGCAAATGCCGCTATATTCAAAAATACCGTGATGATATTTGTTTTTATGCTCATGTCTATGGTGTTTTAATATTTCAGAAATAATACTTCCACAAAGTTGCAGCATTAAACTGATTCTCAAAGTTAACCAGTGTTAACTAGTGTTAATCGGTTTGTTTATCACCATAATAACATGGTAATTTGTTCTATGTTAGAGCGACACTACAAGATCATCCTTTATTTTATAAGTACGGCGATACTCGCCACACTCGCTCTACAAGTATATTGGAATTACAAAAATTATCAAACGAGCAAGCAACAACTCATTAATGAAGTTCAAATTAGTTTAGATAATGCTGTAAACAACTACTATACAAATCTTGCTGAAGAAAATATGATAGGTTTTAGTATTTCTGAATTAGGAAATACATTAACAAAAGACAGTATTGAAATACTCTTGCATGAATACCGCTCGCTAAAGAGAACTCCAGAAACAGATTCCAATACATTTATATTCCTCAACGATAAGAGTAAATCTAAACACACCGCCGTATTTACCGAAACCGATCATAAAAACGTTGACACCTTACTCACAAATATAAATCTGGGCAAAAATGCAAGAAGAGAAATTATTCAATGGCATTTTAATAAGGACTCTTTATTTGAAAATAACCTTGCAAGACTCACTACAAGAATCATATTTGCTGCCAAAGAAGACACTTTAAACCTAAAACAATTAAATGACCTAGTGTTTGAGGAACTCGAACGAAAGAAGGTTACTGCAGACTATCGCATTGTTTTTTCTTCGGAAAAAGATAATATCACAACCTATGGCGCCTTAAACTTAGGGACACCATATCTCAAAACAGCAACCAAATCGAGTTTCCTTCCTGAGAACCAAAAAATTGAGCTTCAATTTACAAATGTCATGGGTACCATCCTCCGAAAGAACACCTTGAGCTTACTTTTTTCTTTCCTTTTTGTGGTGACCATTATTGGATGTTTATTATACCTTTTAAAGATCATAAAGCATCAAAAACAACTTGCTGAAATAAAGAATGACCTTATTAGCAATATTACTCATGAGTTCAAAACACCCATTGCTACCATTGGAGTAGCCATGGAAGGTATTCAATCATTTAACGATGCACATGATATAGAAAAAACTATGCGCTATGCAAAGATCTCCAGCGAACAGGTTTCAAAATTGAATATGATGGTCGAAAAACTACTGGAAACAGCAACCCTCGATAGCGAAAATCTGCAGTTACAATTGGAAGAAGTTGATTTGGTGCAGTTATTAACAACAATAATTGCCACAGAAACACTGACCGAAGAAGACAAGACCGTTAGTTTCCAAAGTAATTGCGGTAGTTTGTTTTATCAAATTGATTCTTTTCATTTTGAGAATGCCCTAAATAATATCATTGACAATGCCATTAAATACGGTAGCGCTCCCGTTGACGTCAAACTAGAAAATAAAAGTTCCGAAATAATTATAAGCATCACCGACGCTGGAAATTCACTTACGGTGGCTCAAAAAAATCAAATTTTTGAAAAATTTTTTCGTGTACCAACAGGCAATACACACAATATAAAAGGTTTTGGAATTGGCCTATATTACAGCAAAAAGATCATAGAGAAGCACCACGGAAGTATTCAAGTAAGCGTAAAACCAACAACCTTTACAATCAAACTACCTCATGATTGAAAAGAAAACCATATTACTGGCCGAAGACGAACGATCGCTCGGGCTTATTGTAAAAGAGAGTCTAGAAACAAAAGGATTCAAGGTGAAGCATGCTTATGACGGGCAGGAAGCGTTGAGTTATTTTATGGAACGAAGACCAGATATCGTAGTACTTGATGTCATGATGCCAGTAAAGGACGGATTTACCCTTGCCAAAGAAATACGAGCGATCGATGATCAAATCCCAATCATATTTCTAACGGCAAAATCGCAACCCAAAGATGTTGTAGAAGGGTTTGAAAGCGGCGGAAATGATTATTTAAAAAAGCCTTTTAGCATGGAGGAGCTTATCGTACGTATCAACAACTTAATGCAACGCCAACGATTTCAAATAACACAACCCTCAATTAAAATAGGTGATTTTACATTTGCATTTAAAAAACAAACCTTACAATTTAAAAAGGAAGAACCTATTGGACTTACCCATCGTGAAGCGCATCTTTTGTATCACCTAAACAACAACAAGAATGAGGTTTTAGACAGAACGCTGATACTCAAAAAACTTTGGAGTAATGACGACTTCTTTGCTGCTCGAAGTATGGATGTCTATATTTCAAAACTTCGGAAAAAGCTGGCTAACGATCCACAAATCCAAATCATCAATGTACGTGGTTATGGATATAAATTAGTTTATTAGCAATTAATTAAAAGGCTGATTTTCGTACCTTGCTCGTATATGAAATGGCTTCCTATCCTTACCTTACTTTGTTTTCAGTTTTTAAGCGCTCAAACGCTTGAAAAGGTTTCATCAACACCCTTACAAGCAGATCATTTAATGGGTGTGGATCACTTCGGAAACACATATTTTACGAAAGATGCAGTACTGCACAAAAAAGGACCCGACGGAAATTATCAATACACAAATTTTCAGCTTGGTGAGATTACTTCCGTAGACATCATTAACCCGTTGAAGATCATTGTATTTTACAAAGATGTCAATACGGTTGTCCTTCTTGATAATCGTTTAAGCGAGATAGAATTGGTCAATTTTAATACCATTCCAGACTTTCTCAACGTCGCAGCTGCCACGAATGCTGGAAATAACCGACTTTGGATCTTTAATATGGACACCCAACAATTAGAGCTCTTTAATTACCGAACCAATACCAACACGGCACTATCGCAACCTTTTGCCGGCACCTTGCTTCACCAAGTAAGCGACTTCAATTATTGCTACACACTGACCAACAAAAAATTACGTCTTTTTAATCCCTACGGGAGTATGCTTTCTGAAATACCTTCTGAAGATTTTGAAAAATTATTATTCAGCAATGACAAACTTATCGGTTTAAAGAAAAACACCCTACATCTACGCAGCAAAGACGTGTTTTATCTCTTAAATATCCCTTCGCCCGAAAACCCTATAAAAGACTTGGTGCTTCGCGGAGATTTAGTGTATATTTATGACGGTAATACCGTACATAAATTCTCACTAACAATACCAAAAAAGTAACGCTATGCATGTTGCGATTGCAGGAAATATAGGGTCTGGAAAAACTACATTAACCCGTTTATTAGCAAAACATTATAAATGGAAACCCCAATTTGAAGACGTAGAAGACAACCCGTATTTAGATGATTTCTACAATCAGATGGAACGTTGGTCTTTCAATCTTCAAATCTACTTTCTGAATAGTCGCTTCCGACAAATTCTCGAAATTCGCGAAAAAAAGAAAAAAGTAATTCAAGATCGTACTATTTATGAAGATGCTTATATTTTTGCGCCCAACTTGCACGCGATGGGACTAATGACCAATCGCGATTTTGAAAATTATCGCTCCCTTTTTGATCTAATGGAAAGCGTCACCGAAGGTCCTGATCTACTGATTTATCTACGTAGTTCAATTCCTAATTTGGTCAATCAAATCCATAAAAGAGGCAGAGAATACGAAAACTCGATCAGTATCGATTATTTGAGTCGGCTTAACGAACGTTACGAGGCCTGGATTCATGGTTATGACAAAGGGAATCTTATTATCTTGGACGTAGACAATCTCGACTTTGTTGACAACCCTGAACATCTAGGCGAGGTCATTACTAAGATCGATGCTGAAATTAACGGTTTATTTTAGTGTCAAACAGTCTAAAACCTTAACGTTTCCAAAACATACAAGCGTCAAAAAATTGACGAATTTTGCCTCTTATGGCATCACTGTATAACACAAAATACTATCATCGTGACCTTTCTTGGTTGCGCTTTAACCACCGAGTTTTACAAGAAGCTGCCGACAAGCGAAATCCGCTGTATGAGCGCATAAAGTTTTTGGCGATCTTTTCATCAAACCTCGATGAATTCTTTCGTGTGCGTGTGAGTGACATTCGTCAGATAAAAGAAATTGAAAAACCGCTTCGGAAAAAATTGATCACCAAACCCAACAAAGTTTTAAAGGAGATCAAAAAGCAGGTGGATGTTTTACAGAATGACTTCGGAACTATTTTTAGCAACGAAATTATTCCCGATCTAAAAAAAGAAGGAATCAACCTTATTAATCACACGCAGTTTTCGACCACACAAAAAATTGTTGCGCAAAATTACTATGACGATGTTCTCAAAGCAAAGCTAGTCGTAGAGCAATATCCCATACATACAAAACAAGAAGTTTTTGTAAAAAACGAAACACTTTATCTCGTTGCCCAACAGGAAGAAAATATATTGGAATTAGTAGAAATCCCTGAAGATGAAGATCGTTTTTTTGTTTTTCCGAAGCAAAACGGAAAACACTATATCACCTTTATTGACGATATTTTAAAACACAATCTTCGCCAAACGCCAAAGGCAGAAAAGCAAATTAAGTATTACGCCTTAAAGATCTCAAGAGATGCCGAATTGTATATAGAAGACGAGTTTTCGGGCAACTTAAAGGAAAAAATCAAAGCGTCGCTTCCCAAACGTGATACTGGGCAAGCAACGCGCGTGTTGTTTGACCCAGCAATGCCATTACCACTTCAAAAAATAGTAAATAGTGCCTTGGATGTAAATAACACGGATGTCATCTTAGGCGGAACCTATCACAACTTTAAAGACTTCTTTGGGTTTCCAAATCCTTCAGAAAAAAAGTTAAGTAACGAAGATCTTATTCCGCTAGCGCATCCTATGTTAGCAACATACGATACTATTTTTGAGGCCATAGATGCCAAAGATCAGCTTATTCATTATCCGTATCAATCTTTTGAACCTATTATTAGGTTCGTTGAGGAAGCCGCGATTGACCCCAAAGTAAAAAAACTAAAGATCACCATTTACCGAGCGGCTAAAAGATCTCGCTTAAATGATGCCATTGCATTGGCCGCAGAAAACGGTATTGAAGTAACCATATTTATTGAAGTAAAAGCACGCTTCGATGAAAACAACAATCTCTATTGGGGAAAGATCTTCAAAGACAAAGGTGCCAATGTGATCTATAGCTATCCAGACATTAAAGTTCACAGTAAGATCTTATTGATCGAGCGTGAGCTTGACGGAAAAGCAAAGCAATATGCCTATATAGCTACAGGTAATTTTAACGAAAAGACCGCCAGTCTGTATACCGATTTTGGACTCATGACGGCACATAAAAAAATTACCAAAGAACTCAATAAAGTATTTCTTGTCCTTGATCGTACGATCATCGTACCCAAAACAAAACGTTTGCTAGTTTCTCCATTTACGAGCAGGGTTGGATTTACAGCACTTGTGAATGAAGAAATAGCACTTGCGAAAGCTGGTAAATCGGCCTCCATTATTCTTAAAATGAATAGCCTGCAAGACAAAGATATGATCAAACTCTTGTACCGCGCCAGCAATGCAGGAGTGAAAATTAGATTGTTAATTCGCGGAATGTGCTCGCTAGTGCCGGGTATAAAAGGTCAAAGTAAGAATATTACCATCACTTCCATTATTGATCGATTTCTAGAGCATGGTCGTGTGTATATTTTTGGAAATGATGGTGACGAAAAAATATTTATTGGTTCGGCAGATTGGATGACTCGTAATCTAAATCACCGAATAGAAGTTGTCACGCCCATACTGGATCCTGATCATAAAAAGACGATAAAAGAATTAATTACGCTTCAACTTCAGGATAATGTCAAGGCGCGCGTTATTGATGCTAAACAACAAAATCATCATGTTGAAGACGACGCTACCAAGGTGCAATCGCAGCCTGCTACGTATCGGTATTTTCAGCAACAAGCTCAGGAAGAATAAGCCCTTGCGCTACTGCAAACTCAATAGCTTCGGCGCTGGATTCAACTAAAAAGGCTGGCGTTTTTTTATAATTCTCAAACAAGCCTTTAATCCGTAGCATTTTCTTTTTATGCTTAACACTTCTTAGAAAGATCGCTTTGATTCGCTTCGGAAATGCCTCTGCAATTTCAATATAAATATCGGCATCGTGTTCTCCTCCATCACCAATAAGCACGAATTCCATAGTTGGATAAGCATTCAATACTTTAATAATCTCCTTTTGTTTTTGTGGCTTGGTGTCGGCTGTCTTTTTTGCAAACATATCACTAAAACTCCGAAGCAATATAGGTCCTTTTGGAAAATTATTCTTCCGAAGAAAAAGTTCTAAATAGCGGTATAAATTCCACGGACTATGACTCACATAAAACATCGGATTCGCTTCCGTGCCCGAAGCTCCACGATGTAACAAATGATAAAAATGAGGGGCTCCTTCCAACGGACTTCTAGCTTCGGCATTCCTAAAAAATGTATTAAAAACAAGCCGCCATTTCAAGGTAGACACTACACCGGTGTGTAAAATAGTATCGTCAATATCACTAAGAACACCGTAACTGCTCTTTTCCGAAGGAATCAACATTTCACCCGCAAACACATTATCGTTTTGAATAAGGCGTCCTGGATAATTTTGATCAAAGCGCATCTCATACTGTAGCCAGCCTTCGTCATTCGTCAAACTTTGCAAATGACCTATGGTTTGATCAATTTTAAAATAGCCTTTCCGGTCGCTCGTAGTATACAGCACGGTACCATCTGGAAGTTTCAACTGAAGACGTGCATTCGGGATCTCATCGGTTTCAAACCGCCGCCACGTATTTTTTAAAAGACTAAAAAATCCGCGTTTTGATAAATCAATATTCTCGTCTTCCAAGGCACGACCTCGAATGTACAGGTGAGTACCCGTTCCATAGCTTTGAAACGGAATAATTTGTAAAGGATCTTTCTTGAAAATAGCCATTAGCGCACTTTTAATCTAAGATACGGCAAATAAAAAAGCCCTACCAACAGGTAGAGCTTTCTTGCTATAATTTATTTGAAATGAACTATTCGTTGTTCGTTTCATCTACTTCAATTACTTTCTTGACGTTCGTCCCAGCATTGGTTTTCTTTAACGCTTCAATTTGCGCATTCACCTCATCTTCGGTCCCTGTAAAGGTTTTTTCTTCGGAAGTAGTTTTACCATCCACAGTCGTTTCGATCGTTACATTTGCAGTCACAACATCACCATCAACCGATTTTTCGATACGCACTTCTTTAGAAATTTCTGTTCTGTTTGCATCATCGACTTGCATCGCTTGCTTATCTGTCAAAAGAGTTTGATTACCATTTTCATCAATAAACATCATCTCTTCCGAAGTATTCATTCCAAGATCAGCTTCACTATGACCACCCAAAATAGGAGCGATCACCAAACCGATCAAACAGGTAAGCTTGATCAAGATATTCATAGAAGGTCCAGAGGTATCTTTAAACGGATCACC
>Ga0209344_10005356_pt1 | contig 11101 bp, 6 predicted proteins | sample Cruoilmetagenom6_FD_187293 | JGI IMG/M metagenome (GOLD analysis project Ga0209344, IMG submission 187293) | Oil polluted marine microbial communities from Coal Oil Point, Santa Barbara, California, USA - Santa Barbara Oil Seep Sample 6 (SPAdes)... | ecosystem: Environmental > Aquatic > Marine >...
GAACGGCTCTCAGCGCGCTCGAAGTCGGTCTGCTGCATGGTCATCGATTCCATCTTGTCATCGAGGATCGATCGTTCGCGTTCGTATTGTTTGGCTCGTTCGTCAAGAACGTCGCCCTCTTCGTCAAGCTGGCGGCGGCGTTCGATGAGCTGCGTTTGCTGACGGCCAATGAACTCACCCTGCTGATTGAGCTGGGTTCGCTGGTCCGCTAGGGACCCACGTTGCTCGTCGAGGAGTTCCTTCTCGGCGTCGAGGTGCTCGCGCTGGTCAGCAACCATGGCCCGCTGATCGTCGAGTTCGACACCAGAGCCAGCGAGTGTGCTTCGTTCGAGTTCAATCTGCGCTCGCTGGCGAGACAACAACGCTGCATCCAGATCGAGCTGCTCGCGTTCTTCTTCGAGCGCAGCGAGTCGTTGTTGCACCGCATCGACTTCGGCCCTGCCAGCTTCGACGGTTGCCTGCATGGTTTCCAACTCGGCCTGCTGGGTGTCGAGCCGGACGCGCCGCGTCTCGAGTTCGCCAGTCTCGGTGTCGAGCTGGCTGCGACGGCTGCTGATGGATTCGTCGAGTTCGTCGAGTTCGGCTTGGGCCTCGGTTGTTGTTTTGGTTCGCTCGGCGATGGTGGTTGTGAGGTCGGCGTCGACCTTGTCAAGTTCGGCGGCTTTGGTATCGAGTTCTGCTGCTTGTGTTTGCAGCTCCTCTTGGCGCGAGTCGAGTTCGGCGGCTTTGGTATCGAGTTCTGCTGCTTGTGTTTGCAGCTCCTCTTGGCGCGAGTCGAGTTCTGCGGACTCTTTGTCGATGATGCCAAGGGCCTCGACCCGTTGCGCGTTCTCTTCGGCTAGGTCGCTGCGCTCGACTTCGAACTGAGCTTCGAGCACGGCGAGTGCATTCGCGTGGTTCTCGGCAGCTTCGGCTTCCAGCGCGTCAAAAACCGCCCTTTTTTCGGTGTAGGCGGTCTCAACAGAGCTGAGATCTTCGAGCTCTTCGCGGTCAGCGGCGAGCTGGTCCTTTCGGTCTTGAATCTCGTCGCGTTTGGCCTGGAGTTCGGAGTCGAGGGCATGACGCTGTGCTTCGACTTCGGCGAGCAGCTCCTCGCGTTCTGTTTCGAGCCGAGAACGAGTTGCGGTGACCTCAGACTCAAGCGCTTCGATATCGACCGAGTCGACGGCAACCTTTTGGGCGCGAGCCTCGAGCGACTTGCGATCGGACTCGAGTGAAGCTCGACGGTCTGCGAGATCGGCCTGCTGAGCTTCGATCGAGCGGTGCTGCTCGTCGAGGGAGGCCCGGACCGACTCAAGATCGGCCTGTTCGGCATGGGTGGCGGCGGTCAGGATCTCGTCATCGGGATCAATTTCGTCACGGCTGAGCGATACCGATTGTTGCTCCATCACTCGGCGACGTTCGTTCAGCTCCTTCTCGGCGACGGCGAGCTTGGAACGGTAGTCGTCGACCTCTGAACGGCGCGCTTCGATGTCGACGGCGAGCTGGTTCAGCTGGCTGCGGGCTTCTTCGATTCGCGTGAGTTCTGAACGTTGATCGGCCTGTGTGCGCTCGATCTGCTTGCGGAGCTTTGCGAGTTGTTGTTGACGCGTGACCAGGAGTGATTCCTCAGCGTCGAGAGAAGCAGTTGATCGCTCTATCCGGAGACGACGAAGTTCGGTTGCTGGATCGTCTGTCGATTCGCTTCCGTCGTCCTGAGGTGTTTTGTCAGCCATGGTGCTCTCTCGTGCGGGTCTCGTCGTTGAGCATAGGTGAATCGGTCGGGTTCGAACGCATCTGGGGCTTTGACCTCAATGAGAATTCTGGTGTGTTGTGACTTGGACGAGCTTGACCGCCTAGAGCGGTCGGTTGCCCACCGAGGAATCCGCAGGGTCATCGAGATCGACGGGTTCGTCCAAATCGATGACTTCGTCAGTCGCCTCGATTTGTTCCGCCAGCTTTGAGCTGCTCGTGCGATGCTCCTCGATGAGTTGCCACAGCCCTTCGAGGCGTTCCCGCTCGGTCTGTACAGCCGATCGGCGCGCCAGTAGCGCCTCTCGCTCGGCGTTCAGCCGGTCATGTTCTGCAACAAGTTCTTGGGCTGCCTTCTCCTGGGCAGCACGGCGTGCGTCCAGCGAGGCGTCTTCAGATTGCAGCTCAGCCGTGGTGGCGTCGACCTCGGAGCGGATCGTCTCGAGCTCGGCGGCACGATCGCGCAGCGCTTCAGCCCGGGTCTTGACACGAGCAGTCTCGGTCGCGAGGACCTCACGTTCGCCGCGAATCGTGACGGAGTCAGATGTCACTGCCTCGGCTTCGACTTCGGTGACCTCGCGGTCAGCGTCCACGTATTGTTGCTGTTCGCTGAGGCGATCTGCAGCTTCTTCGACTCGGCGGCGTTCTTCGGTCAAGACTTCGCGACGCTGCTGAAGGCGCCCTTCGTCGTCATGGAGCACCTGATGTGCAGCGTCGAGTTGCCCTTGTCGGACTCGGACGTTGCCCTCCGCCTCTGTCAACCGTTCGCGCTGCCCTTTCACAGAACGTCGATGAACTGCCACATCTTGACGTTCGCCGGTCAGTAGTTCGTGTTCGATGTCGAGTTGTTCGGCGAGGATGCGCAATTCTTCGCTCGACCCAGCGAGCCGCGCTCGCTCGAGGGCGATCTCTTCACGTCGGCCTTGGAGAAGCAACAGTTCCTGTTCGACGTCATCGCGTTCGTTCTCAAGCCGATCGATGAGCCGCTCGGCCTCTTCGAGTTGCGCCCGATCCTGTTCGAGTTGTTCCATACGCTCGGCAACACCTTCGCGCTCAAGGCCGTAGTGAGCCTCGCGTTCGTCGAGCTCTCGTTCCCGAGTCGCAAGTTCGCCAACCCGAGCGTTGAGTGTTTCTGCTGTCGTGAGGATCTCTGCATCAAGAGCGTCGAGTTGGCGTTGTGTCTCGTCTTGTTCGTTGCGCCGTACCCGCAGGGCTGATTCGCGTGCGTCGAGTCGGTTTGACGCCCGTTGGAGTTCTGTGGTCCGTTCCTCGACCTCAAGATGTTTCGCTTCGAGGTCGCTCACACGTTGGCTGAGGAGAACCTCTTGCTCACCCAGAGCCTCGGTGAGGCGATCGAGTTCGCTGCGTCGGTGCTCGAGGCCGTTCGCTCGCTCCGTGGATGTGGCCTCTTCCTGATCGAGGTGAGCAACCTGTTCGTGCATGAGGATTGCGCGCGCCGCTATGTCTTGTTGTTTCTTCTCGAGCTCGGACCGTTCGGTTGCGATTCGGTCTTGCCAGTCGCTGAACTCTGATTCGGCCTCTCGCAAAGTGTTCTCGCGAACGTCCAAATCCGCGGTCGCTTCGTGCAGTGCACGTTCGCGTTCCTCGAGCTGGCGGATCTCGGCTGTCCGGGCAACCAAACCTTCGTGAGTGCCTTCTGCTTTGCGCACTCGTTCTTCGAGTGAGTCTTCGAGCTCGTCGAGCTCGGCACTTCGTGCCGCAAGGTCTGCTTCTCGTTCGTTGAGTTCGTCGACATCGTGTCGTCGGGCATGGATCTCTTCTTCGAGGCGATCGATCTCGTCAGACTGTGACGCAAGAACTCGGCGCTCGGCTTCGATGTCATCGCGCTCGACGATGAGATCTGCGCGAGCCCCTTCAAGTTGGTCAGCTTCGGCAGCAAGGCCGAGCCGCCGCTTCTCGAGAGCCTCGGCTTGGTTATCGAGCGACGCTTGTTCCTCGAGGATCTCAGCGGCTCGACGATCCGTTGCGTCAACGGCTTCGGCAAGCTCGGATTCGTTCGATTCACGAATTCGCAGGAACCGGGTTTCGTGTTCTTGTTGTTCGAGCAGTAGCGCTGCACGTTCGTCATCGATGGTCGATTGCAGGGCAGCTACTTCGGCCTGTTCCTGAGAGATTCGTGACCGGCGCAGGGCCAGATCATCCTGCACGGCATCGAGTTCTTGTCGTTGAACCTCGACCGAGGCTTCTTGGTCCTCGAGCTGTTCGAGCGCCAGGTCGACCTCGACAGACTTCAGCGCTTGTTCCGAGGCCAGTTTGGTGAGTCGGGTCTCGGTGAGGTCGATGGCATCTTGTTGATTCGTGATGCTGCGCGACCGCTGGGTGAGTTCGCGACCACGAGCGGCCAGCGACGCCTCTTGCTGGGCCAATTCGGCGTTGACGTCTTCGAGTTCTTGGGATCGAGCTTGGATTTGTGTCAGTCGTCTCTCGAGGTCGCGTTCGTCATCATCGAGGTTTGCCTTGCGAAACAGGACGTCTTCGCGGTCTTTGTCCAGGCGCTCAGTTGCTTCGACGAGCGATTCTTCCTCGTCATGAAGCTGCTGTTCGAGTTCCTCGATTCGGCGGCGTTCTCGATTGAGCGTTTGCAGCTCGGCGCTAGTGGCTGCTCGGGTGGAGGCGATCTGTTGGATCATCTCCTCGAGTCGTGTCACGTTGCGGTCGTAGTCATCCTGGCGGTCCGCAAGCGCGAGCTCGTCTTGATTGAGGCGATCAAACTCGATGTCGACTGAGGTGCGGCGCCGGGTGAGGTCCCGGGCGTCGAGATCCACTTCGTCACGCTGTCGAGTGAGTTCACTACGCAAGGCGCGGAGTTCACCGTCGATCTCGGCGAGATCATTTCGTTCAGCGATCACTTGTTCTCGACGTTGATCGAGACCATCGATCGACCAACGATCTGAGCCCGAGCCAGCAGGCGGCTCCGAGTCGGCGTGTGAGCGCGTCTCGTCCTCATTGTCCTGCGACGAATCGCCTCTACTCATCCCTACTCCGTGACCTCGATGGGAGTGTCCCTGCTGTGAGAGTAAGCAACAACTTCGTGGACGTCCAAAAGGAGCTCGATTTGTGCCGGGATGGTGGTCAGTGTGTAGCGCCCTCGGCAGGATTCGAACCTGCGCTCACGGCTCCGGAGGCCGATGCTCTATCCCCTGAGCTACGAGGGCTTGCTGGGAGAGCCTACCTCCTTGGGTACGTTTGCTGCGCGAGCATTTACCTACCGACTCCAGGGGTCGATGGGCCACGGGAATGCTGTCCGGTAGGCTCGTCGTTTCTCCCATGGAGGTCACGTGATTCAAGAAGCGCTACGTGCTGCTCTCGCCTCGGCGGCCGAGGCCGAAGGCCTGGCAGTCCCTGACGAAATTGGCCTGGAACAACCTGCCAACCGAGACCACGGAGACTGGTCATCCAATCTTGCGCTTGCGACCTCGAAGCAGGCAAAGAGCAACCCACGCGATCTGGCACAACGACTGATCGAACGGTTGGAGAGCCAAGAGATCGAGCACGTCGACCAACTAGAGGTCGCTGGCCCTGGGTTCATCAATTTCCACCTTGACGAGACGTGGTTGTACGACGTTCTCCGTCAGGTGGTAGAGGCTGGCGAAGACCGCTACGGGACAAACGACATCGGCGCAGGCCGGTCGGTGAACGTCGAATTCGTGTCGGCGAATCCCACAGGGCCGCTTCACGCTGGACACGGTCGGGGCGCCGTATATGGCGATGCACTGGCCTCTCTTCTCGAGTGGAGCGGCTACGAGGTGAGCCGCGAGACTTACATAAACGATCGCGGTGTCCAGATGGTGACCTTCGCCGACTCGCTGGTGGCTCGCAAGGCTGGCGAAGAGCCCCCAGAGGGCGGGTATCAGGGCCAGTACATCATCGACTGGGCAGCGGAGATGCCAGACGACGCTGATCCGCTCGAGTGGGGCTACGAGCGGGCGCTCGCAGACCAACAGGAGGTTCTCGGGCAGCTCGGCATCGAGTTCAACAGGTGGTTCAGCGAGAAGTCGCTCGTAGCCAACGGTGAACTCGAAACGTCACTCGCACGGTTGAAGGACCGCGACATGGTGTTTGACGAGGGCGGCGCGACGTGGCTTCGTTCAACCGAGCACGGCGACGACAAGGACCGCGTGCTGGTCAAGACCGACGGTGAGTACACCTACCTCACTCCCGACATTGCATACCACGCAAACAAGTTTGCGCGCTCTGATGAACTCATCGACGTGTTGGGGGCCGATCACCACGGCTACATCGCCCGGCTGAAGGCGGCGATGGCCGCGCTCGGCAACGACCCAGACATGCTCGACGTGCAGATCACCCAGATGGTGAAGCTGATGCGAGATGGCGAAGAGGTGAAGCTGTCCAAACGTTCGGGCGACATCGTCGAACTTCGCGACGTGGTCGACGAAGTTGGCGCCGACGGTGCTCGGTTCACCTACCTGCTGCAGTCGATCGACTCGCAACAGACATTTGATCTCGCACTGGCAGTTTCGGAGGCGAAGGACAATCCCGTCTTCGCAACTCAATACGCACACGCTCGAATCTGCCGGGTGCAATCGAAGGTCGCCGAAGCAGGTATCGAACGCCAGCCACTCGAGGAGGTCGACCTCTCGCTGCTCACCCACGAACGAGAGATCGAAATCCTTCGAACACTCTTCAGCGGGCCAGACCTTGTCGCGCTTGCAGCCAAGGAGCGTGCTCCGCACCGCGTGGTCGGCTGGGTTCGCGAACTTGCTTCTGCAGTGCACGGGTTTTACCAGAACCCCGACTGCTACGTGATCGGTGACGGGGTGTCGCCAGAACTCACCCAGGCGCGACTGTGGCTGATCGAGGCTGCTCGGATCGGTCTCGCTGCGGCGCTCGGCCGTCTCGGCGTGTCGGCCCCCCGCTCGATGTGGAGCGACGACGCAGAGACCGAGTTCGAGTGAAATCCGACCCGGTCCCGTTCTCACTCCTGCCCGACAACTCCGCCATCGCTGACGACGGCGCGCTGACGATCGGCGGCTGTTCGGTCGTCGACCTAGCTCGCGAATTTGGCACGCCTCTGTTCATCTACGACGAAGAACACCTTCGAGCTAGGGCGAGAGAAGCCGTGGCCGCTTTTGGTCCAGGTGTCGCATATGCAAGCAAGGCATTCCTGTGCAAGGCAATGGCCAAGCTGGTGCACGAGGAGGGCATGGACATTGACGTGTCGACAGCGGGTGAATTTCACATCGCCCGCTCTGGCGGTGTTGCGAGCAAACATCTCGTTTTTCACGGCAACAACAAGTCGATGGCCGAGCTCTCGTTAGCGGTCAACGCAGGGATTGGGCGAATCGTCGTAGACAGCTTCGACGAGCTCGATCGACTCGAGGAACTCCATCGACAGGGATCGCCCGTACCAGACGTGCTCATCCGGGTCACCCCAGGCGTCGAAGCGCACACCCATGAATTCATCGCGACGGGCCGCGACGACTCAAAGTTTGGATTCACGGTGTCGACCGGACTTGCGACACAAGCGATCGAACGGGCAATCGCGTCTGAGGCGGTCCGGGTCCGGGGCATCCACGCTCACATTGGGTCTCAAGTGTTTCGGGTCGACTCTTTTGCTCGTGCCGCCCAAGTCATCGCCGCTGTCGGGAAACCCTATGAGCTCGAGGAAGTTTCCGTTGGAGGCGGGCTTGGTGTTCCATACGTAATGGGGGAAGAGGGCGCGACGATCACCTCGTGGGCCGATGTGGTGCACGATGCGCTCCGCGCCGCAGGCGTCAGTGCCCGGGTGCTGGCCGAACCCGGCCGTTCTATTGCCGCGTCGGCGGCGATCACCGTCTACACCGTCGGAACGGTGAAATCGCTCGACGGGATTCGCACCTACGTCGCCGTCGATGGCGGCATGTCGGACAACCCTCGGCCCGTCCTCTACGGAAGCGGCTACGAGTCGTTCATGCCCGGTCGGGTCGAAGCGACGCGTGATCTCACCGTACGCGTCGTCGGCAAACATTGTGAGTCCGGAGACGTCTTGGTGCGTGAAGGCCAGGTCCCTTCCGATATTTCAGTTGGTGAACTATTGGCCACGCCGGTCACGGGTGCGTACGGTCACTCCATGGGTTCGAACTACAATGCGGTCCTTCGACCTCCCGTTGTGTTTGCCGCCAACGGCGATGCGCGGCTCGTCGTACGGAGGGAAACACTCGATGACCTCGTTCTTCGAGACGTATGAGCGAGCCTCAGTTCCGACGAGTTTCTTCAGTCGAACGAGAGCTTGCACACGGGCGACGGCTGGTACAACCAGTAACCGCGGACGTTCCCACTCAGCTCTCGGGTTCTGCTCCGATGATCTGGGATCTGTTGGATGAACACGCAAGCGTCGACGCGGTTGTCGCCATGCTGCAACAACGGTTTTCCGATTCTCCCGACGTCATCGCTATCGGGGTGCGAAGCGCGTTGACCTCGATGATCGATAGCGGATTGGTGGTCGAGTCATGACCGCTGCCCGTTCTGCAGCTCGAGCCATAGCAGCGATTGGACTTGGCGAGTCGTCGAACATCGTCGTTGAGCCCCAGAACAACAACGCTCTGTTGCGTCTCCTTCGAGCTGAGCGCATCGAAGGTGTAGGCGTAGCCGGGTTGGTCAGCGGGGTCATCGACGCCGATTCGTCATTTGCTGGGGCGCTGGTGGAACGCCATGACGAGACCATGGCCCAGACACTTCGAGTCGAGATCGCAGCCGTTGTTGTATCGGGGCTTCTTTCAGACGCTGGAATTGCGCACCGGATTCTCAAAGGAACCGCTCTCGCCCACACAGCGGCCCACCAAACCGCCGAGCGGTCGTTTCGCGATGTCGACGTCCTTGTCGAGGGTCGGTCGATCGACCGTGCCATCCAGGTGCTAACGAACAAGGGTGCGATCAGGAATCAGGCTCAACTTCGGCCCGGGTTCGATTCGAGGTTCGCGAAGTCGGTGACCATGCAACTCAATGGGGTCGAGGTCGACGTCCATCGGTTGCTGTGTGCCGGCCCGTTTGGTGTTTTGATGTGTCCAGGCGACCTGTTTCTCGTGCGGGAGACAATCGCGGTTGGCGGTATCGACCTCCCAACCCTCGACCGAACCGATCACCTCATTCACGCCTGTTACCACGCTGCGCTTGGAAGTCCCACCCCTGCACTCGTGAACCTCAGAGACATCGCACTGCTCGCGTCTCAAGATTGGGATGCCGAACGATTTGGTCAAACGGTCAGTCGCTGGCAGGGCCATGCAGTCGTGCAACGAGCGGTCAAGCTTGTCGAAGCTGAACTTGCGATCGAGTTGCCACAAGCCATTCGAGGGTGGCGCAATCGGCCCGTACCGACCGCCCAAAGAGAGCTCGTCGAGCCTTACCTTTCGACCAATAGCCGCGGGCGCTTTGCCGACCTCGCTCCAGCAACGCTTCGAGCGCTGCCGATTGCCGACCGGGTGGCGTATGCCCGTGCTGTTGGTTTGCCCGATGGCACCGATGTGATCGGACGGATCAAAGACTTGGTCAACCGACGCCGCTGATTATTCAACGAAGGACGGCCGCGGCACAGCCGTCTTCGTCTGTCGACACCCACAGGAATGATCCTCCGTCGAGTGTCGTGGGCGTCGCCGACGCCCGCTCATCCCAAGTATCGAACTCGAACCAGTTCCCCGTCGATGGGCGAAAGATGCCGAGCGTGGCAACCCCATCGCAACTCCAATCGGCGATTGCTGCAATATCGCCGGCCTGACCCGCTGCGAAGTGTGCGAGGCTTGTGTCAGCCTGCTGAATCGCGACCACCCCTGATTCGGTATTCCACGTTGCTGACGCAAGCTCGAGTGTCGCGTTGGCAGATTGCTCGCGGGCAAGCGAAATCTTCGGGTCGAGGTGTTCCCCGTGACCGTTCTCACCGCGGACACCAACGAACTCGATGGCAGCCGCGACAAGACATACGACTGTGAGAGCAGTGAACAGCACAAACGCGTTCGTTCTGCTCGATGGTTCGATTGGGTCGTTGGGCTGATCGCTTCTTGGGGGTGGACCGAACGCTCGGGTGGGGATCGCGTCCGGTCCGTCAACCAATGAGTGGTGGGGAGTATCACCCACCGCGATCGTGTTGGTCACCAACGAGGCAATGGTCGACAGCTCGTGCAGCTCGACGGGTTGGCCGGTGTCGCAGCGCACGACAATCTCGGCAAGAGCCTCACGTGTGTGGCGCTTTTGGAGGTCCCATCGGTCTGGCCTGCCGAGCGCTCGAAGCGCAGTGGCCGCGAGCGCCCGGATGTCGAGCCGCGGATCCGCCTGGCGGAGCGGACCCGCGAACTCGGCGGTTCCCTCATCGACGGCCGAGCCGTCCGAGGGCCTCGCGGTCGCAAAGTCGAGAAGTGCTGGTCCACCCACCGACCGTAGTCCGATGTTGCTAGGGCTGATGTCGCCATGGATCCAACCCTGCTGGTGAATCTCGTCAACGGCGGGCAGCACACTAGAAAGTAACGATGCCACCTCGCCACAGTCGAGGGCCGCCTCATGAAGCCTGTCTGCCACTGTTCCTTGGTCGCAGTACTCCAACACGATGGCACCGTTGGAGAGTGGCCCCTCGATGACCCGCACGACGTGTGGATGGGCGAATGAGCGCAAGGCCTTGAGCTCATTGTCGAGTCCGTCAGGCAGGTTTGGAACCTTCACTGCCACGGGGCTCTTTACCTCACCGTCGTCGCGAACTCCGAGGAAGACCATTCCGTGGCGCCCAGACCCGAGGAGTCTCGAGAGCTGGAGTCCAGCTTGAGAAGCGGCAGCGCTAGTAGCAGTTTCGAATGGTGTATCCATGCTTTGGGGCTCGCTGGGAAGCAATCGAAGTGCATGTACATCATCTGACATAAGCTGAAAGATACTGAAAGATGCTGAATGGGTCAAGGCGCGTTGTGCAGATCGAGGGGCGCTAGCGTGCACACTCATGCGTGAACAGCGAACGATTCGGTTGGGTGTCTTAGGTTGCGGCACGGTTGGTACGTCGTTCTGCCAGCTCATCACTGATCAGGCCTCCGAGATCGAACGCCGGACGGGCCTGCGAATCGAGCTTGGTTCGGTTGCGGTGCGCGATATGTCGAAACCGCGTCCCGGTGTCGACCAGGCGCTGCTGAGCAATGATGCAGCTGCCGTAGTCTCAGACCCGTCGATCGATGTGATCATCGAAACCATGGGCGGCGTCGAACACACGAAGGCTCTTGTGTTGGCGGCCTTTGATGCTGGAAAACCTGTCGTGACGGCCAACAAGGAACTTCTCGCTCTCCACGGACCCGAGCTGTATGCAGCAGCGGAGGATGCCGGGGTCGATTTGGCCTTGGAAGCTTCTGTCGCAGCCGGGCTCCCATTCATCCGGGCATTGCGC
>Ga0209344_10005357_pt1 | contig 11100 bp, 9 predicted proteins | sample Cruoilmetagenom6_FD_187293 | JGI IMG/M metagenome (GOLD analysis project Ga0209344, IMG submission 187293) | Oil polluted marine microbial communities from Coal Oil Point, Santa Barbara, California, USA - Santa Barbara Oil Seep Sample 6 (SPAdes)... | ecosystem: Environmental > Aquatic > Marine >...
CTTCACGTTGGCGAGTCTCTCTGCCCTGGCCCTCCAAAGCGGGTTCCGGCTTCTCCGTGGCGACGAGACGATTCGCTCGATGTTCGAGCTCGGTCAGTCTGGCGATCCAAGCGAGATGTACCCAGCCGAGCGCGAGGCTACGTGGTGGCAGCTCAACGAACTGGAGGCCCGGCTGTAAGCGGCATGTTGCACAACTGGCGGGAATCTAGAGCAGTTCCACAACCTATTGAGAGTTCTCAGCGCAGGACGTAATCAATCTCAGTGATTGCCAGTTCATCGATCGGGTAGCGCTTGAATCGTCTGGCGCTTGGCCGTGGAATCAGCTCCATCTCGACACGCGCCTCCCGGCGATTGTCGAAGCTGAAACCTGCGGCGACTATCGCTTTCTCGATATCGGTGGGTCGCAACCCATTGCAGGTTGTGAGCTTCCCGTCGACGTAAAAGTGCAGTTGGTTCTTTTTTTGATCGCCCGACTTGAAGAAGCGATGATCACGAAAATCGACACGGTGAACGTGGCGCCCTCCAGGCAATGTCATCGCATGCATCCGGTGGAGTTCAAACTCGGGTTTGTCGACATGCTCGAGAACATGGTTCGAGAGAATGAGCGAGAAGCTGGCTTCGGCGGCCACGATCTCGTCGGGAGCGGCAGCGAGTTCGAGCGCAATGTCTCCACGAGCGTTCAGTCCGGTTCCGGTAAGGAGAGCAGTGGCCCGTGAGATCATCAGGTCGTGTGCGATCCCTGAGACGTTGTATGCCTTGGGATCCTTCGTAATATCTAGGAGTAATTCCGTAAGGGCGAGACCAGATTGAGCAAGGTTGATAGAACCGGGTTCATAGCAGATGACTCGATCAGCTCCATTGATGTGGAGTAGGGCGGCCACGCTGAAGCTATTACGTGTTCCTGACCCGAATTCAAGGATGGGGCCAGCTGCAAGTGATTCCAATGTGAATAGTTCGGGGGCGACACGGACATACTGCAACAGTTGATTCAGCGGTCGACGAGAATTGAAGTAGTTGTTGGGTTTGTCGAGTTCCCGCGCTCGCAGGAGGGTCCTGGCGGCCGCGAGCTCGTGGATATTGAGGCCCTCGAGCTGCTCGGCGAAGGCTCTGAGTCGCGGATTTCTGATGGACCCGGCATTCGATAACTGTGGTGTCGATGAAATCGCGTCACTGCTGGACGTAGTCACGTATTCTCCAACTCTGCTGTGATGTTTGTTATCGCTGGCAATCTACTGGACGTTCCTGTGAGCGAAGGTTGCCTTGACGCACTCGAGGTACGGGGCCTCAGTCATAGTCAGGATCTGGGAGATCTCGTCTGTTACGCCGATCGCGCCTGCGTCGTGTAGCGCACGAATGAATCGGAAGTCGGACCGTAGGTCGTGCCCGTAGCCGATCAGATTCTCTCGTAGGTCCTTTTGCTCGAGGATGGCCAACTCGGCCTGGTAGCCACGGTTGTAGCTGCCGCTCGTGAAAAAGTCTACATCGTAGAGCGAAACGCTACTTGGCGATGAGCGCAAGACGTCATAGACCATCCGCGGAACTCCGAATGCGCTGGCATCGAGCGCAGCGCTGCTTTCCGATGGCATTACGCGTACGTCATTCCGCCGGAGCAACTGGACTGGGAGAGTATCGATTGCCGACGGCCGAAAGACTGCGAGTCCGAGGTCACCGGACTCCAACAGGTCGACAATCTGATTGTGAAGCAAATGCGCGCTTGTGTCTGCATAGTATGAAATATCGGCCTTGGCCTCGTCGAGTGATAGCGACTTGGTTCGAATAACGACGTCATGATCGGCAAGCTGGTTTTCGTTTACTCTGTTCTGTTTCGTGGGTCCGACTATGGCGACTGAGCGCCCGCGAACCATTTTGTCGAATGCGTCCTGGCCCGATGTCGTCGGGCGCGAACCAAGTTGTTGATGTTGATCGAGTGTGCCGGAAGCGAGATGGAGGTCCGAAGCTAGCTTGTCGAACGATGCGCGATCGTATGAATCGGTCCACCAACGTCCGTTATCCTCGAGTACGGCCAGTGCTTCCGATGTGCGGCCGAGGCAGTGGAGCGCTTGCGCTTGCTTGACGAGTGAGGGAACTAGAACGCTTGCTGAGCGCGATTGCGTAATCCGAGCGGCGTAGAGGTCTTTGACTTCGAACGCGAGTGCCGTTTCGCCAAGGCTGAGAAGTCTCCAATGGATGACATACAGGGAGTCCAGCTGAGCGAACGCCATGACTGACTTGCGGTTTCGGATCAGGAGTGTCACTTCTTCGAGAACCTCTGGCGAGGGCCTCGGGTCCATCAGCGACCAAAGTGAGCGATCGAGAGGTTCTTGGTCTGCCGCGCCCTGGAGAGCAGCGACCCACGCCTGGCTACGAATCGCGACGCGAACAAGGTGGTATCGGGCCGAGTGATGCCGGGGGTTGCTCTCGAGCGCACGCTCCATGTTGGAATTGTGGTGATCGAACTCCGACTGAGTGAAAGCGCCCCGAAGGGAGGCGCTGACGGCGTAACTCCGTCCTAGTCGGTACCAGCCATCGCTGTTTGCTGGATCCATCTCATTAGCTCGTTGGAACGACTGGCGAGCGCCCTCTAGGAGCGCCGGTTGCTGCGCCGCCGTTCTGAGGTAGGCCGACCCGAGTGAGACGTCAGCATCCGTCGATGAAGGAGACGTCGATAGTGCCGTCTTCAGGCATCGGATGGCAAGCTCGGGATCGCCAACGGGTCTTCGAATGAGGCCGAGTACGGGGTGGGTCACGGTTCCAGTTGGGCCGCCGACAAGGAGCGACCGCCCAAGGGCTATCCGACATTCAACGCTCTCTCCGCTCAATCGCAGTCCGGCCTGCGCGAAGTATTGGCCTAGGTGTGGCGCGCCAGTGCGAGTGCAGAAAGCCGAAAGTTTGGCGATCTGTTCAGACACTATTGTGGATGGTACATAGCCCTGAGAGCCGCCCGTCATCTGTGTGTCCGACGGTGGCTTGTAGGCCGTCGGGTCAGCTCGGCGGAGTATCGAGGCGAGTTTGTGCAACGCTCTTGAACGATTGGTCGTGATAGCGCGCCGAAGTGAGCGCGTCATGACCCGCGTTGCTCGTAGCTCTCCAGAATTTCCGCGACTGGGCCATCGGCGACAACCCGTCCGCCTTCCAACCAGATTGCGCGGCTACAGGTTTGTCGAATCTCGCCGAGGTTGTGGGTCACCATGACCACAGTTTTGGCCTGCTCGCGGATCTCGTTGATTCGTCGGAGGCTTTTCTGTCTGAATTTTCGATCACCAACTGCCAGGGCCTCGTCGATCAAGAGAACCTCTGGCACGCGAAGCGTAGCGATCGAGAAGGCGAGTCGAGCGCGCATCCCCGATGAGTAGGTCTTCATCGGACGAGTCAGAGCGTCCCCCAGGCCAGAGAATGAGGCTATAGATTCCATCTGAGCCTCGATCGCCGCCCGGTCCATCCCCATGGCCAGGCCGCCGAGCACGACGTTTCGATATCCCGAAAGCGGTGGCTTGAGCGCGGCACCTATACCGAGTAGATGAGCTTCGCCGCGGACGAGTACCGTCCCCGAGGACCTCGACTGTAATCCAGCGATGGACCGCAAGAGGGTTGACTTCCCCGACCCATTTGATCCGACGATGCCGACGGCTTCGCCGATAAAGATGTCGAACGAGACGTTCTTCACGGCCTGAACTGTCGTAGAGCGCCGACTTCTCATGTGTCGACGACGCTCGCCATCTGTACCAATATTTAGTTCTTCGTACACGCGGTACTCGATGTTGAGATTGCGCACCGAGACGCTGACCTGCGATGTCGCGTCGATCATCAAGCCGTTAGGGCCACTTGCCATCTGATCAGGCACGGCCGTACAAGTCCTCTCCCGCGCGGAACCAGAGAAAGCCGATGATGATGATCAGGACCGCCCAGATCGAGGTCGAGAGCACCAGCATCCCGTCGAGTGTTCCTCCCATGATGAGCCACCGAGCAATCGTGACAAAGCAGTACAAGGGGTTCAGAACGAAGATTGCTGACCAGGAACTGTTCTCAACGTAGGCATCAACATTGAAAATGACGCCTGAGGCATAGAAAAGTAGGCGGAAAGCAAAAGGTAGGAACTGCGTCGTATCGCGAAAATGTGTCGTGGCCCGTGCAGCGAGGAAAGCGGCTCCGAGATTGAAAACGAACTGGACAACGAAGAGCAACGGCAGCAGCAACCATTGCCAACGGACTGGGCTTCCCGTAAGAATTGCGACGACGTAGATGATTGCGAACGAGGTTGCTGCAGCGAGCGATTCCGTCACTGTCGATGTGGTTGGTAGTAATGCCCGGGGAAACTTGATCGCTCTCATCAACCCCACGTTGCGTACGACTGAGTGTGCGCCGGCGACCGTCGAGCGTTGCGTGTACTGGAATACGAAGAGTCCAACAGTCAGAAATAGGATGAAGTTGTCAACGCCTCGGTCGACCTTCAGGACCAGGCCGAAGATTATGTAGTAAACCGTGATTGACAGCGCCGGGTTGAGGAAATGCCAGAAATTTCCGAGCACCGTGTTGATTTGACGGTTCCGGAGTTCACTTGACGCGACGTAGCGGATGTAAGCCCTGCGGCTCCAGAGTTCTCTGAGGTACGGCGCGAGCCGCTCCGACTCGTGAACGTCTCGGAGTTCGGCCTGCGACTCGGAGAGTATTGCAGGTGACATCACGGCAATGTTAGCGACGCGAGCGGCGTCCGCCGATGAGTCGACGCAATAGCATTCAAGGAATGGAGCTTCGAGGAGATCAACTTCGATGGGTTGTCCTCACAATGGGCGATCGCTCTGGCCAACTTGAAAAGGCTATGCAGTCGCTTACATCGGAAACCGGAGTTGCCCGGCCGATAATTGTGAATAATGGAGGCGGCACACATCCGCTCTTGGAGTTCCCCTCCGCAGGAGTCATCGAGTTGTCCGAGAACCTGGGAGTCCCAGGAGGTCGTGATCTTGGAATGCGGTCCAGCGACTCGATCATCGTCGGCTTTCTCGATGACGATGCCGCGCTTAGCGGTGGCCCTGAGCGCATCATCGAAGCGTTCGAAGCTGACCCTGGCCTCGGAGTCGTCGCACTTCGACTGGTCGACGAAGACGGTGAGACTGCACGGCGCCACCTCCCGCGGGTCGGGTCCGAAGGCTCTTCCGTTGGCGGCGAGGTTGCCTATTTCCTGGGCGGGGCATGCGCCATCCGCCGGAGCGCGTACGAGGAGGTCGGCGGCTACTTCACTGAACTCTTCTACGGTCATGAGGAGATCGAGCTCAGTTGGCGGTTGATCGATGCTGGCTGGAGTATTCGCTACCTCGCTGACGTCGAGGTGTTCCACCCACGCACCGAGATCTCTCGTCACGCCGAGGGATGGTTCATGACAGGACGGAATCGTGTGTGGATCGCTCGAAGGACATTGCCGTGGACTGTCGCTCTCGTGCACGTGACGTTCTGGCTGGCGGCCGGTGCAGCACGAGCACCGAAGGGTGACTGTCGCTCCGGGTATCTACGCGGTTGGTGGTCTGGTTGGCGCGGTCAGATCGACCACCGGCCGATCAGGTGGTCCACTGTCTGGAAACTCACGCGGCTTGGCCGGCCGCCTGTGATCTGACCTGCGATCTGGACCGTTGATCGGACAGACCGGCGCACCCGATTTGCCAACAGTAGTATCGAGCGAGTGCGATCCCGTCTCCGACGACTCGAGGGTCTTGTCAAGCGATATCGGCTCGACGGCCGTCTACCACCCTCCGTTTTCCGGCTTGTGAGGCGTGTCTCCGGTTTGCGTTTCCATCGCGCTTGCGATCGTCTGCTGGCCCTAGCGCGGCCTGTAGTCGGTGGTCCGAAGACGGGCGCCGAGGGTCCCATCTGCATTTCTAGGAACCGTCGCCTAGCGACTTGTGGACACCTCGAACAGTCTTTCGCTGATCTCGCACACGACTTTGCCCTTCCTGTCATCCAAGTGCTCGAAGACGCCGGTGACAGACCTTTCGTTGTCGACCGAGCTGGTGATGCGCTGGTTGTTGGGATTCCGCTAGCGCAGCGATTGGCGGCCCTGGATGCGCTAGTGACTGGATTGAGTGGCTCCGGGTGGTGTCTGACCTGGCATGACGGTTGTCGATCTGGCACCGTCACACTGGATGCCGCACGTCGACATCGAGTGGTGAGGCGGGCCCGCCAGTGGGATCTATTCCGTCCACACACGTGGGGTGACCGTGCGATCGGCGGTGAGCAGGCGGTTCAGGTCACGTTCTGGGACATCGGAACGTCCGGCCAGGTTGAGCTTGTGGGCACAAGGGGCCATGAGCGATTCGACCGACGCTCCTCGGCCACGACTGAGATCATCGGCGGGCATAGCTACCCGAGTCGCTCGGCATTCCCGGTCGGGCACGATCTCGAAACGTTTGCCGAGCCTGTGGACGTGGTCTATACCTGGGTCGACGGCGGTGATCCGGCATGGCAGGAGCGCTTCGTCGAATGGTCAGAACGACTCGGTCGAGACGTGGGTGAGGCGGCGCTCGACCCGGCCCGCTATCGCAGTCGGGATGAACTCCGCTACTCGTTGCGATCGCTGCACTACTTCTGCGGGTGGGTTCGCAATATCTACGTCGTCACGGCTGGGCAGGTTCCGGAGTGGTTGACCGAAACAGACGGAATTCGCATCGTCGACCACTCCGAGATACTTCCCGCTGATGCACTTCCGACGTTCAACTCTCATTCGATCGAGTCGGCGTTGCATCGCATCGAGGGCCTTGCCGAGCATTTCGTGTACTTCAACGATGACATGTTCGTCGGTCGGCCCCTCCGACCCGAGCTGTTCTTTACGCCTAACGGTCTCACCCGGCTGTTCCAGAGCGGTGCGCGGGTGCCGGGTGCCGAGGACGCCGAAACTCTCGCAGTCGACACGGCCGCAATCAGAGGGAGAGAACTCCTCGCATCCCGGTTCGGGAGGGTCGTCGCAGACAAGCCATTGCACTCCCCGTATCCACTCCGCAAGAGCGTGATGTATGAATTGGAGCAGGAGTTCCCCGACATCGTCGAGCGGACCGCCCACAGCCGCTTTCGTTCACCTTCCGACCTGAGTATCGCAGCGTCGTTTGCCCAGCACTACGGGTTCGCGACCGGCCGTGGCGTGCTCGGCGAGATCGACACCGAATACGTTCATGTCGAGTCAGGCCGCCTCGAATGGCACCTCGATCGGATACGGCTCGGCCGAGACCTCGACACCTTCTGCATTAATGAGACAGAACAGGAGGCGGCCGATGCCGAACGGCGTGAGCGGAAGATTAATGAGTTCTTCGAGGAGTACCTTCCGCTCGCTGCTCCGTGGGAATCCGACACGCGTAGTCAGCAGAGTCATTCGACGTGATCGATGCCATCAGGGCTCGCGCCTGGCGCGGATACGCAGACAGTCGCCGGCGAATCCAACGGTCCGGCTCCGCAACCCCCGCTCATGTCGCGTATGGGGATGCTCGTCGTTCCGATGTCGCTAACTGGAATGCGGAGCTTGCCACCCGGCATGATGGTTACCGGTCTGCGAACTCTCCGCTTGCCCAGGCAGTCGCGATCGTATGTGTGTCATCTCGCCCTCACCTTCTCGACGATGTCATCGCTGCTGTGGATCGCCAGACCCACGTCGATCGAGAGTTTGTGCTGGTCACGAACTCCGATGACTATGTCGACGTTGACATTGATAGCGCTGTTCGGCGGCTCGATGAATCAGTTCGGAAGGTGACCGTCCTGCGGCGACCTTCCGAACAGACACTCGGGTCATGCCTAAACCACGCGATGGGGGTCGCTAGCGCCCGGTTCGTGGCCAAATTCGACGACGATGATCACTACGGCCCGAACTACCTGGCAGATGCCCTACGAGCGCACGCGTACGCAGGTGCAGGTGTCGTCGGAAAGCACACCTACTACGCACACCTCGTTGCTGACGACCAGACTGTGCTGCGATTTCCGGCGCATGAGTTCACCTATACATCGACCCTTGCCGGCGGGACGTTGGTGATCGACCGTGAACGGACTGGCGACCTCGAATTCCCTGATGTTTCCCTCGGGGAGGACCGGGCCTTCATCGCCGCGTGCCATCGGCGGGGAGTCTCGACCTTTTCCGCCGATCGCTTCAACTTCCTCCAGACGCGATCTGGTGACAACACGTGGAGTATCAGTTCTGAAGACTTTCTACGAAAGACGATCGCTGTCGAGTTGGGCGTACCACTCGACGAGATCGACATCTGAGAGCGAAGGCGTGTGATGACCTACCGAATCCCGCTACCGAGCGGCGGCCGAAATGATGTACTCGACATCATCGAGCCGAACTCCACCGCGGTCCAGCGGTTCCTTCGCCGCGACGGTCTCGCTGCCTACGAGCCGCCGACAGTAGCAACGCTGCTTACCCTGTTCGACGACTTGGATAAGGGGTTCACCTTCTTCGATGTCGGAGCGAACATGGGATTGTATGCGCTGCTCTGTGCGGCCCTCTTTGAGCCAGGAGCCGTTCATGCATTCGAACCGACTCCGGACACGGCCGCAATTCTCCGCAGGATCGTCAAGGCCAATCAGTTCGATGTCGAAGTGTTCGAAGCTGCAGTCGGTGACGCGACTGGCCGTGCGACGCTGCACCTCTCGGAGAAGTCCGATGCCTCGAACTCGATGGTCGCAGGGTTCAAGAATAGTCACGTCAGCGTCGAGGTCGAAACGGTCCGCCTCGACGATCATGTTCTGCGCGGCGAGCGATATCCAGACATCATGAAGATCGACGTCGAAACCTTTGAACCGGCGGTGCTGGCGGGCGCTGCGGCGACCATAGAGCGAGATCGTCCGTTCATTGTCATCGAAGTGTTGAACCGTCAAGGCCGTGACCATGGTGTGGAGATCACCTCTGCCATGGAGAACCACCGCTACTCGTATTACGAGCTCACTGACGTTCCGAGCTGGGACCGACGCCCAGCGGTGAGTGGCAACGCTCGCTCCCCCCACAAGGACTGGCTTCTAGCGCCGGAGCCTCTCGATGCCGAATTCGGTGAGCGCTGGGCTAGTTGGCGATCGCGGCTCGACCAGTGTGGGCCCAACCGGAACTCGCGTGTCCCGATGTTGCGGTCGGCCGGAGCGGCAATGAAACGAGGCGGCGTCAGAGAGGTGGTTGCGACCGGTCGCCGGTACCTGGCCGCGCTGCGCCGACAATGAGGCCCGCCGACCAGCTGAGTGGGATCGCAGCGATCGTTCCCGCGAGCATCAGCGGGTTGGCTCTCGTGTGGCGGCTAGTGCGAATGGCCTCGCTGAGGAGCACCCCAATCGCAGTCGCTGGAACGGCGAGGAACCGGGCCGAACGACGAGACAGGGCGACCGAGATCAGAGCGGCGATCACTGCAACAGGCGGGGTAAGTTGCCGTAGCCGCGCCGATCCGGGATGCATTCGCATCACGACGGCCTTCCACTGGCCGTACTCGAAGTACTGTTTGACGAGGGCTTTCGATGAGCCACGAGGTCGGTAGCCCACTGCAAGATTGGGGTCGAACCAGACGTCGCCGCCCTCCTTGCGGAGCCTGATGTTGAGCTCGTAATCCTGGTTTCGAATCAGGCGCTCGTCGAAAAGGCCAACCCGCTCGATTGCGGCGCGATCGAACACTCCCAAGTACACCGTGTCGACCGGACCTTCTTTGCCGCCGACGCGGTACGACGCCCCGCCGGTACCCAACCACGACGTTGTCGCCGCTGCCACCGCTTCTTCGAAAGGCGTCGTTGGCATCGGTACCTGGAGACCACCGACATTGACGGCGCCAGTGCGTTGCATCGTCTCCACTGCACTTCGGATGTAGCCGTCTGATAACTCGCTGTGCCCGTCAACGCGGACCACGATCGGCGCGCTCCCAGCCTCGATCGCCAGGTTCAATGCGGAGGGGGTGAGCCCGCTCGGGTTTGGTACGACCACGAGATCGTCGATTCTGGATGCCAAGCCTCGGGCGAGCGCTTCGGTGCCATCGTCGGAAGGGCCGACTCCAAGATAGATCCGAACGGACCCCGGATAGTCCTGTGCCTGGACGGCGGCGATAGCGGCCCCAAGGTGTTGCGCTTCGTTGCGGATTGGCATCACGACGTCAACGTCGGGCCACGCTGGTGAGCTCTCAGACACGTTGACTCAGAACAACCCAGACGGTACGGAACATGATCTCCAGGTCGAGCACGATTGACCAGCCAACGAGATATTGGAGGTCATAGCCGAGTTTGTATTCGGCGTCGGTGCCGTAACGGCCCTGCACCTGGGCGAGACCGGTCAGCCCCGGAGGGAGTTCGTTACGCCGTACATACCCCGGAACCCGCTTGACGATCTCGGCAACTAGCTCAGGTCGTTCGGGGCGGGGGCCGACAAGCGACATGTCACCTCTGATCACATTCCATATCTGGGGAAGCTCGTCAGCGCGCGCCCGCCGCATCCAAGCGAGTGCCGGCACCACACGATCATCTTCGGCCGTGGACAACAACGCGACCCCATCCGGTTCAGCATCGGTGATCATTGTCCGGAACTTGACACATCTAAAGATCGTTCCATCCCTACCGACTCGGGTCTGACGGTAGAGGACGGGGGCGCCAGCGCGTACCCGTACATAGATCGCGAGTGCTGCCAACGCTGGTATCCAGAGCGGAGCAAGTAGGAACACAACGGCGAGGTCGAATACTCGCTTCAGCCTCAAGTTGTGGGCCGGGACGGTGTGCAAGCGCAAAGGCACAAACGGCATGCCGCCGACCTGACGAACGGTCTTCAGGCCGAGCAGCGTCTCACGTGCGCTCACCCGTTGGAGGAATCCCACGCCTGCCGCGTCGAGGGAATTGAGCGGCTCGGGGTACACGGAGCCGAAAGCCGTCACGTCGAGTAGCAATACGTCGGTCGCATCGTTGTGCGTTACGGCCTCAGTCAACAGGTGCGGCGACCTCACTCGGCCGACTACCACGGCATCCCGATCGCTCTCACCGAGGTGCTGGGCGGCGAGTTCCAGCGAATCAGGTTCGCCGACAAGCACTACGCGGGGTGGGCCCTGCCGCCGAAGGGCGAGGCTGCGGCTCAGACGCCGATTGAAGACAAGTACGAACGATGCGAGCAACAAGAAC
>Ga0209344_10005359_pt1 | contig 11096 bp, 11 predicted proteins | sample Cruoilmetagenom6_FD_187293 | JGI IMG/M metagenome (GOLD analysis project Ga0209344, IMG submission 187293) | Oil polluted marine microbial communities from Coal Oil Point, Santa Barbara, California, USA - Santa Barbara Oil Seep Sample 6 (SPAdes)... | ecosystem: Environmental > Aquatic > Marine...
CCGATGATGTCGAACGAGCCCTCGCCCTGGCCCTCGCCCTCAATGGAAAGCTCGCCGAAAGCGAACGGGTTCTGTCTCAGGCCGGGATTGCCGACAACCAGGACTCCGAGGTGATCCGCGGATTGATCATGTTCGAGCGAAGAACCTATGCCGCAGCTGAAGAGATCCTTCGTCCGGTGGCGGCCGCACGTGCGAACGAACCCAAGGTCCTCAATCTCTTCTCCGCCGTTCTCTACAACCAGGCTCGCTACCAAGAGACTATCGGATACCTCGAGAGTGCCGAAGAGATCGACCGAACCGCCGAGCGGATCGTCATGAACCTTGCGGTGGCCCGGGCGGCGAGGGCTGCCGAACTCCTCGCCCAGAACGCATCAGCGGTCAAGGCTGCGCCAACCAAGTAGGCCTTCCCCAATTTCTTACCGCGAGCGAACTCAGTTTCGGGCAAGCCGCCCGGTGAGGAAGTCGATGAGTTGCGCCGCGACGGTTTCGGGACGGTGTGACGCCTCATACACTTCGCGAGCGGCCAGTTTCCGAGCCGACTCCCCCCCATCACAAACCTTCCCGAGCAGTCGTGCCAGATCCGCTGCGGCCGAAGGGCCGGGGGTCAGACGAGGCGCCGCGGCCTCGGGCAACTCGAGAAACTGCCGACCACCGCCCATCGCCACAGGAACCCCACAGGCCAGGAAGCGTAGGGCAGCCGCAGATGTCTCACCGGCCGAGGGTGTCCGCAGTACCACCCCCAGATCGGCTGCGGCCGGGATCTTCGCAAATATCTCCGGAGCCAGCCATCCGGTGACCTGGACCCGGTCGCCGAGACCGAGGTCCTCCGCAACACGTTTCATCAAAGCCTCTCCTCGACCCTCCCCCACCACGACAAAGCGAAGATCGATTCCGGTCCGTGCCGCGGCGGCGACACCGGTCAGGATTTCTTCGAGACCCTTCTCCTGGGAGAGAAACCCCAGGTGCATGAGGACTGTCTCCTCGGGATCGATTCCAAGAGCGGCGCACGAGGCTTCGCGGTCCACAGGTTGCGGATCGGCGACGGTGAGCGCCACCATGCCGACCGTCAGCTCTGGAAACTCCCGCGCGAGCAAGTTCGCCGCCCAGTCCGAGTGGACGACAACGGCGCGGGCTTTCCCGAGGAACGCCCGACGGGCGGGGAAAAGAAATGGATCGAGGCGGCCGTGGTGCCCCGCATTGCGCGCCCTCGCCAGACTTGCGCCCGCCGACCCATGGGCGAGAACGAGTTCGGTCTCGAGCGAAGGGCCGATGCCGGTGCTGTTGCTGGTCGACTCGACCAGAAGATGGTGGAGCACGGCGTCGTGGAGCACCACCACGCACGAATCCGAGCGCAACCGCGGCAGAAGCCAGAGGTGGTGCGGGTTGTTGCCGAGGTGAAGCAGCACGACCTCGTCCTTCAAGGGTGGCGTATCGCCGGGCACCATCTCGAGGGACGCGGGCCAGTGATCGGGAGGGTTCCAGTCCGGTGGTTCGAGAACCCGAACCCCGGCGCAATCGGCGAGGGCCGGAAGGAGTTCAACTGCATAGTCGGCCACCCCCGAGTGTGTGGGCGGCAGGGGCGAGCCCCAGAGGATTCGGCAGTCGGTGCGGTGGAGTTCCACGATCGGATTCTACCCTCCTTTGAGAGTCTGATCACCCTTTCCGGTGTCTGAAGCGAGTAAGATGCTCGTTGTGCGCGCCATTCGGGTCATCGCCATGGTCATCTATGCCTCCTATCTGACCAACATTGGGCTGCTGCTGTTGCTGCTTCCCTGGTCGGAAGGATGGACCCGTTTTGTTCTCCTCGTTCCAACCGGTGTGGCGATGATCCTCGATGCACCTGTGTTTCGCGGGATGGTCAGTGCATTCGGTTTCCTTCACCTGGCGCTGCTGATTGGTGAGCTTTTGAGTCCACCCGGCCCCAGGCATGGAGGATCGCCCATCTCAGGTGATCGAAATGGGGTAAACTCGTTGTATGGGGGGACGGGTTCTCATCGTCGATGACGAGGCCTATATTCGTCGGATTCTGTGCTTTAAGCTCGAACGCGCTGGATATTCGACCACCGAGGCCGGATCCGCCGAAAGCGCCGAGCGCATTCTCGAGACGGATGAGATCGATCTGATGCTTCTGGATGTCGGTCTCGCGACGCCGACAAACGGTTTTGATCTCGCCGCCAGGCTCAGAAAGAACGCCAGAACCGAGCGTCTCCCCATCATCCTGCTGACCGCGAGAGGGTTTGCCTCGGATGTTCTGCGGGGTCGAGATGTCGGCGCGGCGGGCTACATCACCAAACCCTTCTCCACCGAGGACGTCGTCGATCGGGTCAACGCGATCCTGGGCGGATGATCGCCGGCGCCCGAGACCACGAGATTTGACCTTCTTCCCCGTGCCACGTAGGCTCTGCGCCGGAGATTCGACACGGTTTTGATTTTTTGATCAGCAGATTGGGACGGTGGTGATGCGGAGTTGGATTCCATGGGTGACGGCGCTGGTGATCGTGGTGGCCGATCGGCTGACCAAGGCGGCGATCCTACACAACCTCGAGCACGGTGAGTGGCACCATGTCTTCCCGGGGTTCACCCTGACTCACGTGCGCAACCCGGGCATTGCCTTCAGTCTCTTTGCCGATGGCGGTCCCCTGACCCGGGTGCTCCTTCACCTCGTCATTCTGACCGCGGTGGTCGTCATCGCCTGGATGGTCGTTCGTCACGGGCAACAGAGCATTCTCTCCGGGATCGCGTTTGGCCTCATTCTCGGGGGTGCGATCGGGAACCTCATCGACCGCATCCTCTATAGCTGGGTCCTGGATTTCATCCACGTCTGGGTCCGCTTCAATGATCGAACATGGTCGTGGCCCGATTTCAACATCGCCGACAGTGCCATCAGTGTCGGGGCGGTCCTGTTGATCCTCACGGAGCTTTTCCGATCGGAGAAGACCGAAGATGCACCCGATCCTGATTGATCTGGGCTTTTACGCCCTCCCGGCCTATGGCGTCCTCCTGGCGACAGCTGTCCTGGCGGCTCTCTGGACCGCGAAGGTCCGGGCCGAGAGCACCGGGTTGGATGAGGCGCACGTCGTGGATTTCGGTCTCTGGCTGGTGATCTGGGCCCTTCTGGGCGCGAAGATTCTCCTCGTTGTGGTCGAATGGAAGAGATACCTGGGTGATCCTTCCCAGCTCCTCGGGCTCGCTCGGGCGGGAGGGGTCTTTCTCGGCGGTTTCATGGCCGCAATCATCGCAGCCTTCATCATGCTGCGCCGCTACAAGCTCAAGGCCCTTCCGACCTTTGACGTGCTGGCGCCATCCCTCGCCCTCGGTCAGACCATCGGTCGCATCGGGTGCTTCTTCGCGGGCTGCTGCTGGGGACACGAATGTGACCTCCCCTGGGCCATCACCTACACCGATCCGGCGGCCGCCGCCAATGTCGGCACACCCCTCCACGTCGCTCTTCACCCCTTTCCCGTCTACGCCGCAGCCTTCAACTTCTCGGTCTTTCTGATCCTCAGTTGGATCTTCAAACAGGGCTTCAGACCGGGCAGGGTCTTTGCGAGTTATCTCATCCTCTACGGAGTGGGCCGATTCTTCCTCGAGTTCACGCGCGGTGACGAAATGCGTGGGCTCTACTTCGGTGGGATGGTGTCCACGAGTCAGATGATCTCGGTCGCTCTCATCGCAATCGGAGCCGGGATGCACTGGTGGATTAGTCGACGCGGGCGAGCGTGAGCGGGATCCACACCTTCACGGTTCCAGCCGAGCTCGCTGGATCGCGACTCGATCGTTGCCTCGCCGACCTTTCCCAGTGCTGGTCCCGATCCCGAGTTCGACGCCTGATCGACGACGATCGAGTGCTTCACAACGACGGCAGGGCGAAACCTGCCACCCTGGTTTCCGAGGGTGACCGACTCGTGGTCGACGAGCCTGAACCCGAGCCCCTCGAACTTGCCGCCGAAGATCTGCCTCTTTCTATCGTGTACGAGGACGCGGAGCTTCTGATCATCGACAAACCGACCGGCCTGGTCATTCACCCGGCCGCCGGGAATCCCAGCGGTACGCTCGTCAATGCCCTTCTCCACCATTGCGATGATCTCTCGGGGATCGGTGGGGTTGCGCGCCCAGGAATCGTCCACCGTCTCGACAAGGACACTACCGGGCTCATGGTCGTGGCGAAATCGGACCGGGCGCACCAGGCGCTGGCTCTGGCATTTCGCCGGCGTGAGGTGAGCAAGACCTATCTCGCCGTGTGCTACGGCGGTTTCTCTCAACGTGAGGGCGTGATCGATGCGCCCATCGACCGTCATCCTCAGCACCGTCAGAGGATGGCCATTGTCCAGGATGGTCGCCCAGCCCGAACCATCTTCACCGTCGAAGAAAGCTGGGACGGGACCAGCCTGGTCCACTGCCGGCTGGTGACGGGCCGAACCCACCAGATCCGGGTCCACATGGCCCACGAGGGTCATGCACTCATCGGCGACCCGCTCTACGCCGGGCGCCAGTGGCGAAACCTCGGGCAGCCCTCGACCCTCGCGGCGTGCCGCGATTTCCCCCGCCAGGCCCTCCACGCCATGCGGCTCGGCTTTGTCCACCCCGTATCGGGTGAGGAGATGAGCTTCGAGACGGAGCCTCCCGAGGACATTCGTGGGTTGATTGAGGTCCTACGGGGACTGGGACGTGTCGCTGAGGATGACATTTCATCGTAAGCACCGCCACGCCACTTCGTGGCGGCTACCCATGGTGTGACATATCAAACAGCCCTGGCAATCGCTATCGCTATCGCAATTCGAAATCGGCGAAACGCAATCACTCGGTCTGTTTCGGAGAGAAAACGCCGACGCGCTGGAGCGCGTGGCCTGACTCGGTTCCGATCCATCGAAAACCGATAGCGATTGCGATAGCGATAGCGACGGGTCTCGCGGGGTCTTTGTCATTGATCGCTCCAACCTTCTGCGGGACTGCAATACGGCGGCGCTCTGCCGCCCATGAGGAGACCCGCAACTCGCTACGCTCGCTCAGAATGACATGTAGTTGAGGGAGCCGGACTCGCTCCTGCTTTGGGAGACCGCAGCGTCCAACGCTCGCTCAGAATGAAAAGGCTCAGAGGGTGCCCGCGATTGTCTGTAGCTGGCGGCGAAGGCCTTCATCGACTCTCAGATCGTCGATGGCTCGTCGCAGGTCCTCGGCAGTGTCGATGTCGGGAAGGGTCTCCAGCTCCGACCACGCCACATGAAGCTCCCGAAGCCGCTCACGGGTGGTCTCGAGGGTTGCAGGGTCAGACCACGGGATCCCTCGAAAGAAATCGATGCCCGGCATTCTCTGCCCGACAAGCCAGTAACCGCCGTCGTCTGCGGGTCCGAGGACCACACGGTGGTCGTCCAGCGCATCGAACGCCCCACGAATGTGATCCTTTCGAAAGTGGGCGTTGTCAGATCCCACAAGTACAACTCTGGACGCGCCATCAGCGAAACTGCGACTGAAGCACTCCCCCATTCTCCGACCCAGGTCTCCCTTCACCTGAATCTCAAACGAATGGTCTAGGAGCCTGTAGGGAATAGATTGGCGGCGCCTTTCGGATGCCGTGAAGGCCCTTTTTGTTGGATTCCCGGCCCGTACTCGAAGTACTGCTCCAAGAATCCGCCGCAAAGGGAACTTAGCGGCAACCCGAAATCCATCCACCATCAATCCCTTACAGGCTCCCAGCGTGGACGCCCACGCCTCACCGGGCACATCGGCGAGGAAGACGACCGCATGGATCCCAGTTGATCGAGCGGTCTCGATGGTGTGTTCGAGGAGCTTCCGGTAGACCTCGGTTGCCGCGTTCGCGCCGATCCCTGCAGCGAGTCGCGTTTTGACCCTGCCGGCGATCGGTTCGCGGGCGAAGATGACCAGGAGATCGCTCATCGGACGAGTCCGTACCACCGGGCCAGGGTCTGAGGAGAAAAACCCAGCCGAAACAGGGTCGGGAAGGTGGCGAGGATCACCCGTGATCGAACGGCTCGGCCTTCGAAACGACGCGCGGTGGTCTGGATTGTCAGAGGGATCCGACGGATGCCACCGCGCCGCCGACACCGCCGAGCGAAAGCGAAGTCCTCCATCAGAGGGATGTCGGGGAAGCCCCCGAGGGTGTCGAAGACCACCCTTCTCATTGCAAAGCCCTGATCACCATACGGAAGGCCCCAGCCCTTGGATCGAAGATCGAAGAGCTGAAGCCAGGATCGTCTCCACGTTCCCGGTTCCCGGCCGTCGGTTGGAATGGTGTGGAGCCGGAAGACGGCCAGCGAAACCGCATCATCATCCAGGGTTGCCATCGTCGCGTCGAACCACCCATCGGGGAGCATGCAATCGGCATGGAGAAAGAGCAATCGATCGGCTGATGCCTCGGCCGCCCCGCGGTTGAGCTGACCGCCTCGACCCGCGGATCCGACCACGATCGAGGCATCGGGGCGGAGATCACGGACGATCTCCCGGGTCCTGTCGGTGCTCCCACCATCGGAGACCACGATCTCGACCGTCGGATACACGCCGATGGAAGCGAGACACGCACCGACTCTCCCCTCCTCGTTGAGGGTCGGCACCACGACAGAGATCGTTTTGGTTGGGTCCATGGACGGCTTCATCTCGGGGTAGTTTATGATGCGCGGCGGAGGATGGTTGCATGGAGCGCATCGCAAAGCTGGACGAGATCCCCACCGAGGGCATCATTTTTGACTACAAGGAAGGCCCGTTTGACGAACAGGGCATCCTGTTGCGCACCAAAGATGGTGTCAGGGCGTACAAGAATGAGTGCCGCCACCTGCCCATGCGCCTCGACGACCGGGAGCCCGCCGATATTTGGGATCCGCACAAAAGATACCTGGTCTGCAACTCTCACGGCGCGCGCTACCGTCCGGATGATGGTCTTTGCGTAGCGGGCCCCTGCGAGGGATCGCACCTGAGGGAGTTGCCCGTGGTTGTCGAGAACGGTGAGGTCTTTCTCGAGACCGATAAGGTGGGTGGATTTTTCGACGTCTAAGGTCTTGAGGTCTTGACCTACAGGCTCTCTACGTACTCCGCCATCTTGTCGAAAGCCTCGCGGATCGATCCCACGCTCCAAAGCAGCGGTTGATAGGACGTAATCGGGTAGGCCGTGTCCTTGGCGAGCCATGGGTCGAAGGGTTTGATCTCGACAGCACCCGAGAGTGCGTGTTCGAGCTCACCAAAACTCGACAGCAGACCGGCGCCATAGGCCTTGAGATCGCCGTCCTGCCACAGGACCCCGTACTCGATCGTGAACCAATAGAGCGTCGCCAACTGCTCGACCTGGGCGTCGTCGGCCTTGAGCGAGCCCTCGCCGATCTTCTGGCTGAGGTCGGCGAACTCGGGGATGGCCAGCATGGGGGCGTGGCCCATGAGCTCGTGAACAATGTCGGGTTCGGGGGTGTAGAGGGGTTCGGAGTGGTGGCGAATGTACTGGGTTGCGCAAAAGACCCTTCTCGACAGCGCTTCGAGGAACTCCCGTGCCGAGACGAGACCAGCCACCGGTTGGAGCGAGAATCCGGTTCGGTCGGTGAGAAAACGGCTCACGTCAAAAAGCTGAGGGACCTGCCCCGCCTCATAGCCGATGTCGTCGATCACCGCGGTGAACTCCCGGCAGGCATGGGTCGGATATAGCGCCGTCAGCTTGTTGAAAACCGTTGCCCATGTTGCACTTTCGGTCGCCAGATACTCGACCAATTTTGGAGGCTCACCGGAATTGAGCGGTGGTGCCATCGTCGCGATCTCACCCCGCCGCCGGCGGTAGTCGAGGTCTGAAAACCCCGGGTGGTCGGCATCGAGTTCGATGATGTGTCCGGTCATCTGGCCTCCTGGTCTGAGAAAAGGACTCGTTTCGGGTTGTGATTGTGCCATGGGGACGCCCATCGGAACAAGAGCAAGATCAGGGCTACCCGGGGCACCGGCCTTCTGGGCCACCTGCGGCGGCCCAGCGTCGCACCATCGGCGCGGTAGCTCGGTGGCAATTGAAGGTCTGCGACCACGCCGATGGCACGCCGGCGACCTCCTTCTTCGCCGGAAGAGGCGCACCGGAAGGCGGTTTCCCGAGGTTACCCCCCTAGGAGTTTTTCGAAGCGCGGATCCTCCGGGAGCGTGTTGGTCGAGAAAAACACCAAGGACGGCACGCCCGGTGGGGCGTCATAAGTTCACAGACTCGCCGTCTCGGTCCACCGGCTTGGCTCGCCCCGTTGAGCGGCGTTTCCGCGTGCTTTCATCGCGAGAAGACAGGATGGAGCAGTTTTCAGATCATGGCTCTGACGTCGTCGGAACTCAGTGACGATTCGAAGAAAACCAGAACGCCTCTGAAGGTGGGGCCAGCCCCACCCTACGTCGGATTCCGCATGATCGAGAGGTTGTAGGGTGGGGTTCACCCCACCTTCAGTCTCGTTCCGATCGAGAGCGCCTCACCACGAAGTCTGACGCCGTACCAGCATCGCGGCGCCCACTTTCAAATGCGATGTCTTTGCGTCCTTTGCGATGGTGCGATCCTTGCGATGGATCTGCGTTATCTGCGGTAACTCCTTTTGCGATCGTGCGATGAAATCCGTGTCTATCCGCGAAATCCGCGTCCCATTTGCGATGGGATGATTGTGATGGTGCGATGGAGTCCAGCATCGATTGCCGGGATTTGCACGATTCCCGGCGATCTGAGCGACAATCATCACGTGCCGACCAACAAAAATCCCTCCCCCCCGTTAATCCCCCGGTCGAAAGGGCGTTTGAATGGTTGATAAGAAAGATCGGGAGGAACCCGTGCAGGCAGTGATCGCCAATACCCCAACAGACCCGACGGAGTGGCTCGAACCCATCTATCGAGAACACTCCAGGGCCGTCATCCAAGCGGCCTACCGGGTCACGGGCAACGCCGAAGACGCAGAAGACGTCCTGCAGACCGTCTTCTTCCGGCTTGCCCGCCGCGCCGCGCCACCCGATTTTACAGGCGGCGCCCTCCCCTATCTCAGGCGGGCCGCCACCAACGCGGCCCTCGACATCGTCCAGTCAAAACGCGTGAAGACAAGCGTGACCTTTGACGGCGTCGGCGAGGCCGTGACCCACGACAAGGCCCCAAGGCCAGACTCGATCCATCACGGTCGCGATATCCACCGCCTGCTCCGCGAGGCGGTCTCACGGCTGAGCCGGCGATCGGCAGAGGTCTTCACCCTGCGCTATTTCGAAGGTCTGGACAACAAGTCAATCGCCGCAGCGCTCGATACATCACCGGGGACCGTTGCAGTGACCCTGCACCGGGTCCGCGAGAAACTCAAAGCCGAAATGGCCCCTCTTCTGGGAGGCATCCAATGACCGAGAACACCAATACCAACGAGCCCATCGATCGCATCGCCGGGGAGATCCGGGCGACGACCATCGATGACGAGACTCTCAACGCCGCGACCGATCGGGTCTGGGCCAAGATCGAGACCGAGTTCTCGGTTGATGCTCCTCTTCGCTCGTGCGCCGATGTCCAATCGGTTCTCCCGGCGTATGTCGCCGGTGAACTGGGCGAAGCGAAGGCCATGCTTGTGGGCGATCACACACGAGAGTGTGTACCGTGCCGGCGCGCCCTCATGGAACTCAAGGGCGGTGGTGATCAGAGCCGGACGCAACTCTCGGCATCTCTGACTCCCCGCGCTCTGCCCCGCTGGCTCAAGGCCGCTGCGGCGGTGGTTCTGATGATCGGTGGTGGGTTCATCGCCTACACCACCGGCAGCAACCTGCTCGCCGATCGATTCCTCACGGCTCAGGTGGCCTCCATCGACGGGACGCTGCAGCTCGTTGAAGGTGACGAGATCACCGATCTTGGTGAGGGCGACACCCTCCGCGCCAGGCAGCGGGTGCGGACCACCAAGCAAAGCGGTGCGTTTCTCAGACTCGACGATGGTTCGATGGTCGAGATGGCGTCCCGCTCCGAACTCGAACTCCAAGCCTCACGCCGGGGCACCAATATCGAACTCGGTCGCGGCAACATCATCGTCCATGCCGCCGATCAGGGTCGTGGAAGGCTCGCCGTCACTACCAACGAGTGCGAGGTCGCCGTCAAGGGCACGATCTTCGCGGTGAATCACGGTCTCAAGGGATCGAGGGTCTCGGTCATCGAGGGTGAAGTCGAGGTCCGACAGGGCGCGAACCACTCGCTCCTCCACCCTGGTGACCAGGTCACCACCGATCAGCGGCTGCGCTCGGTCGCCATCGAGGACGAGATCGCCTGGAGCGCCAACGCCGAAGAGCATCGCGAGCTTCTCTCCGAACTCACCCGCCTTCACCACGAAGTAGCGAAGGCTGTCGACATCTCAACTCCTCGGACCTCGACCCGCCTGCTCGATCTCGCCCCGGAAGACACTGTCTTCTATCTCGCCATGCCAAATCTGACTGAAGGACTCGGCGCCGCCCGCCAGGTCTTCGACAGCCGGTTGGCCGACAGTGAAATCCTCCGCGATTGGTGGCAGCGCGAGATCGTCGCCAAGAACATCGATACACAGATCGAGGAGAGTCTCGACAGCCTCCAGTTCCTCGGCGAAGCCGTCGGCGACGAGGTCGTGGTCGCCCTCGCGGGCTCTGCCATGAGCGACGCCGGCACGCCTCTCTTCCTGGCTGAACTCACCGATCCCCAGAGCTTCCGGGCATTCCTCGACGAGCACCTGGCGAACCACCCCGACGGACCGCCACCGGTCCAGATCCTCGATGACCCGTACCAGGGAGTCGCGGCAGGGACCGAAGTCGTCATCTGGGTGGCCGATGATCTCGTGGTCGCCGCCCGCAGCGCCGAACAGATCCAAAAGACCGCGGCACGCCTCGATGGCACCGCCCCCGGTTTCGCCGGAGTCGAACTCCACCAGCGGTTGGCCGAGAACTATGCCGGAGGAGTCGAGTGGCTCTTCGGGATCGATCTGCAGCTCACCATCGCCGAGGCCGTCGCCGATGGAACCCCCGAAGAATTGGCCATGTTGGAGCGGTACGGGCTTCTCGATGCCACCACCCTGGTCTTCGAACGACGCCGGGCGGACGTGGGCTCCGAGATCGAAGCGGACATCCGGTTCTCAGGCGCCCGTCGTGGCGAGGCTGCGTGGTTGGCC
>Ga0209344_10005360_pt1 | contig 11096 bp, 6 predicted proteins | sample Cruoilmetagenom6_FD_187293 | JGI IMG/M metagenome (GOLD analysis project Ga0209344, IMG submission 187293) | Oil polluted marine microbial communities from Coal Oil Point, Santa Barbara, California, USA - Santa Barbara Oil Seep Sample 6 (SPAdes)... | ecosystem: Environmental > Aquatic > Marine >...
AGTTGGCGTCGACTGGGACTTCTATATCGCTCTTGGTCGCTGTTCGGCCACCGAATTCGTTCCTGCACTGCGCTTCGGCGATTCGTTTAGCGGCGTTCGTGGCATACCTGCAGGCCTCTTCCTGTGTTGCCCAACTGAAGTCACCTTCCTTTTGCGCGAAGACAGGTTCCAGCCTTGGCCCATGGTTGTTCAGGTTGGATCCGCCATTCCCTGATCTACTTTGGACGGGTGTCGTCTGCGAGGATGGGGCCATCGGTCCACTACCAGAAGAATCAGGTATGTCAGGGACTACTGGGCCGTGTTGCGCCTGCCTTTCCTGCTCGGCTCGTCTTGCTGTCTCCCCGGCCTCATCGTTCGCTACCTGGCCGGCTCGGATGTTGTCCATGGCTTTGGCTTCGGTGGCCTTAATCCCGTTCCAGAAGTCCTCGTCGTCGTCACTGGACGTTGAACTGTTCCACGTCCGATCTAGCCATTTCCTATCGGCGTCTAGCCTTGATCTTTCCTGTTGTTGCCACTCTTCCAGCTCTCTGGCCTCATCGAGTTTTTCCTGTTCTCTCTGTGCACTGCTGGCACGCGAATAGTTTCGCGCTCTTTTGTCGCTAGCTCGGTACTCCGCTCGAGTCGCGTCGGCCTTCTTTTTTGCGATTTCGATAATCTCATCGATCTTGGAGGCTTTTTCGTGATTACCGAAGCTCAGGAATTTCGCCTTGGCATTATGGAGCAGGGAGTATTCTTCGCCAGACGCGTGTACGTCAGAGAACACTGAGTAGATCTTCATTCGCCGCGTGAAGTAGTGGTCGAACTCGTCCTCGGTTGTGGCGGCCTCCATGCAGTTTTCCATGTGAGTCCGAGCGCTGATGTAGTCAGTTGTCAAGAGGCACTCGTCCTGCGAGATGGCATCCGCCCGTGAGCATGTGGCCTCATCCGCCTGCGTGGCCTCGAGAAGAAGATCGTCGTACACCTCATCGCAGTCAGCGGATACGTCAGGGAACATCTGCAGAGCAAACTGGTTTTCCTCCGAGTAGTAGGTGCCTGCCGTCCTTTCCATCGCCTTTGACTTCAGATCGTTGAGCACAAACTCTGCCCAGTTCCCCTCCATGTACTTATGCCGTCTTGTTCGGTGCCGATAGTTAAGGCGTGCCGCCTCTTCAAGATGAAACCTGGCCATGGCGGGGTCTTGTGTGATTTCCGGTGCGACCCCGTGCCACTTGCGACTGGTCAGATCGCAGTCATCGATAGGCGCGGCGTGGCGCCGGAACTTGCCGAGATTCGCATAACACTCATAGAGTTCGAAGTGGGCACCCGCGTGGCTCAGAGCCGCGGCTTTCTCGAGGTAGAGCCGGGCCTTACCGAAATCGCGCCCTGCCGCCTGCAGCTCATCGAGCATCCAGCTTCCGTTCGAGAGCCAGCCTCTCCGATAGACCCAGGAGGCCAGGTAGGCATCGGCCGCATCGCCACTATCGGCATTCTTGACCGCCCGCTTGTAGATCCTTTTGTTCACATTTTCATAGATGACCTGGTCCGCCGAAAGCTCGGCGGCACTGGCCGAATGATCGATGGTCAGGCCCAGCGCTAGCATCAACAGAAGCACTACTCGCAGGTTCATGTTTTCAGTCCTTGTCTGTGGCGGAGTATTCTGTGTGGCCGTTCCGCGTGACGAATACCCCGACAAGACTAGTTGTGAAACTCAAGTTAGACTGTGAGGCGACTCACAACCCCCGAAATTGACTGTCTACTCATGGATACGACCTTGCGTAAGCGGCAAGTTGGGCGGGACTCGCGTTCGTAATTTCAGGGGCAATAGCGTATGGCTCAGTGCTTTTCTTAGGCTTGCCTGTACTGCTCTATCTGTGCGAAAAGGGTCTCTTGCATTCCGTAGTCGTGGTCTTGGCCGGCGCCATCTGGGGTGATCATCGACTACACCATACTTCTTAAAGCAGGGTCTTCACGGCCGTTTCGCCTTGACTCGATTGCCTGGTCAGCGGGTGCAGGCTCACTAATTGCACTCACGTTTTCTGTTCTTGCTGGTTCGACAATCGTGTTTCGCAAGAAAGAGAGCTCAACGGGCTGAGTAGCCATCTAGTGACAGTCGAGACTGCAAACCGGGGCACAGCTCGAATTCATTAGTGGCGAATGTAGGCCAGTACTTGCCGCTTGATGAGGCGCCGCCGAACGACCCCTTGACTCCGAAGGCAGGGGTCACAGGTTCGAATCCTGTCGGGCGCGCCAATCTTTTCAAGGTGTTAACCGGTCACATGGTTTACACCTTGTTCCGGACACATAGTTAACACTTTGTCCGGCATGAACGGTGAGGGGCCGGGTTCCACCCGGTCCCTTTCTTTATCGAAGTATCCCAGATCATACTCCAAGAAGCTGACCAGCCAGATCTGGTCATCGACCTCGCGTATGCCTACGTGTTGGCCGGCGAACACGGAACTGAGGTTGATCTTGCGTCGGCCGATACAGATACGACCACATCGGGTCACGAGCTTGGTGCGGTCGTGATACGGGTATTCCGGCTGCGGTGGTGGCGCGTAGGCGCGCGGGGAAGGTGTATAGATATCGCCGGGGTAGGCACCGCCGAGCGCCTGGTGCGGTCGTTCGTTGTTGTAAACCCCGATGAAGTTATCGAAGCGTTCTTGCTGCTGCAGGAAGTTGAAGGCAGCGGGCTTGGTCGCTTCTTTTTTGAGCGTCAGGTGCATGCGCTCATGGCGACCGTTTTGTTCAGGATGACCGGGCTTGATGCGCTGGATCTGGATGCCAAGGCGTAGCCACCAGACCGACAGCCTGGTGAGGCCGAACAGGGCGTTGCCGGAGGCGAAGGGCACGCCGTTATCCGTACGGATGGCATGTGGCAGCCCAAAGTCCTTGAATGCCCTTTCAAAAATAGAAAATGCGAAGTCCGAGCGTGTGGACGGAACACCCTCGCAGGTGATGAGGTAGCGGGAGCGATAGTCGGTGATGGTGAGCGGGTAGCAGTACTGCTGGTTGCCGAGCATGAACTCGCCTTTGTAGTCGGCACACCAGAGGCCATTGGGCAAGTCGGCCCCGATTAACGGCGTTCCCTGGGCCTTGTGGCGGCGTCGCTTCCGGCGTTTGACCAGGCCATGGCGATCCAGCACGGCATGCACCGTACTGATGGCTGGCGGCTTGATCATGGTGAACTGGCGCAGCAACTTATCGCGGATCTTGCGCGCACCCCAGGTGGGGTGTTCCTTCTTGATCCCCAGGATCGTCCGCTCGACCTGGAAGGGCAGCTTGTTGGCCTGCCGATACGGGGCTCGACTGCGGTCGTTGAGGCCGTCCAGACCGCTGTCTCGATAGCGGTTATAGATCTTGTAGCCAGTGACTCGGGAAATACCGAACTCCCGGCACAGCGGTGCCATCTTCTCGCCTTCGAGCAAACGGGCTATGAAACGTAGTCTCTCATCCATCGGTTTACACTCTTTCCAGGGCATCTGGGTTCTCCCCAAATACCGTTATGTGTAAACCATGTGTCCGGAACAATCTGTAAGCTATGTGTCGAGTAGCTCAAAGACCCCGTGAAGGGGTCTTTTCGTATCTGGGGCCAGTAGCCGAGAACCACCGGATCCAGATAGATCAGCAAGTTGTTGATTCTGTAACCACTGAAAATCCGCGTGTCGGTGGTTCGATAGACGGCGGGCTGCATGCAGCCCTTGCCCTCGCTTCGCTACCGATAGCTGGCGCCTCAGGCAGTCTTGCTGGCGTCCGCGGTTTCCTCGCGTCCCAACAACCAGTCGACGGTTTTCCTCGTGCGCGCAAATCCGTCGATTCGCATCATGTAGAGCGCGGGTATGAGAAACAGAGTAATCGCTGTCGCAAATAGTATTCCGAAACTGAGCGAGATCGCCATCGGGATGACGTACTGCGCCTGCACACTGCGCTCGAGCATGATCGGCATCAGACCCGCTGCTGTCGTGAACGACGTCAGGATAATTGCCCTGAATCGCATAGTTCCTGAGTCAATTACAGCCTGTTTCAGCGGCACCCCGGCCAGGCGCGCCTTGTTTATGAAGTCCACCATGATCAGGCTGTCGTTGACGACAACTCCCGCCAGGGCGATTAACCCGAAGAGCGAGAACATGCTGATGGCTTTACCCATAACGATATGCCCGATGACGGCACCGATTAGGCCGAATGGAATGACCGACATGATTACGAGCGGCTGCGAGTAGGAGTGCAACGGAATCGCGATGAGCGCATAGATCAGGAACAGAGCCGCAATCGAAGCGACGGTCAGGTTACGTACGAGGTCCGCCTCCTCCTGGCTGGATCCTTCAAGTCCATAGCGGACCCCGGCATGACGGGACAGGAGCCCAGGGATGAATTCCTCACTGATCGAACCGATGAGCTCTCCGGGTTCGACGATTTCCGGATCGATGTCGGCGGAAACGGTGACAGTCCGCGCCCGATTCTGGCGCGTGATATTCGTGTAGCTGCTGCCATACGAGACTTCCGCAACCGATCCGAACGGCACTTCCGCGCCCTCGGGTGTGCGGATCCGCATGTTCTCCAGGTCGGCAATGGACCGGCGCTCATTGCGGGGATACCGCACCATCACACGCAGATCGTCTTTGCCCCGTTGTATGCGCTGCGCTTCCTCGCCGTAGAAAGCCTGCCGCACCTGCCTGCCGAGCGACGCCTGCGTCAATCCCAGCGCCTCGGCCGCGGGCTTGATTGTCAGCCGAATTTCCGTACCGCCCGCATTGGAAGAATTTCGAATATCGAATACACCCTCATACTCGGCGAGTTGCTTTTCAAGCTCTTTGGCGGCATTTTCGAGCGAGGTATAATTGTCGCCGCTGAGGCGGAAGCTCAGTGGTGCTCCGCCACCAAAACCTTGTCCGCCCGAGAACGTCAACTCCTTGACACCCGGAATCTCGCCGACCCGGTCACGCCACATGTCGGCGATGTCATCACCGTTGTACAAACGGTCGTCGACCATCGGCATCTCGACGAACGACTGGGCACCCGTATCTCCGGTAGAAAATATGACCATGTGGTTGATCAATGGATGCTGGTCGGGGTTATCCCTGACATACTCCTCGTTCATATCGAGCATCGCGGCCTCGAGTCTGTCGACAGCCTCGTCCCGAATTTCAGGCGCCGTTCCGCTCTCCATCTCGAGTGTCATCTGGACGAAGTCGCCCGGCACCTCCGGAAACAGAACAACTCGCACCAAGCCACTGTTCAACAACCCTACCGTTAGGATCAGAACGCCAATGAAGCCCGCTATTGTGACGCCACGATTGTCGATCACTCGCTCGAGCAGTGGGCGATAGTAGTCGTGGATGACCCGATGCAGACCGTGTTGCGTGTGTCGCTGTATCTTCTGCAACCGGCGTGGAAAGCGCTCGAGCAATCCGATGGGCCGCTGCGGATTGAACAGGTCGTCTTCGTCGACCGGCTTGATATTTGCGTGTACGAGATGTGCGGGCAGGATCAACTTGGATTCAATGAGCGAGAATATCAGGCACAGGATCACAACGACCGACATCGCCGCGAAGAACGGTCCGACAATGCCGCCGACAAAAAGCATCGGCGCAAATGCAGCGATGGTCGTCAACACACCGAATGTCGCGGGAACCGCCACCTTCTTGGCTCCCTTCACGACATTGTCGATGGTATGTCCCTCGGCTTGAATATTCGTGTAGATACTCTCACCGATGATGATCGCATCGTCGACAACAATACCTAGGACGATAATGAAGCCGAACAGGCTGATCATGTTGACTGTCACTGGCCATGGTCCATACGGCATAAGCCACAACGCGCCGAAGAAACAGATCGGGATGCCGATGATGACCCAGCCAGCCACCTTCATGCGAAGGAACAGAGACAGCAGCAGGAAGACGAGTACCGCACCCATCGCCATATTCCCGAGCATCAACTCGAGCCGCCCCTTGAGATAGTGTGAGCGGTCGATCCACAGGTCCATTTCCACGCCGTGGGGCAGCTCTTCGGCCTTCCTGGCGGCGTACTCCTTGACAGCGGCTGCTGTGGACAATTCGTTCTGCTGTCCGCGCGCCACCACATTCAGCGTGGCGTCTCTGCCGCCATCGAAGCGGCCATAGCCGGGGTCTTCCACGAAACCGTCCTCGATCGTCGCGATGTCGCCGAGCGTCAGTCGCGTACCGTCAGGATAGGTTCGCAATACGAGATCCGAATATTCCCGGCCACTATAAACCTGGCCTTCGGTCCGGAGCCGGATATCGCCGCCTACCGTACGTATCGTTCCACCCGGCGTGTCCACGGAAGAGTCGCGAATCGCCTGCGATACCTCCGACATCGTCAGGCCATACTGGCGTAATACATGTTCAGATACTTCGACGCTGATTTCGTACGGCGTGTCACCGAAGTAGATCACCTCGCTGACCTCGGGCATGGCCAGCAACTCGTCTCGCACCTCGTGGGCCCAGCGTTTCCTGGAAAAATCATCAAGGTCGCCGTGCAACGTGACAAATATGACCGGTATCTGGGGGTCGATCTTGAATATGACCGGCTTCTCCGTCAGCAACGGAAAAGTCTGAATGGCATCGACGCGTGTCTTGATTTCCGCCAGGACCTCGTTCACGTCGAAATCCATCGAAACCTCAACGGTAACTCTCCCCATTCCCTCCGATGCCACGGAGTTGATCTCGGTTATGCCCTGGATATCCTGGATGGCCTCCTCGATCTTGATGACAACGCCTTCCTCAACTTCCTGAGGCGCCGCACCCAGGTACGCAACCTGAACCTGCACGAGATTCAGTTCGAAATCCGGTGTCGTCTGTTTGCGAATTGTGAAGACGGAAATCAGTCCGGCGACAATGATGAACATCATTAGCAAGTTCGCCGCGACATGGTTACTCGCGAACCACGCAATGATGCCTTTCTCGCTGGTTTGTGTCCGTACCGCCATAACCGTTATTCCTCGTCGACGTCGGCGGTCGGTGGGGTGTCGCTGTCGAGTTCCTCGTCATCCAGCCTGTCCGAGGTTCGCACGGACATGCCGTTCGAGGGCGCTTCAATCACCGTTATCGAGATCCGCTCGCCGGGGCTCACCCCGTCACTGATGTAAGTATGCTGCGCGTCGCTTCTGAGGATCTCGACGGTCCTCAGGTCAAGCCGATTGTCGTCGTTGACGACGATGAGTTCGTCAGCACCACGCAATGCCCCTCTCGGGACGCGAATGGTATCGACGGAGGTCGTGGCGTCAATGCTGGCCGCAACGAAAGTCCCGATAGGTAATGGCGTGCCGTCACCATGCAACTGATACGGATCGGTGATACTCGCCACGACGTAGGTCACGTGGCTTCGCTGGTCGACAACACCTTCGGACCGAACGATCTGCGCGATCCACTCGACCTCCTTGCCCTTTTGCACGGCCGACAGTCGCACTTCGGGTTCGCCTGCGTCATTTTGACCCCTCACAGTCCCGGCCCGGGGCAAATCGACAAATGCCAGATCGTGATCAGTCAGCGGCAAGCGCACTTCGGCGACATCTGTCGCAAAAGTAACACCGAGCCGGGTTCCTGGATTGACGAACTGGCCCAGATCAGCCTCCTTGCTCAGCACCATGCCCTCATAGGGCAGACGAATGTAGGTACGCTCCAGATTGCGCCGGGCGCTGACCAGTTCCGCCTTCGCGGAGGCGATTGCAGCGGCGGCCGAGGCGTATTCCGACTCCGCACGATAGCCCTGGCTACGTAGCTTTTCCGCGCCATCGAATTCGATCTGGCGCTGCGACAGCAGCGCCTCTGCCTTATCGACTGCGACGCTGTAATTTGTCGGATCAATGCGCATGAGCATCTCGCCTTTCTCGAAGACGCCGCCCGCAATGAAATTGGGTGAGATACCGACAATCGAGCCCGAGACTTCCGCGCTAAGCAAGGTCTGCGTCCGGGGCTGCACGGTCCCCTGGCTCCTAACCTTGAACGTCTCCGACGTCTGTTCGAGCGTCAGTACATCGACAAGCATGTCGAGGTTCTCGGTGTCTTTCTTGGGAGGCTCCGGCTTCATCGTCGACAGAATCGCGGCGATCGCGACCGGTATAATGACCAGGGCAGGAGTGAGCACCCAACGTCGGTAAACAGGTTTCATCCGAATCGTTTCCGAGTTTTTATTCGTAGGCCGCGTATTCTGAGGGTTTTGGATCGAAATCTCACGGATTTGTTCACTTTCTTCGAACGCAGGCCGAACGGTCCAGGCATTGCCGTTCTTGTGGGCAGTGCTAACCCCTCAGGTTCGATCGACTCGCGCCATCCTCGGCGCTCACCTTTCGGGCAGCCAACCGCAGAGGACTTCAGATTTCCAAATATCGGCCGATACTCCGTGCGGTAGCCGGAGACTCCTAGTGTCAAAAATCGATCTGTGGAAAAACATCTTCAGGCATCGGGATAGAGTTGCAGTAAATGTGGCTGGGAAAACCGAGCTGCTGACGGATACGCAGTCGTATCGCTTCAGTGAAATAAGCGAGCTGCGAGCCTCGCCAGAACAGACGCCTTTCCGCAACCCACTGGACGACGCGCGATACCGACTTGAGGATGCCGCGTTTCGCCTGATGATCTCTGAAGACGAGATACTCGCGAAAGCTGCCGCGGGCGGCTTGCGCCTGTACACAGATGTTGCGGGCAAGTCGGGATACTGGTGTCGTCGCGATCACGAGGGCAACGTAAGCCGTTCATCGGTAACGACCATTAGCAGCGGCCTGCTCAAGTTACGCGCCAGGGCCTGTGCTGATCTCGCCAATCACGGTCGTGCGATTGCCCGGACCCTCGACCTCTGCCTGGCGAACGGCGATTCACAGACGGGTATAGATGACACCACAATTGCGAACCTCGAGGCATGGGGTCCGGGAGGCAAGCAGTTCATACCATTGCACCCGCTAACGATTGAACGCAATATGGTTATCCTTCTGCCGCCACTGAACTAGGAGGCGAACGTGAGCGACGATCTGAAGCAAACGATCAGGATTCAACGAGGGGAGAAGGTCGGAATTGATGACCAGGGTCACTCGGTCTGGACGAAGCCCGTCGAATCGCTAGAGCTCGAGCTCGTCAATACGGTGATGCTCAAGAAGATCCTCGACTCGGATGACGACGAGAAGAAGCAGCGTATCAAGAGCCTCGCTGGTGAAGGCGAAGGGGTGCTAGCCAAGAACCCGGAGAGCCAGGACTTCGAAATCATTAGCGACGAAGAGCTGGCGATGGCTTTGGAGGCGAGTGACCACGAACCGGAGTTCAGCCGGCCCGCGGACGTTGTGCTCGAGCCGGTGGCATCGGAGGTTGGTGAGGAGGAGTTATCCCTCGTTAGCACCCAGGTACTCCGAAAGATGTTGTTGCACGATGATGACGACTCTTCGGTCGAGCCGGAGCTCGATGAGCAGGACGATAGCGGCGGCTACAACCCTTACGACAGCGGTTAAGATCCGGCCAGAAAATTGCCGATCAGCTGCAACTCACGCCGAATCCGGCGGGGACGCCTTTTTTGCGATCCGAGAACCCAATGTGCTCTTCGCAGGAACCCTGGACATCGCTCGTTCCGTCATTGCCGTTATCGTCAGCGACGGATTAACGCCCGGATTGGCTGGGACTGACGAACCGTCGCAGACCATCATGTTCTTATAGCCGAAGACCCGGTGTTCGCTGTCGACGACTCCGCTGTGCGCATCTTTGCCCACGACAGCGCCGCCAAGAATGTGTGCCGTAGTGGGGATATTTGCCGTTGCCTCGAGCGTCCCGCTTTGCGCCACACCGCCAGTGTTCATGGCAATCCATTCGGCCGCCTTGTTGGCGGCGTCAATGTAGGTTGGATTCGGCTTCTCGGAGTCTTGCTCAGTCGTGAGACGTACCCCGGTGCCGAACCACCGGCTTTTCGCTCGAAAAGCCATGGCGTTGTCGAGGCTCTGCATGACGAGCAGCACAATTGTTTTTCGAGACCACCCGAACGGCCACGTGGTCTTGAGAAAATTGACCGGGTGGCGAGCGATATTACCCAGCAATCCGAATACGCGCGTCCAACGAGAACCGTTCCCGGTAAGCAGGGTGAACAAAAGGCTCATGATGTCGCCTTTCTCGCCGTAGGTAACGGCCTCGATGTGCGTGTCCGGGTCCGTGTGAATACTCGAGCTGATCGCTACGGAATTCCATATCTTGAGCGAGTCGTCCGGGAGCGTCACGGCGAGTATGGATTCACTGTTCGTTCGAACAAGCTTCCCAAGTTGATTGCTCACATTGATCAGCGAACCGCGGTGTTTGCAATCGGCCAACAGTTGATTGGTGCCCAGCGCACCCGCAGCGAATACAACACCCCTTGCCTTGATGGCTCGCTTCGTCCCACCGAAAAGACCCGGCGATCGTGTATGTATTTCGTAGCCATCGCTGCCGTCGCCCGCTCCCAGCGGACGAACGTCGAAAACCCTGGTATCAGGAACTATTTCTGCGCCGGCTTTCTCGGCGAACCACAGGTAGTTCTTCAACAGCGTGTTCTTGGCACCAACCCGGCAGCCGACCATGCATGCACCGCAACGTGTGCACCCGGTTCTTTCAGGACCCTCGCCATCGAAGAACGGGTCCGGAACGGTCTTGCCCGCCTCACCAAAGTAAACCGCAACAGGTGTCCTGCGAAACGTTCCTTCAACGTCAATACTCTTCGCATATCTCAGCAGGACATCATCGCCCGGACTTTCAAATGGCACCGTGTTCACGCCCAGCATTTTCTCGGCCGTGGCATAGGGCTGATCGAGCTCCTGTTCCCAGTCTGCGAGGCCGGACCACTGCGGATTGCTGAAATACTCCGGTTTCGCGCGATACAGCGTGTTTGCGTACACAATGCTGCCGCCGCCGACGCCGGCACCGCACGCGACAAACACGTCCCTGAAGGGCGTCAGACGGAGAATGCCGCGCAACCCGATCAAGGGTGCCCACAGGTACCGTCCAAGTTGCCAGGTCGATTCGGCAAAATCTTTGTCCTCGAAGCGACGGCCAGCCTCGACAACGCGCACGCTGTATCCTTTCTCAGCCAGTCTTAAGGCTGAGACGCTACCACCGAAACCGGAGCCGACAATTAACCAGTCACAATCCATGGCTTCATTT
>Ga0209344_10005362_pt1 | contig 11094 bp, 12 predicted proteins | sample Cruoilmetagenom6_FD_187293 | JGI IMG/M metagenome (GOLD analysis project Ga0209344, IMG submission 187293) | Oil polluted marine microbial communities from Coal Oil Point, Santa Barbara, California, USA - Santa Barbara Oil Seep Sample 6 (SPAdes)... | ecosystem: Environmental > Aquatic > Marine...
TAAGAGCTTCCTATTTAGATGAATTAAGTATCGGAACATTTCAGCTAAAACCTGAATTTGAAAGTCTTAGAATTGTAGATTTTACGGAAGACACCTCTCTATTTCAACCAAGAATGGTAACAGAGACTATTAAAGCGAGGTTATTAAGAGATCGCATAAGCATTGATTTATCAAAACCAATGCGCAGATATGATAGCGAAATAGAATATATTCCTACCCAATTTATCTGTGAGTTTATTAAAGTTTACACTGGTGCTGGAGGTATTCGTTTTAGAAGCTCCCTTCATCCAGAAGGAAAAAATATTGTGTTATTCGATGATAATAAGGTAACATGTGTGACAGTGGAAAAGATAAAAATACAAAGTTTAAAACTTAAGGGTATTGCATTAAAAGGGTGATGTTTTATATACTTGTGCTGTCTTTGGTACGGGTTTTCAGGAATGGGTGGGTTTGTGTTTGTTTCATATTTGGAACTTAACAAAGAGATAAATCTTTAATTTTTGCGTATTTAAGACAATAGCAAAGTTAAATGCTATAAAATGAACAATAAAAATGAAGTTAGAAAAGGAACATAATCTACCTGCAGAGTTACCTAAAACAATTTCAAATTCATCGAAAATTATTTACTTGTCTGCTTGCCTTGGTATAATTAATCCAATATTGATAAATTTATTTACGCCAATTAATAGTTTTTCTGACCCAACAGACCTAGTAATAATTTTAGTAAGCACTGGAATTTTAATTTTTTTGGGTTACGATATAAGTCTTGGGAAAAACTGGGCAAGAATTGTTTTTACAGTTTTATGTGGACTTGGATTTTTACTTCTTCAATTTATCATTCTCGAGACTTTTCGGATGACTCCTGTAGTTGGATTTTTATCACTACTTCAAGCCTTTCTTCAAGGATTGGCAATATTTTTTCTATTTAAATCTGATTCTCGTGAGTGGTACAAAAAAGTCAAACAAACTAAATAGAAATATTGCACACTACACCCGTAACTATTTAGTACCACGCAATTTTTAAAAACGAACCAATATAAACCGTCATGAGCAGCTTTGTTTTTTGGGTATCTTCTAAAAATGAAATAGATAGCGGTTCTATTTAACAAAAAAAATTATATTTGGTGTTCTCCCTGATTAAAGTGCGCGTTCTTATGGTTTTTCGTAATGGGTGGGTTAGCGATTGCTTTATCTTTGAAAACCAACAAAAGAAAATTTTTATGAGTTGTGCCTGGCCAAACAAATAGAAATAATAAACCCGATAAAGTTGGGGGTATAAATAAGTTGACATTAATTTGAGAATAAATTATCAACCAATTAAGAGATGTGCGAAAAATAGCGATGGCAATTATGGAATGGTGGAATTTCAAAATTTTGATTAGAATTAAATGATTTCAGATTTTTTAGAAATTAAAGCAAAACTCACTCTTTATCCAACCGAAATTGGAGGAAGAAAAACAGGAATAAAAACCGGCTATAGACCCAATCACGTTTTTGAGTATAAGGAGAATTGTATTGATTTTGTGACAACTTATATTGGACAAGTTGACTTTGAAAATGAATTGATTTTACCAAACGAAACTGAGATAGTAAAAGTTCGATTTTTAAAACATCAAAATATAATTGAATTGGTTAAAAAAGGAAGAATTTGGTGGATTCACGAAGGGCCAAATAAAATTGGACAAGCAGAGGTTTTAGAAATAATGTCGGATTAAAAACTAATGGCAATAATGGTGCCAGTAGCACTAACCGTAATAGTAAAGACGGAATGATATAAGCCGCTTGGGTAATCCAAAAGAAGATCCTATATATAGAAAATATTATTAATTTAGCTATTTGGAAAATTAGCTGTGTATAATCATTTTTCTTACATTATATATACAATCTTTTTTGTATTTACCTCTTTAGTCTCTTTCGCACAGCAAGCGAAAAAAAGTAATGACACGCAAAACTTTTTTCATGAAGTAGAATCGCTAAAATTAAGTCAACAGAAAAACCTGAAATCCTTGGACAGCGTATTGATTATTTGGCATAAGCAAAAGTCAAATCCAAGTTTAAGTTCCCATCAAAAGTTTTACCTAGCAAAAGAAATCGCACATAGCTATTTCAGCCTCGACCTGTATATTGAAGCCTCTGAATTTTATAAAAAATCAGCCAACTTACTCAAAGAAACAAAAGCAATCGATAGTGATGAACAAGTTAAATTCTATGATGAAATAAGCCATTTTTACTACTCTGTTTCAAACAATAAAGGTTTTAGATATTACTTGTTAAAAGTTATAGGAATTCAGGAAGAGAACCCACGGAAGTTTCTAAAAGAATTGACAGAAGCTTATGATAAACTAATAAATAATTATCTTGAATATGGTGATATAAACAACGCTAAATTGTATAGGAGCAAGCTTGAAAGCCTTGCTGTAATCAATGAATTAGCCCCTGGCAATTTACATCACAAACTCTGGCTAACAAGCTTGCTTTATGATTTGAAAATTACAGTAGCGGAGAAAAAAATAGCTGCGTCTGAAAGTATCTATAACGAACTAAAACAGTATTTTTTCAATTTAAAATCGAAAAGGGATTATTTGGTTTATTATGCAGAAGCTACCAATTTTTATACTGAAGCAATTTTTAAAACCGGAAGAAACAAAGAAGCCCTTGATATTCTGGATGAATCCATTATGCTGCATAAGGAAATGGGCAATGATTTGTCACTTCTCAACACCTATTCTTATTACAGTTATTTGGTAAGAGAACTGAAAGATTACAATACCGCACATCTAACAATAGATAAAGCCATTTCCCTTTTAACTCCCAATAATTTTTTGGATTTATCAGGTTTATTTACCAGCAAAGGGATTATTTATTTTAACGAAAAAAAATTTGAAAAGGCCGTCGAATGTTTTGATAAGGCACACCTGCTAATTAAAAATATTGACAATTCAAATTTTCATCTGCTTTCTTATAACATTGAAATATCTAAGAAATATTTCGAAATCTATAAAGAAACTGGAAATGAAAAACTTCTCCAACAATCCTTTAATTCCTATAAGTATTCTGTAAAACAATTTTTGGATTTTTATGAAAATGGTTTTTTAAATCAACTATTGGCAGAATTTAAAAACAATATCACGGAAGGGTTATTGAATATTGGAATGGAGTCCAAGAGCAATGTATCGGAAATCGTAGAAATGATTGAAAACATCCAGTCCCGGTTTTTGTGGAAAAACTATTTATTAAACAGTAGATTTGATAATGCAGAATTGGTAAACGAGCTATCACAAATTAAAACTTTACAATTGAAGTTAGCATCCATTTCTGTGTTAAGTGCCGATAAAAACCAGACAAGGTTAAGTAAAACCCAAATAAAAAATCAAATCGAGCTTTTAGAAAAGAAACTGATAGAAAAATATCCTTACTACCACAACATTTTTAGTCCAACATTTGTACTAGCAGATTTCTTGGCAAAAATGAATACCGAAATTCTCCATTTCTATGTAGTCAATAATAGCATATTTGGAGTACACTTAAAAAGCAAAAATGACATAGCTATAAAAAAAATAGGTAATACTGATGAGATTAAAAAGAAGGTTGCAATGCTGAACGAAAAGTTGCAAGAGAAAACATCATTGGAATATGAATCAAAATATTTATACAAAAAATTCTTAAAGCCATTCAATCTTGCATCTCCGCAAATAACAATCGTTTCGAATTCCTTTATTAGCAAATTTCCTTTTGAATTTTTGATTGATGACAAAGGAGATTATGTAGTTGAGAAGTATAGTATAAACTATGCCATTTCTTTATCATTGTATGAGATTCAGAACAAACACAAAAACAGGAACAATTTTCGCTTGGCTGTCTTTCAACCTAGGTATAACAATAAAACGATGCCTACGCTGCCTTTTGCCGAAAAAGAAGCCACTTATCTGCAACAAAAATTTGAGTCGGTACTATTTTCCGGTAAGGAAGCTAGCAAAAAAAATTTTATTAGCAATGCCAGTAATTTTAGTATATATCACTTGCCTATGCACGCCATCATTGATGATAATGAAGAAGATATTTCAAGGTTGCTTTTAGATGACGAGGATTTTTATTTTTCCGATTTTTACGCACAAAGATTTCCCTTGGATTTGGTTGTTCTAAGTGCCTGCGAAACAGGTGTGGGAAAGATAGTAGAGGGGGAAGGCATTATGAGTTTATCGCGCGCGTTTACGCATAGCGGCGTAGCTTCTACGGTGTATAGTTTATGGGAAATACCCGATAAGCAAACTTTTGAAATTATGCAATTGTTTTATGATAATTTAAGTAAGGGATTCTCTAAAAGTGAAGCATTGCAAAAAGCAAAAATTGAATACATAAAATCTTGTAAAGCCGAAAAATTAAGACATCCGTTTTATTGGTCAGGATTTGTATTGAACGGAAACCCAGAGGCCTTGATAGAGAAAAAAAATGATAGAGCGCCCTACTTTTTGGCTATTTTCATCATCCCTTTTGGATGGCTACTTTTTTTAAAGCTCAGAAAGTAATTTTTTGGCTTCAACATTCTTGAAAGTATATTTTGAAACCAATTGATTGAGCAATTGCTTCGATTTGTCGGTTTCATTAAGCTTAAGATACGTCAATGCTCTGAACCAAATTGCTTTTTCGTAATACTCAGAATTTTCAGGCATAATCTCATCCAATTGCTGTAATGCCAAATCGAAATTTTCCAATTGCATCAGACACATCGCCTTGTAAAACCGAAAGTAAACTTTAGGGTCTTTCTCCAATAATTTTGAAAAAAGTCCACTTGCTTTTTTGTAATCTTCAAGGTCATAGGCTGTAAAAGCATCGTTTTCTAAAGACCTTTCGCCATCGCTTCTAAGTATTGAAGTTTCAATGTTTGGGTAGGGCTCAAAATGGTACGCATATAAACCATCTGTAGTATTTTGATGGGCATAAAAATAAAGGCCAGTAGAAATAGCAATGACCAAAATAGCCGCATAGGGCAAAAGTTTTCTGAACTTAAATACTTTCACGGTGCTTTTTTCCTGGGCTTCAAAAGACCGAATTTCAGATTTTATTTTCTGCCTCTCCGAAATGGTTACGGCATTTTTTAGTTCGGCATGAAATTCAAACGCTTCTTTAAACTTCTTATCGTTCTGTAACCGCTCATCAAACAACAATTGTTCTTCGGTAGATAAGGTGTTTTCAAAATATTTTTCTAATAATTCTTTCATTTTTTAGGATTTAGTGTTTTTTTTAAATGTGAAATACATCTCGATTTTTGGCTTTTCAATACGTCCTTACTTTCATAATCTAAAATCCTTTGTATCTCGTCCAATTTTTTGTTTTCAAAATAAAATAAGTTTATTATCTGCTGGCATTCTTTGCCCAATGCTTCGTAAGCAGTTTTTAATGCGGCTTCTCGCTTGTTTAAAGACTCATTATCAATAGAGAAATTAGCATATTCCACTTCATTTTCAGAACCTATATTTTCAAGCCTCATTTTTTTGTTAGCTTTCAGGTAATTGAAAATCATAAACTTACCAATACCAATTAGGTATGTATTCACACTACTCTGTAAATCATCAATTTTGTTTTTCCTTGCATTTTCAATGAGTGCAACCATACTATCCTGATAAATATCAAGTATCACATCTTCTGGTAGCCGGTACTGATTGGCTATTTTAAAAAAAGACAATTTATTTTCCAAATAAATCTTTTTAAGCAATTCGGAATCATTGTCTTTTATGCGTTCAACCACCGATTGATATCTCATTTTATGCATTTCTCATTAGTAATAAATTTTCATTTTGGTAAACCCAAAAATAAAAAATACCTCTGGCTGGGTTTACTTTTTTGCTCCTTTTATACCAATGGAGAAATTTAAAACAATAATTTATGAAAGGTCTATTCCCAAATTATAAACCAACTGAAGATGTATTTTCGGACATTCCATCCTCCTACTTATCAAATATTTTATACAGATGAAACAAAAATTCTTAATCGCAATCATTACTGTATTCTGTAATGTCAACGCAAATGCTCAACTCTTTGAAAAACTTGGCAATAAAGCACTGGAAGCTACCGAAAGAGTTTTGGAAAGAAAAACAGAAGAAAAGGTTGAAAAAGCAACAGAGGAAACTGTAGATGCAGTTTTTGAAGCACCAAAGAAAGCTAAAAAAGAGAGGAATTCAAAGAAAGAAGACTCAGATTCAAAAAAAGATTTTCCAGGCACAATTCCTTCTGGAGAGGCTAACTATGATACAAAATATATCTTCCCAGTCACCGCCACAATTGTAGTAGAAGACATTAATGCGGATGTGCAAAAAATAACAATGAAACAAGGATATGGAAAAGAAGCCTTGATAACTGAAATGGAAGCTAATGGTGACCCCTTTATTATTGATATGAAAAATCAATCCGCTATTATTTTAGATATAAAAAATGGAACCGCACAAATTATGTCGTTAGAGTGGATGGAGAAAATGATGGGGAATGAAAGTATCTCAAGTGATGAAGAAGCAGATATGGTTTCTTCAGTCGAAAAAACAGGTAAAATAAAAGTAATGAACGGTTATACTTGTTATGAATATAATATTACTTATGAAGAAGGAAGAATCAATGCTTGGTATGCTCCAGACGTAAAATTTGATTATCAAGATTATTTAAGAGGAATGGCAAAAATGTTTTCTAAAAAGGCTGAAGAGAATCCATCACAGCTTTTAAATACCGAATATGGTTATGTAATGGAAATGACTGCCTTTAACAAACAGAACAAAAAACAGTCTGCTATGAAAGTCATCAAATTAGATGAGAAAATACGTATGATTAATATGGACTTATTCAAGACACAGAAACTATAGCAAAATGAAATTGACATTTTTAATATTACTATCATTAATTACACTGTTCGGTTGTAACGAAGCAAAGGATAAAGCTTCCGAGTCTGTTACTAATACTATAATTGAGAAAACGTTCGAACAAGCAGGAGTAGCAACAGAGAATATAAAAAGAGCAAATAAAAATAGTGCAGATATCGCAATTGAATATGATGGAGAAAATCTTTTTGCAGATGATGTTTTTACAACAATTGTAAATGTAACAGAAAGAATGATTGTTTTTTCATTTAACAGCAAAGATGAAAAAATTACGATCTCCTTTTCGGGCTTAAAAGATATGTTAGACTCTAAGCCCATTATCGGAAAATATATGCCAGGCAAAGCAGACCCTAAAGATGCAAATGGAACCGTCGTAGCTATTACTATGGCAAAAGATAATGGTTTTGCATATACATTGGCAGAGGGGGAAGCTACTATCTTAAAAATAAATCAGGACGAAGTTATTATTGATTTTTCAGGCAAAGCAGCAACATTTTTAGCCGCAAATTCACCAGAAAACTGGAAGCCTATTCAAGGAAAAATAGTAAGTAAATACCCTGCCGCTAACTTTATTAAAGTCAAAAAAGAAGATCTATTCTATTAACAATTAGTATGTATGAAATGAAAAACATTAGAACAATAATCATAATGTTATGTGCTATAACATTGCAAGCACAAAACTTTACGGGAACTTGGAATACTTCCTTTGGCGATGTAAAGCTTATCCATGAAGGTCAAATTGTATACGGAGATTATTCTTCAATAGGTATAATTGATGCCATACAAACAGGATATAATATTAATGGGAAGTTTACCAATAATGGAAAAGTAGGAGAGTTCTATTTCAAATTAGCATCAGACAATAAATCATTTACTGGTGAATGGAAATGGCAAGGAGATACTAAAAATCAAGGCAATTGGACAGGAACCTTAAAATCTGACTCTTTTCCAGATTTAAAAATGGACAAATGGACAGGACAATACGAATTTAATGCTTATCCAGGTGTTTTTACAAAAAAATTGAACTTACAACAAAAAGGATTTAATCTCTCGGGGAAGTTTGACGATGGTAAATCCTTTATCGCTAAACTAGATACTGACCTGAAAACAGTGGGTTATGGTTCGTTTTATAACGGAAATACACAGTATAATCTTTACAAAAGTTATATAAAAACTGAAAATAATGAAAATATAACAGTTTGGTACGGTCAAATAGGAAAAACAAATACGTCTGAAAAGATTAAATTTTCGGCCAAGTTTTTAAAACCTATGTCAACTGCCGAGTTCAAATCCATATCCGATTCTAATACAGCATCAACAAACATATTGCAAGGATCTGGATCTTCAACAAATATTTCAACTTCAGTTAGTACAACAACTTCAACAAAAAAAATTCGCTATCGTTTAACATTAGATAAAATTTATGCATCTATTGTAGATGATGGTCCTGGCGATGACACCTATGAGCTCTTTGGTATCGCTTGGTGTAGAGCTTATGATAATGATGGTAAACAATTAACACCTTTTGATGTAACCTATTCCGACAATTATGGTAGGTTTTGGGAAATTCCTGCTAAAGATTATGTAAATCTTGGTCAGAGACAATATAATGAGCTTTACGAGATTAAAAAGCAAATAACCTTTGATTTCCCAGTCAACAATCCAAACAATATTGAAGAAGTTTTAAAAAATTCAAAAATAGAGCTAACGGTAGAACTCAAAGATGTTGACAACCTATCATCCTATGATATATTAGGTAAAGAAAGAGTAACAATACCACTCAATGAAGCTAATATAAAGCGAATACCCAATGCAAATTTTAAAAATCACCTTAAAAACGATTGGACAAAAGGTGTATTTACTGTAAAACACGGTAGTGGCGGAATAATTTATGTGTTTTACTACATTGAAAAAATCTAATCCTAAAATAAATGAAAACATCTATTATTACACTCGTTTTATTCTTGGCTGTTTTTTCCACAAGCCAAGCACAAGAAATTAAAAGTATTATCAATCCGGATGCGCTGGCTCAATTTCAAGAAAACCCCAAAGAATACCTTGTAAATTGGAAGAAACAGAAACTTATTGGTTATGAGCTTACAGACAAAAAAGGAGCCGTAGAAGCAACACTAAGTCTCATCTTCTTTACGCCTAAAGGGCAATGGCAAACAGTTACTTCTGAGCCTTTTAAGTTGTTTCCAGGTACCATATTATTCCCCGGAACGATATTGTTCCCCGGCACCATTTTAGACAAATTGCCAAATGGAAAAGGTCTTATCCTGTTTGATCTGCAAATTAATAATTATGAAAACCTTAGTTTACTCAGAAAATTACCTGGTAGAATTCCAGTAGTGTTTAATAACTAATATTTATCCAAAATGAAAAAAATAATTTTATTACTAGCACTTTTTACAGTTTCTGTAAGCAGTCTTACCGCACAAACGTCTTGTTCACAGTTTGAGAATACTGGATTTGAAAGCATTGAGGCCTATTTTGCTGATTTAAAAAATGCACTTGAAACCAATATACCAAGATTGAAGGAAACCAGACAGTGGGCACGAAAAAATAACAAGCCACAGGTAGAAACAGCTACAAACAGGTTAGAATATTGGGCTAAAAAATTTAACCAGTTTATAGATAAACATAAGGAAAGCAATATTGAAGCTGTTTGTGAAAAATTTGAAAATGACCGAGTGTATATGGCTGATTTTGCACAGCTTACCATAATGTTTGTTTTAACAAATAGCAATAGTTACAAATCGGTAGATTATTCTAAATATGAATGAAATGTATGAAGCCAGCTTCATTAAATATTAAGGCGGCGGCAATACTGAACTTTAACAGCACAACAGAAAATAACTCAAACTTAATTTCGTCAAGAAGACTACAAAAACAATTTTTAATGGGAGTTCTGCTTCTTAATAAACAAACTATTACATATGAAGATTAAAATATTATTTGTTACGGTCCTATCATTTTTATCGTTGGCAGTTCAATCTCAAGACATTGAAAATGCGCAGGATCATGAATTATTGACTCGTTATCCAGGCTCAAAAATCATTTATTATTTTCAAAAAGATTATAATGAAATCAAATTTGCAACTAAGGCCGCAAAACCAGAAAAAGAACCTCAACAATGGTTAGAGGTTTCAGGATATCAAACATCTATTGTCTATGAGGTTCCCATTGGGAAATCGACTGTTGAGGTTATGAAAAACTATGAGGATGCTTTTAAAGCTAATAATGCAGAAATTCTATTCCAATGTAAAGGCGGAGAATGTGATGGGACAACTGCTTGGTATAGTGCCAAATTTTTTGAAAAAGTCTATGGTAAAGACAACCGACAGAGTAATGGTGAAACCTCGCATTATTATGATTTTGGTGCTTACCACGTAGCACAACGCTATATGGTGGGCAAAATAACAACATCAGATAAAGTTTATTTTATCGAAATTGGAATGACGCCAGCTTACGATGGTAAACCTGTAAAAGTTTGTGTTGAGGTAATTGAGCAAGAAGCAATGCAAAGTGGCTTAATAACTTTAAATGCTGATGCCATAAAAGAAAGCCTTGAAAAAGAAGGAAAAATAATTTTGGATGGTATTTTATTCGATACCGGTAAAACTGACCTAAAACCTTCTTCTTTTGAAGTTATCGAAATGGTTGGCCACTACTTAAACCAAAACCCTAAGGCCAATCTTTATATAGTAGGACATACCGACGATGTTGGTAACTTTGGTAATAACACTTTACTATCTGAAGGTCGTGCTATACGAGTATCACAAGCGTTACAAAATTTTGGTGATTTTGAGAATAGGGTTACACCAATAGGCGTTGGTCCCGTAGCTCCTGTAGCATCAAACGAAACCCAAGATGGAAGAATGAAAAACAGACGAGTTGAAATTGTTTTAAAAAAGAAATGATAGAACTTTAAGACACGAACATATTCGAGATATAATAATCAGTAAATCAGTGTCATTAAAAAACTCATTAAAATCTAAACTTATGAAAATTTAATAAAATTTCTTTATTACATGTTTGTCTTTTATTAATGAGCTATTTGTTAAATGCTCTGTATAATTTTTGAACTTATAAAAGATATTTATCCAAATGGTGGCTCTAACCCAGACAATTTTACTTATTTTAATAGTAAACTTGTTTATACGGTAGGCGATGGAATGCATGGTAGAGAACCATGGATATCTGATGGTTCTAAAGGAGGAACTTTTAT
>Ga0209344_10005363_pt1 | contig 11094 bp, 9 predicted proteins | sample Cruoilmetagenom6_FD_187293 | JGI IMG/M metagenome (GOLD analysis project Ga0209344, IMG submission 187293) | Oil polluted marine microbial communities from Coal Oil Point, Santa Barbara, California, USA - Santa Barbara Oil Seep Sample 6 (SPAdes)... | ecosystem: Environmental > Aquatic > Marine >...
ATCTGAAACGATGGCTTTGACCTTGGGATCGATTTCCAACAGACGGGTCATTGTCTCGCGACCACCGACCCCTTTCGGAACCGTGAGATCGAGGACAACCGCCGCGAAAGGTTGGCCGGCTTCCATGGCCTCGGTGTAGAGCTCGATGGCCTCCGAGCCGTCCGCCGCAGTGGAGACTGAATAACCGATGGTTTCGAGCAGTTCGGCGGCGGCGGAACGCACCGCCTCGTCGTCATCCATGATCAACAGTCGGCCGTGCCCTTTGAGTTTGTCCCCGGCGCTGACCTCGGGATCGACTCGGTTCTCGTCCGAGGCCGGGAGGTAGACGGAGAATCTGGTTCCCTGTTCTGGGTTCGAATGAACGACGATGGCGCCACCGTGGCTACGAATGATGGAAAATGCGGTGGCGAGGCCGAGACCGGTGTGACCGGATTTCGTCGTGAAGAACGGATCGAAGATCCGATCCAAATTCTCGTCGTCGATGCCGCTGCCGGTGTCGGCCACATCGATGCGGACGAACCTCCCCGGTTCGAGGGTGGGGATGTCCCCTTCCCCGAGATGGGCGTTGTCGGTGGTGACGGTGATGATCCCGCCGTAGGGCATGGACTCCATGGCGTTGGCGATGAGACTCTGGACCACCTGAACGATCTGGCCCTCATCGATGTCCGCCGGCCAGAGTTCGCCCGACGTACGGAAATCGATGCTGCTGTTGGTCCCTCGGGCGGCAAACGTCGCAGCCTCCTCGACGAGCTGGGCGATGGTCGCTGTTTTGCGGATCGGACGCCCACCCTTTGAGAACGTGAGGAGCTGCTGTGTCAGGCCAGTTGCCCTGAGGCAGACGTTCTCGGCCTCGTCGAGGCGCCGGAGGGTTTCTTCGGAACCCGCCGAGGATCTCTTGGCGAGGCTGATATTACTCAGAATCGCCATGAGCATGTTGTTGAAGTCATGAGCGATGCCACCTGCGAGAACACCGAGGCTCTCGAGTTTCTGACTCTGTTGGAGCTCGAGCTCGAGACGTCGCCGGTCCTCTTCGGCGCGGTTTCGATCGGAGATGTCGACGGCGATCGCCTCGACGATCCTGCCGCCGTCGTCTGGGGCGGTGACGATTCCGGCGTTCATCAGGATGGAAACCGGAGTGCCGTCTTGGTTGAGGAGAGTGAGTTCTCGGTTGGAGATCTGTCGCTGGATGGAGAGTTCGCGGAGAAAGCGCTGAATCTCAGCGGGGTCAGCGGAAAGTTCAGAGATCAGACGACGGCTGAGTTCATCCGAGTCCCGATAACCGAGCATGGAGGTGAACGCCTGGTTTGCGTTTTTGATCCGGCCGTCGAGATCTGATTGAATGACTCCGGCCAGATTGCGCTCGAAGAGAAGCCGATAACGCTCGATGCTCTCGAGCAGGGCCTGATCGGTCCGCTGACGATCGCGGATCTCCCGTCGGTTGGAGAGGAACCGATGCCAACCGGCGGCGCCGATGACGGCCAAGAAGAGAAGTCCGATCAGCAGCGAGTTTCGCCACAGTTTTCTTTTTTGGAGTTCGAGGGTTTGGAGTTCGTTGTTCTTGCGTAGCAGTTCGATCTCGGTCTGTCTCTTCCGGTTTTCGTATTCGGCCTGGAACTCGGCGAACTCGGAGCGGACTTCGGCAATCCTGAGCTCGCTCTCGATTCTGCGCGCCTGGGTCTGGTATTCGATGGCGGCGCGCGGATCACCGGTGGCCATCCGGGCTTCGACCATGGCGTCAAGGGCCACCACTTCGCGGCCCCTCATCCCCATCTGCTGGGAGAGCTCGAGACTCTCCGAGGCGGCGGATACTGCTTCCGGTCCTCGATCCAAAGAGGCGAGGATCCGTGCCTTGATGGCGAGGGAGGCGGCGATCTCCGGCTCGACATCGATGCGTCTCAGCCGCTCGATGGCGTCGGAAATGCGTTCGAGAGCCTCGCGATCTCGGCCGACCTCGTGCAGCGCGGCGGCCAGGCTGCGGAGCGACATGGCGATTCGAAGGTCCGCGCCTTCAGCATGCCGCAGGACCAGAGCCTCTTCGTGAAGCTTGATCGCCTCCTCCGAATCACCCTGGAGATGTTTGATGTCGGCGATGTTGGACAGAAGATCGGCGACTCCAGCAGTCTCTCCGATTTCGGCCTTGATCACTCTGGCGCGATGAAAGTACTCGAGGGCGGGCTCGTGGTCGCCGAGGTACATGTGGGCCACGCCGATGTTGTTGAGCAGGATCGCTACGGCATGTTGGTCACCGGCCCGCTGGCGCTCCTCGAGGGCCGTTGAGCTGGTCTCGATCGCGGTTTCGAAATCGCCCAGATGTAGCTGGGCCGCGGCGATGATATTGCGGAAGACCCATGCACGATCGGGATTGTTGACGACGACGGGCGAGGTCAGGGCTTTGCGGCACGCTGCGCGGCACGCGTCGAACTCGCCGAGGTGAAAGCTCGCACGGGCGAGATCGCCCAGCGCATCGGCGGCGATCTCCTGATGATCCGTCGCCTCGGCCATCTCGACTGCGAGACGGAGTTCGACCACCGCCTCGTTGAACTGCTCGGTGAGACGCAGCGCTCGCCCGAGACCGGCGCGAATTCTGGCCTCGCCGATGTTCTGTCCGGCGGCTGAAGGGTCATCGACGATCAACCGGGCGAGGTCGATGTAGTGGGTGGGATCATCCTCGGGTGAGAGGTTCTCGATTCGGGCGAGTCGGTCCTGAAGGGTCGACGTTCCGGTCGTTGACTTCTGGTCGGACGGCATGGGAGCGGCGAAGCTGAAGCTACTTGGCGTCAGAAGAGAAATGAGAATCATTCCGAAGAGAAACCGAGCACACCTTCGGCCTCTGATGGGTATCGGTTGTTTTCCTCGCCCTCGGGTCACGGTGCGAACCCCCATTTCCCACTCTGAGTGTATCGCACGCTAGGAGGCTGCACCGTATAGATGACGGATGGATTTCGGACGCAGCGAAGTGCCAATTGAGGCGGGTTTTCGGAGCAGTACTCCTTGTACGGGCCGAAAACCCAACAATAAAGGGCCTTCGCTGCGCCCGAAAGGCGCCGTTGATTCTATGCGGTGCAGCCTCCTAGTCCCGGCGTGTCTTTGGGCGAAGGCGGGAAGACAGACCGTTGTAGACTGTGGACCCGAACGGGAGGTGTCATGACCATCGATCCGAAACTGCTTGAAATCCTCGTCTGCCCGGTGGACAAGACACCGCTCGAGGTCATCGAACTCTCCGAACCGATCCGTGCGCGGTTGGTGGAAAAATACCGCGAGCAGTTCAAGGACGAGGACCCGGTTGTCGAGATCGGTCTCGCCTCACCCGGCGGAAGGGTCTATCCCGTGGTGTCGGGCATCCCGGTGATGCTTGCCGAAGAGGCCTTGAACCGCGAGGAGATCGAAGGCTGAGGCCGAAGTGACCGACCGGGTCTGGAGTCCATCCACCCTCATCGCCGAGGTCAACTCACTGCTCGAGCAGGGGTTCTCGGGGATCACCATCGAGGGCGAGATCACCAACGTCAGCGCATCGGCTCGCGGTCACCTCTACTTCACCCTCAAGGACGAGAACGCCAATCTCGATTGTGTGATGTGGGGCTCGCGAGCGGGCAAGCTCAAATTCGAAGCCGAGGACGGGCTCGCCGTCCGGGCCCGCGGTTCCCTGACCATCTATCGTCAGCGGGGGCGTTTCCAGCTCGTGGTGAACGCTCTCGAACCACAGGGCATCGGTGCTCTCCAGCTCGCGTTTGAACAACTCAAGAAGAAGCTTGACGCCGAGGGTCTCTTTGCCGAGGAGCGTAAGCGATCACTGCCGGTGCTGCCCAACCGGGTCGGCATTGTCACATCGGCCACCGGCGCCGCCCTCCAGGACATGCTCAAAGTCCTCCAGCGGGTGCCGAATCTCGAAGTGGTGGTGGCGCCGGCAACGGTCCAGGGCGACGGAGCGGCGGCCGGGATTGCCGACGCCATCGAGCGACTGGGCTCGAGCGGTCTGGTCAACGTCATGATCGTCGGGCGCGGGGGCGGGAGCCTCGAAGATCTCTGGGCCTTCAACGAAGAGCCGGTGGCGCGCGCCATCGCCAACGCACCGGTGCCCGTGATTTCGGGCGTCGGTCACGAGGTGGATTTCACCATTGCCGATTTTGTCGCCGATCTTCGCGCCGCGACCCCGACCCAGGCCGCCGAGCTCGTGGCCAGCCGGGTCGAAGAGCAGGACCGGCGCCTGAACGCCGCCACCGCCGGTTTGACCCGTGATCTTCGGCGCCATCTGACCCTAGCGCGGACCCGGCTCGATGGGCTCGAGGGTTCACGTGGCCTGGCTCGGGTACCGTTGCGCGTCCAGGCGCTGAGACAACGCCTGCATCGTGCGTCGGCGCTTGGACCGGCGCTTCGAGGACTCTCCCAACGAATGCACGCACGTCTCGCCCGGGCCGAAGCGGTTCTCGGGCGACTGCCCGCGCGGGTGGCAGCGGGTGGTCACCGTCGCCTGCTGGCCAGCCGTTGCGAACAGATGGCTCAGCTCATGCGCGGGAGGTTGCAACGGATGACGGGCGAGCTTGCGTCGAAACGACGGACCCTCGACAACCTCAGCCCAAGGCGGGTCCTCGATCGCGGCTACTCCATCACCACGGTGAAGGGGAAGAACCGACCCATCAAGGACCCCGCGGAGGTTCACACCGGCCAGATTCTGCTGACGCGACTGGCCGGTGGAGATCTCCGTTCGCTTGTGGCGGATCGACCCAGAAAGCGACCGACCACGACCACCAAGACCGACAGTCAACCGTCGCTCTTCAGCGACTCCACCGATGATGCGGGAGATCGAAATGACACCGACTGAGAAGGACACCACCACCGATCGGTTCGAGGATCAACTCGAGCAACTCGAGGAGATCGTCGCGAGTTTGGAAGATGAAACCGTGGGGCTCGAAGAGGCTCTCGAACTCTTCGAGAACGGGATGGAACTCGCCAAGAGCTGTCGCGCCCGTCTCGAGGAGGTCGAGAAACGGGTCCAGAAGTTACTCGAGACCGACCAGGGCGATGGCCCCGAAACCGCCCCTCTCGATGACAATGACGACGATTCGGAATCCAAGGTGTCCCCCTGGTGATCAAGGAACTTCTGGACCGCGAACGAGAGACCGTCGAGTCGGCGCTGGCCGAACTGCTGCCGCGCGACGCCTGGCCAGAGCGACTCCACCGCGCCATGGCGCATGCGGTCTTCGCCGGTGGCAAGAGGATTCGACCGATCCTGGCCCGCATGGGTCACCGCGCCGCCGGGGGCGATCCCGACGAGATCACAGTCGCGGCCTGTGGGCTTGAACTCATTCACACCTACTCGTTGGTCCACGACGATCTCCCGGCCTTCGACGACGACGTGCTCAGACGCGGCCAACCGACGGTCCACGTCGAATTCGACGAGGCCACTGCCATCCTGGCCGGTGACGCCCTGCTCACCGAAGGGCTGCTTCTCATCGCCCGCCACCCCACCGGTCCTCAATGGGCGGCTCGGCGCGCCGATGCCGTCGATGTCGTGGCCGAAGCGGTCTCCGCCCGAGGGATGGTCGGCGGGCAGATGGAGGATCTCGAAGCTACGGGTCAGATCGAAAGCGAAGCCGAGGATCCCCGCGACCGCCTGGATCGGATCCACCGCGCAAAGACCGGCTGTCTGCTGGCCGCATCGGTGGAACTCGGAGCCGTACTCGCCGGAGTCGACGATCAAAAACGCAGGGTCCTCGCCGACTTCGGCGCCGGTCTCGGTCTTGCGTTCCAGATTGCCGACGATGTCCTCGACGCAACCGCCACCGCCCAGGATCTCGGCAAGTCACCGGGCAAGGATGCCGATGCCGGCAAGCTCACCTATGTCACCCTCTATGGTCTCGATTCCGCCCGCGTTCGCCTCGCCAATCTCGAGGCGACGCTCGTGGATCAAGCGAATGAGATTGAGGGTCCCAATGGCGAACTTGCAGCCATCGTCACCTTCGTCGCCCGGCGACGCAGCTGACTGTTTCTTGCAACCGCGGGCCCTCAGTCCACAGACTCGCGGCTGGCCGGTTCTCTTCACCGGAGTTTCAGTATTTCGATCCGGAAAGGACGGTCGTTTCGAACGGCAGCTCCGGCCGAAGCTACGCCGCCGGGTCCTTTCCGGTGAGCACCCGTTTTGCCCGGTCCGCGAACCCCACGCCGGTCTGAACCTCGAGGATCAGGGCAACGAGACCGCAGAGGGTCGTGAAGCTGAAGGTCATGGTGTGAATGGCGATGGCGTAGGCGAGAGAGGCCGCCGGGTCGGCGCCGCACAGCGCCAAGGCTCCGACCCACATGGCTTCATAGACGCCGATGGCGCCCGGTGATGAGGGCAGGGCGATCCCGAAGGCCATGGCCCCGAGCCCGAAGGCTGTCCAGGAGAGGGGTGCATCGGGGATGAAGGCCCTCATGGCGATCCAGAACACGATCACGCCGCCGGCCCAGCTCAAACCGAGAACCAACGTCGCCCGAAGCAGACGACCCGGTTGGGCCAACCCGTCGAGGGCGGCCACGAGTTTTGGCAAGAGTCCAGCCACCCGGGGCCAACGGGAAACCTTTGGTTCGATCCATCCGGCCACGGCGTGGCGGTGGCGGGCGATGAGGACCAGGGTGGTCACACCGGTCGCGGCCACGACCGCGGCGGCCGCGGCGGGCGCCCAGGGGGCATCGACTCCGACCGCCGAGAGACCCGCAAGTAGGATGGTCGCGGCGAAGATGAGATCGAGCAATCGCTCGGCCGCAACAGCGGTGGCGCCCCCGATGAGGCCGAGACCGGTCTTTCGACCCAGGACCAGCGAGCGCACCGCTTCGCCCGCCCGAAGTGGGAGCAGATTGTTGGCGAGATAACCGATGTTGAGGGCGGCAAACGCGCCGCCGAGCCCGGTTCGACCGTCCACGAGTTCGCGCGAGGCCGCAGCCCGTCCGGTCAACGCAACCGCGAAAAGAGCGGTTGCGGCGATCATTTCGACCGGCCTGGCCGACCGGAGCGCCTCCACCGCCTGACCGAAATCGACAAAGACAATCAACGCCACGACCGCGGCGCCGCTGATCAGCAATCCCAGGATCAGCTTGCTCAGTTTCTGATCTTTGGGGGTTGGTTGACTCACCCGCGAAGGTTAACACGCAGGCGGCGCGTCTCCGCGGGTGAGGCTACACTCCAGGGGTGATCTGGATTCACCAACCGAGACCCCCGTCGGTCGCTGCTCGTGGCCGTCTGAGGGAGTTCCGATGACCGCCCGCCGCCGACTCGATGTCGAGATCGCCGAGCGGGGTCTGGCGCCGTCGCGGGCTCGCGCCCAGGCGCTGATCCTCGCCGGCAAGGTCACGGTCGACGGCCGGCTCGTGACCAAGGCCGGCAGCCCGGTGAAAGAGGGTGTGGTCATCGAGATCGCGGAACCCGACCACCCCTACGCCTCGCGGGGCGCGCTCAAGCTCGAGGCCGCCCTCGATGCCTTCGCCATCGACCCTGCCGGACTCGACTGTCTCGATGTCGGCGCCTCCACCGGTGGTTTCACCGATCTCATGCTCGCCCGGGGAGCGACGAGGGTTGTCGCCTTGGATGTCGGCAAGGGTCAGCTCGACTGGCGTTTGCGGACCGATGACCGCGTGACGGTGATCGAGGGCGTCAACGCCCGCCACCTCGGGCCCCATGATCTGCCGTTCAGGGCGGGCCTGGCAACCATCGATGTCAGTTTCATCTCGCTGCGTTTGGTGGTGCCGGCGCTTCTGCCCCACCTCGCGCCGGGGGCGTACCTCGTGTGTCTGGTCAAACCTCAGTTCGAGGCCGGCCGCCACCAGGTCGGCAAGGGCGGAATCGTCCGCGACGAGACGGTGCGCCGGAGGGTCATCGACGACACCGTCGCTGCCATCACCGAGCTCGGCTTCGAGCTCGTCGGCATTGTTGTGTCGCCGATCCACGGGCAGAAGGGGAACCTCGAAGAGCTGGCCGTCTTTCGTCGGCCCTGATTCTCTCCCCGAAAATTCGATCTCTCTTTCCCTCGTCGGCTCGACCACCGTTCGTAGTCAACAAATGTGGACGAGGGAAAGAGAGATCAAATTTTCGGGGGAAGGCCACGTTATGATCCGACAACGGAGGACGCATGAGCTCTGAAATGACGGTTGATTTTCCAGGTGGCAAAAAGGTCACGGCGCACTACGATGGTTTCGATATCGCCACGGATCAGGGCGTCGATTCGGGTGGCGAGGGCACCGCGCCCGAGCCCTACGACCTCTTCCTCGCCTCGCTGGCCACCTGTGCGGGTTACTACGTCATGAAGTTTTGCGATGGTCGTTCCATCCCCACCGACGGTGTCTCGATCCATCAGAGTTGGGAGCGCAACGAGGACAAGAAGCTCGTTCGCATCGCCATCCGCATCCAAATCCCACCCGACTTCCCCGAGAAGTACCACAAAGCTATCGTTCGCGCCGCCAACACCTGTACGGTGAAGAAGACCCTCGCCGATCCACCACAGATCACGACGGAAGCCGTCGTCGCAGAATAGTATCGGCAAGGCACAAAGCCATTAGCTATTAGCCGTTAGCTTTTAGCTTCATCGCAAGCAACCAGGTTCGGAAACAATTGTCTTTCCGTAAGGTCGGAGCGGAACGGCGGACATTTTGGGGTGACCTCTCCGCTCGCGGCCGGAAGAGGCGATGGCGCGCATTCAGGGCGGGGAGCGAATTCAGCCTGTATCTGCGATGGAGCTAAAAGCTAATGGCTAGCTTAGAGTTTATCCGCTCGCGTGGAAATCGGTCCGCGATAGTTGTGGACCAATCGGATCTGGGCGACCTCGGGACCAAAGCCCTTGTAGGTCTCCTTGATCCGCGTGAGCGCGTTGGACCGCCAGTCGACATAGGGGTTGTCGATCTGGACCGGGTCGAGGCAGCCGGCCAGCGCCACCTTTGATGAGGCGCAGAACCGGGACATCAGCGTCTTCGCGAGGTGTCGGTCGCCGTTCTGGAGCTCATCGACGAGAACGATGGAGCGCTCGATGTCGAGCCCGCGGAGCATGGAGGTCGAGACCATGGTCAGCCGGTCGGTGCTCTGGAGTTCGTCGAGGAAGTCGTGCTCGTTTGCGAGCGACAGCGATCGTACAGCCTGGAAGAAGGGTTCGAGCCAAGGGCTCAGCTTGGATTCGTAATCACCCGGCAAATAGCCGAGATCGTACTGACTCGAAGCGTGCTCGGGTCGCAGGAGGAGCATTCCGTGGTCATAGCCGTAGTCGGGGGTGAGCGGTTGCGACGTCGGCGCCACCCGCCAGGTGGTGGGCTGGCCGATGAGCATGTAGAGGCCCGTGGCCACCATCATCCGGGTCTTGCCCGAACCCGCAGGTCCGTCGATCACCACAAGCTGGATATCCGGGTCGAGGAGGAACTCCATGGCCAGGATCTGCTGCGGGTCGCGGGGGGTGAAACCGAGGATCGGCCGCGGCTTGTAGTCTTTTCGTTTGCGGTCCCAGTACTGGGCGTACTTGAGGTCTTCGACCCGCCCGGCGTCGGCGTTGACCCGGCCGAGGATGGTGTGTTCGCCGCTGGCGAGCACGACGCCGGTGTTCCACAGGAACTCCTCCGGTTCGGAGGTCCTGATCTTGTCGAGCGAAAGCCACCGCTCACCCGGAGCGCCGCTGTCGATAAACAGCTGCAGCGCGTCCTCGTCGATCCCACCGCAGACCATACCCTGGTAGATCTCGTTGACATTCTCGAGAGTGACCTTGCCGTAGCGCAGATTCTCGGCCGCCATCCCAAGGGCGTCGCACTTGAGCAGCAGATTCGAGTCCTCGGAGATCACCACCACCTGGTAGTGGGGCAGACCGTTGGATTTGGCAACCTCGGTGATGCGGTGGGCGCTTGCGAGGATATGGTTGTCGCCCGATTCGGATGGGTAGGCGTCGATCGTGGCGCCATCGGGCTCCCATGTCAGCAACCCGCCGGATGGTGTCCGGTTGAACTCCTCGGGGTCGGCCTTGTGCTGGAGCAGCCGGTCGACACCGTGGTGGATGAGGTTCTGCCGCCGGTACTCGAGCATCTTTCGAGTCACGTGTCGGGCGGCGTGGCGAACGCCGTCGGACTTGGACCGAGACGCCTGGAGCCGGCCGAGTTCCTCGATGACTTTGTGGAGCAACACGACGACATTGCCATCCATGAGGAGGCGATCGAGAGCATCGGGGTTCTCGATGAGTGCCGACGTGTCGGGGATATAAACGGTGCCTGAAAGATCGTCAGCGGTTATCTGCATTCCGAGACCGAGTCTACCATTTTGAATCGAGAATCGTTCAGTCTAGGATCAACCAAGATTCCCACGGAGACGTCAACGATGCGTGAAGCGGTAAGATCCTCGAGATGACGTCGCCTCGACCCCTCCTCGTCGCCAACGGTCCGGTCCGCTGGTCTCGCGCGCTCACCGCGCTCGCCGCCTCTGCGGAACCGCTGCTCGCCGCCGATGGCGGCGCGAACCATCTGGCGAGGATCGGGCTCCGGCCCATGGCCGTCATCGGTGATCTCGACTCGATCAAGCCGGGGGTTCGGATGTTTGTCGGCGAGGATCGGATGGTCCATCGGCCTGATCAGGATCGGACCGATCTCGACAAGACCCTCGACTACGCATTCTCGGAGCTCGGACTCGACGAACTCTCGGTCCTCGGCGCCACCGGCGGCCGCCTCGATCACGCCGCCGGGAACCTTGGTCTGCTTGCGGCCAGGGCCATGGGTGAGCGGCTGGTCTTTGTCGAGAGCGATCACCGGATCCTCGCCGTGACGGGCGAGCTCGACCTCCATGCCGAGCCCGGTGAGACCTGGTCATTCTTCACCTTCGACCCCGGAGTGCGGGTCACCCTCGAAGGCGTCAAATGGCCCGTCACAGACGCGGCCATCGATCTCGGCGGAAAACCGTCGATTTCGAACGAGGCGGTCGCCGATGAAGTAGCGGTCCGCGCCGAAGGCGGATCTGTTGTGGTGATGAGACATTTCGTTTCGTAAGTCGTAAGTCGTTATTCGTAAGCCGTTCCTTGGTGATAGGAAAGGAAAGACGACTCCGTGCAAGTGTCGTCTCACATTGCGACGATCGCCTACTGATGAGGCAGGTCGTTGTTCACTCGC